>Ga0315281_10000231_pt1 | contig 73875 bp, 84 predicted proteins | sample YL17G07_0_MG_FD_204540 | JGI IMG/M metagenome (GOLD analysis project Ga0315281, IMG submission 204540) | Sediment microbial communities from Yellowstone Lake, YNP, Wyoming, USA - YL17G07_0 | ecosystem: Environmental > Aquatic > Freshwater > Lake > Sediment | place: USA: Wyoming | collected... | reverse complement strand
CCGTGACCGCAAGGGCGACGAAGCGGTATTTCATGAAGTTGATGTTGGGTGTTTTGAAGAATTCCATGGCTATATGCTCAACTTTTGGGTCTTGCTCGTGTGTGTCAGGTCAAAGATGAGATGCGAGACGAAGACGGCCGTGAACAGGTTGGCGACGAGGCTGATGATCAGGGTGACGGCGTAGCCCTTGATCGGCCCCGTCCCGAACTGGAAGAGGAAGACGGCCGAGATGATGGTCGTCATGTGGGAGTCGAAAATCGTCCGGAAGGCCCGCGAGAAGCCCAGGGAGATGGAGTTCAGGACGGTCTTGCCCTGGTTGTGCTCCTCCCGGATGCGCTCGAAAACGAGCACGTTGCAGTCGACGGCCATGCCGATGCCCAGGATGATGCCCGCGATGCCCGGCAGCGTCAGTGTTCCCCGGAAGTAGGCCAGGGAGCCGAAGAGGATGATCTGGTTAAGGACCAGGACCACGATGGCGTTGATCCCCGAGATCTTATAGTAGAAGACCATGAAGGCCATGATGGCGACGAGGGCCACCAGGGCGGACAGGAAGCCGGCCCGGATGGAGTCGGCGCCGAGCGAGGGCCCTATGGTCCGGTTCTCAAGGGTCTTGATTCCGGCCGGCAGTGAGCCCGACTTGAGGACGAGGACCAGGTCGTCCGCGGCCTCGACCGTGAAGTGGCCCTGGATGATGCCGCTGTCGCTGATGCGGGCGTTGATGTTCGGCGCCGACTGGACTTTCTTGTCGAGAATGATGGCCAGCGGCTTGCCGATGTTCTCGCCCGTCACCTGTTCGAACCGACGGGCGCCGTCCGGTTTGAGCTGGAAGGCGACGGCGGGCTGGTTCCATTCGTCCACGGACCGGCGCACCAGGCGAAGGTCCTTCCCCGTCACGGCGGCGACCTTGCTGACAAGGTAGTAGCCCTCGGTCCCCCGTTTGGGGTCGCCTCGGACGATTTCCATGTCCTCGGGCACCTTGCCCCCGAAATCCTTGAGAAGAGTGGCCTCGTCGGCGGCCGGGCCGGCCTTGACGAGCTTCCACTCCAGGATGGCCGCGGTTTTGATGATGCTCTGGACGTGCTCCGGGTTGTCGACGCCGGGGAGCTCGACGATGATCTGCTCCCGGCCGTAGCGCTGGATGATCGGCTCGGCGACGCCGAACTGGTCGATGCGGTTCCGGATCGTCTCGACGGACTGGTCGACGGCCTGGTCCTTCATGAGCTGCATGACCGGAGCCTTCATGGTCACCGTAGCCAAGGGGCCGCTGAAGGAGTAGTCCCATTCCCTGAGGTTCTGGTCGAGCTGATCGCGGACCTTGCTATCCTCATCCGGGTTGAGGCCCTGGATGGTAAATTTTCCCGGGGCCTCGCGGTTCATGGCCGTGAAGGCCAGGTTGTTTTTCTTGAAGACATCCTGAAGGCGGAGGATTTCCTGGTCCGTGTCCATGGTCACGGCGTCTTCCGTCATGATCTGCATGACCAGGTGGACGCCGCCCTTCAGGTCCAGACCCAGCTTGATTTTTTTCTGGATCGGCCAGGCCACGATAATCGAAACAACCATCACGGCCAGGGTGAGGAGGATCTTCCAGCGTAGTCCTTTCTTCATGTGAGCCCTTTCGCTTCGATGGATCCGGAAATCAGTCCGTTTTCTCCGGCCCCGAGTCTGTGGCGCCGAGGATGACGCCGACGGCGCTCTTGGTGATATCGATCTTGACGTTGGCGGCGATCTTGAGCTCGATGCGGTCCTTCTGGACGCCCATGACGGTGCCGAAGATGCCGGCCGTCGTGACGACCTTGTCGCCCGGCTTCAGGTTCTCGACGAGGTCCGAATGCTTTTTCTGCTTCTTCCGCTGGGGCATGATGATGAGGAGGTAGAAAATCGCGAAAACCAGGACGAAGGGCAGAAGGGCCGTGAGCATGTTGGGCCGCGCCGCCTGTCCGGCCGCCGGCTGCTGGGCGAGAGAAAAAAGTGTCCCGAAGATCATGTTGATTCTTCCTTTGTGGCGTCTTTTGAAATTATACTCTTCTTCAAGAAACTGAAGGAGTTGGATTGAATAGCATGACGGATTCGCCGGAAGATGTCAAGATAAAAGTGCAGGTTATGGATCGTGTTGAGAACCGCCGAGCTGATCTCCTGGCGCTCGAAGAGGTGGCGGAGATAGGCCCGGGAGAAGTTCCGGCAGGTGTAGCAATCGCAGGCCTCGTCGAGGGGCCTCGGGTCGCGGGCGTACTTGAGATTTTTGATGGCCACCCGCCCCCGGCTCGTGAACAGGGTCCCGTTCCGCGCGTTCCGGGTCGGGAGGACGCAGTCGAAGAAATCGACGCCCCTCTCCACGGCCTCGACGACATCCTCTATATATCCCATCCCCATGAGGTAGCGGGGTTTGTCCCGGGGGAGAAGCGCGTTTCCGTTCTCCAGGACTTCGAGGAGCTGGGTCTTGGGCTCCCCGATGCCGAGGCCTCCGTAGGCGTAGCCCGAGAAATCCAGGGCCGTGAGGTCCTCGACGCACCGCCGCCGGAGGTCTCCGTAAACACCTCCCTGGCTGATCCCCCAGAGATGCTGCCGGGAATCGTGCTCCGCGAACCTGGCCCGCGAGCGCTTGGCCCAGGCCGTCGTCAGCCGGACCGCCTCGGCCATCGTCTCCTCCGAATATGGATAAGGGGGAAACTGGTCCAGGCACATCAGGATGTCCGTCCCCATCCGGACCTGGAGGTCGACGACATCTTCCGGGGTCAGGAAGATCCGGGTCCCGTCGAGATGGGAGGCGAACCGGACGCCTTCATCCGAAACCCTGACCAGGGGCGACATGCTGTAGATCTGGAAGCCTCCGCTGTCGGTGAGGATGGGTTTCGGCCACGAGATAAAAGAATGGAGGCCGCCCATGGCCTCGATCGTCTCCACGCCCGGCCTCAAGAACAGGTGATAGGAATTGAGAAGGATGATCTGGGCGCCCAGGCTTTCGGCGAGGGCATGGGTCAGCGCCTTGACCGTGCCCTGACTGGCCACGGGCATGAAGGCCGGCGTTTCGACGGTGCCGTGGGGCGTTTCGAGGAGGCCGGTCCTGGCGGCGGAGGCGGGGTCCTGGGCGGTCGTCCGGAAGCGTTGGTTCATGGGGCAAAGCGGAAATAGATGACGTCCCCGTCCTGGACGATATAATCTTTCCCCTCCAGCCGGATCGCGCCGGCGTCCTTGGCGTGCTGGAGGGACCCGAGCTCGAGCAGGGCCCGCGAGGAGATGACTTCGGCCCGGATGAATCCTTTTTCGATATCCGTGTGAATGGCGCCGGCGGCCTTGAGGGCCGGGGAGCCTACTTTGACCGTCCAGGCCCGGACCTCGTCCTTGCCGACGGTGAAAAACGAGATGCGGTCAAGCCACGCGAGGGCCTGGGCGTAAAACCGGGCCGCGCTCGGCTCCTCGAATCCGTATTCGGCCATGAACAGGGCCTTCTCCTCGTCGCCGCAGTCCGCGATTTCGTTTTCGATCTTGCCGCAGAAGGCCATGGTCCGCCGGCCCGCCTGCCCGACCGGGAAGAGGTCCCCGGGCGCGGCGAGAAAGCGCAGGTCCTTCTCGTCGAGGTTGATCAGGTGGAAGAGAGGCTTGAGGCTCAGGAACGCGAAACTGCGGATGAGCTTCTCCTCGGCCGGCGCGATGGAAACGTCGCGCAGGCCCTGGCCCGACTCGAGGCGGGGCCGGAGCCGCTCCAGGAGCTCTTTCTCCTTTTCCCCCTCGGGGTCCTTCATTTTCTTCAGGTCCTTCTCCAGGCGGTCGAGCCTCCCGTCGGCCGCGAGGAGGTCGGCCAGGACGAGTTCGTCCTCCATCAGGCGGATGTCCTCCCCGGGGTCGATCCTGCCCTTGAGGGGAGGGATTTCATCGTCGCGGAAGGCCCGGACGACATGGACCAGGCCGTCGGCCTTGCGGAGGTTGTTCAGGAAAAGGCTGTTCTTGACCTCGCCGAAGGAGATCCCCACGAGGTCCGTCAGGTCGAAGGACGCGGGGACCCTTTTTTTCCCGGGGTACAGGCCGGCGATCCCGTCCAGGCGCTCGTCGGGAACGGGACAGGCCCGGACATTCGGCTCCCGCTTTCCGTCCTCATAGGCCTTGACCTCGACATGGGCCCCCGTCAAGAGGTTGAAGAGGGTCGTTTTACCCGTTTTCGGGTAGCCGAAGAGGGTGATATTCACGCGATTAGTAAAGCCGGAATCGCCCGGGCTGTCAAGGAGCCGCGCGGGGCAGAGAGGCTGGCCTCCGGCAGGGAGCGAAGTCTTCGCAGCGACCAGCAGAATTACGGCGAAGTGGCTCAAAGCCGTAATTCTGGTAAATATCTGAAACGAGTCTTTGCGCATTCTTCCAGGGGTATCCTGCTTTTCGGACCGTGCCCGCGTCGCGCTCAATGTTTTCTCCGGGACATCCCCCCTGCGTCCGCCCTTCCCTCTTACGACGATTCGGGAAGGCACATCCACCAGATGACGTTTCGGCCATTCCCCTCAGCCCCTAAAAAAAAGTTGGCGGGCGGCCCAGCAGTGCTCCCCGACGGACGAGCGAAAGGAAATTGTGCCTTGAACGGAAACGTTGTTGCTGAAATTTGCGTTTTTGATTATAGTAGATGTTTCATAGGCGGCTAGATATGGAAGAAAAAGAGATAAAGAAAAGAGACAAGAGCGTCCCCCGCGAGTACTTCGAGCTCATCGCCGAAACCGCCGTCTTCGTGTTCTTCGTCATGACCTTTGTCGTCCAGGCGTTCCAAATCCCTACCGGCTCCATGGAGCCGACCCTGCTCGTCGGGGATTTCCTCCTGGTCAACAAGCTGGCCTACACCCGGCCGGTCCTGCCGCTCGAAGGCGCCATCCTCCCGCACAAGGCCATCGCCAGGAAAAATATCGTCGTCTTCAAGTGGCCGAAGGACCTGACCAAGGATTTCGTCAAGCGGGTGATTGCCCTGGAAGGGGAGAAGGTCGAGATCAAGGACAAGCAGGTCTTCATCAACGACAAGCCGATCGACGAGCCCTATAAAGTCCACAGCGACAGCCAGGTCTTCGCCAAGAACGACACATACCATTATGATGACGTCATCCGCGACAATTACGGCCCGGTCATCGTCCCCCCGGGCCATTGTTTCGTCATGGGCGACAACCGGGACAACAGCGCCGACAGCAGGTATTGGGGTTTCCTGCCGCTGAACTACATCAAGGGCAAGCCGTGGGTCATCTACTTTTCCTACGGCGCGGAACGGGACGCCTGGCAAAAGACGAGCCTTCGGGCCCGGCTCAAAAAAATCGTCAGCTTCATCCCCAAGGCCCGCTGGGGCCGTTTCCTCAAGGTCATCAACTGACGGACCCCATCGCCTCGCGGGACCGCGAGGCCGATGGTCCGGCCGGCCGGGCCCGGCTCCGATGGCCGTTTTTCCGGAAATGTTCTAAGATGACAGCATCATGCGTCCGTTGAGCGCCGCCGGCCAGGACTCGATCGAAGGGACCGTCGACCAGATCGTCTTCTACAATCCCGAAAACGGCTACACCGTCTGCCGCTTCATCGTCGAAAGCGGAGACGCCCTGACCATCGTCGGCTCGTTCCCTCCTCTATCGCCGGGCGAAATGCTCAAGGTCAAGGGCCAGTGGGAGCTCAATCCGCGCTTCGGCCAGCAGTTCAAGGTCGAGCATTTCACGCTGACCCTGCCCGCTTCGGCCAAGGGGATCGAGAAATTCCTGGCCTCCGGCCTCATCCGCGGCATCGGGCCCGTGCTGGCCGCCCGGATCGTGGGCCGGTTCGGCGCCGGGACGATCGAGATCCTGACCGCGGGCGCGGAACGGCTCAAGGAGGTCGAAGGGGTCGGAAGCGTCAAGCTCCGGGAGATCAAAAAGTCCTGGGCCGAACATCAGGACATCCGGGACCTGATCATCTTTCTCCAGGAGCACGACGTCTCGACCAACCTGGCCACGAAGATTTATCGCCAGTACGCCGACCGGTCGTTCACGGTCCTGCGCACCAACCCCTACCAGCTCTGCCTCGATATCTGGGGGATCGGGTTCAAGACGGCCGACCAGATCGCCCTCAAGCTGGGCATGGACCCGGCCTCGATCGAAAGGGCCAAGGCCTATATCCTTTACATCCTGGAAAAGGACAACGAGCAGGGCCACATCTTCTCCCTGGCCTCCGGCGTCCGGGAGAAATGCGCCGAGGACCTCGAGGTCGGGCTGGAAAAGGCCGACGCGGCGCTCGACGAGCTTCTCCGGACAAAAAGCGTCGTGCGGGAAGAGCTCGGCGCCGACTCCGCCCTATACCTTCCTTTTTATTACCAGGCCCAGGATGAGGTGGCCCGCGCCATCCATAAGCTCGCGGAGTTTCCCTGCGGGCCGCCCGACATCGACCTCGGCCAGGCGATCGCGGCCACCGAGAAGGAGGTCGGGATCACGTTTTCGGCGCTCCAGAAGCAGGCCATCCGGCAAAGCTTCGAAAAAAAGATCCTGGTCATCACCGGCGGGCCCGGCACGGGCAAGACGACCATCATCCGGGCCGTCGTCGACATCTTCCAAAAATGGGGCCGTGACGTCCTGCTGACCGCGCCGACGGGACGGGCGGCCAAACGGCTGGCCGACACGACGGGCCGCGACGCCCGGACCATCCACCGCGTCCTCGAATTCAAGCCCAAGCAGGGGACGTTCAAACGGACCGAACGCAATCCCCTCCGGGGCGAGGCCCTGATCGTCGACGAAGTGTCGATGGTCGACCTGCCGCTCATGTACCACCTGTTGAAGGCCGTGCCCGCGCCGATGAGGCTGATCCTGGTCGGGGACAAGGACCAGCTCCCTTCGGTGGGCCCGGGGACCCTGCTCCGGGACATCATCGAATCCGGGACCGTGGACGTCGTCCGGCTCGAAGAAATCTTCCGCCAGGAGAAAGAGAGTTACATCGTCCTCAACGCCCACCGTATCAATCAGGGCGAATCCCTCATCTATCCGCCGCGGGAGGACCCGAACGCGGATTTTTTCTTTATCCGCCGGGACGACGAGAAAAAGGCCCTGGACACGATCATCAAGCTCTGCTCGTCGAGTGTGCCCCGCCGGCTGGGGGTGAGCCCCCTCTCGCTTCAAATCCAGGTCATCAGCCCCATGTATAAAGGCCTGGTGGGGGTGGAAAACCTGAACTTGGAGCTCCAGAAACGGCTGAACCCCCAGGGCGAGGGGCTCAAGGCCGGCCTCCGCGAGTACCGCGTCCGGGACAAGGTCATGCAGCTGCGGAACGATTACGAAAAAGAGGTGTTCAACGGCGACATCGGGACGATCCTTCACGTGGACAAGGCGAAATTCCGGGTCTTCGTGGACTTCGAGGGCCGGACCGTGAGTTACGAAAAAGACGAGATCAACGATATCACCCTGGCCTACGCCGTATCGGTCCACAAGGCCCAGGGCAGCGAATACCAGGCCGTCATCATGCCGCTCATGACGCAGCACTTCATCATGCTCCAGCGGAACCTGTTCTACACCGCCCTGACCCGGGCCAAGAAACTGAGCGTCATCATCGGCTCGTACAAGGCCCTCTACATCGCCATCAAGAACGACAATCCCGTCAAGAGGAACAGTCTGGTCCGGGAGAAACTGATGCGCCTGGCGGCCGTCGAACCGGCGAGCTAGGGGCGCCTTTCGGGCCGCGGCGATGGTTTGACAGCCCGGTCGAAATCCATGATAATGAGCACGCTTCCGGGACCCCGGAGAAATCGAAAGCGGAAGGAGGGAGTGGGGATGGCCGAGCGCCGTTTTCGCAGCGTGGGAGACATCATCGCCTTCGCCATCGGGCGCGAGATCGAGGCGGCCGACGGCTACGGCGCCCTGGCCGCGCAGGCTTCGACGCCCGGTTTGCGCGATTTCCTTCTGGAGCTCAAGGGAGAAGAGGAGAACCACCGCCGGCTCCTGGAAACCATGACCTTCGGGCGGCAGGGCGAGTCGGCGGCGCCGGTCGAGGACATGGGCCTCAGCGACGCCCTGGCCGACGTCCCCTTAACCCCCGACATGACGTTTCAGGAGCTGTTGATTTTCTCCGCGCGCAAGGAGAAGAAGGCCGCCGAGCTGTACGCGGGGCTGGCCGGGAGACCCGAGGCCGCGGCCTACCGGAAGATCTTCGAGCAGCTCGCCGGCCAGGAACGGTCCCACAAGGCCAAGCTCGAAGCCGAATACGAAAAGTACGTCCTGACCGAGGATTGAATGAGGAGGACCTGATGGACAAATGGGAATGCCAGGCCTGCGGGTATATCTATGATCCGGCGGCAGGGGACCCGGCGAACGGGGTCCCGGCCGGGACGAGCTTCGAAAACCTGCCGGACACGTGGACGTGCCCCCAGTGCGGGGTGGGCAAGGAGTTTTTCCAGAAGGTCTCCTAGCCGCGCCCGCCGCGAATCGAAGCGTCCATGAAAGCCCTCATCGTCGGAAGCGGGCTGTCCGGCACGATGGCCGCCAAAACGCTCCGGGAGCTCGACTCCGAGGTCGAGATCGAGGTCATCGGGGAAGAGAATTATCCCTATTATCCCCGGCCCAACCTGATTGAATTCCTGGCCGGCCGTCTTCCCTTCGACAAGCTCTTCGCTTTCCCTCCGGACTGGAATACACGTCAGAGGATCGAGGTCCACCTCGGCGAGAGGGTCGTCCGGATCTCTCCGGGCGAGAAGAAAGTCCGGACCGAGGCCGGGCGGGATTATCCGTATGACGTCCTTCTCCTGGCCAACGGCTGCCGGGCCTCCGTCCCCGCGCTCCGCGGAAGCGGCCAGAAGGGCGTTTTCGTCCTGCGCAAACTGGACGACGCCCTGGCCATCCGGGAATACATGAAGAGCCATCCCCGCACCGTGATCCTCGGCGGCGGCCTGCTGGGGCTCGAAATCGCCCGGGCCGTCAAATCGGCCGGCGCCGATGTCCGCGTCGTGGAATTCTTCGACCGCCTTCTGCCACGTCAGCTCGACGCGGCCGGGGCGGCGGTCCTCAAGGGGCAGATCGAAAAAATGGGAATCGATGTCCGCCTCGGGGCGGTCACGGAGGAAATCCGGGGATCGGGGGAAGCGACGGGCGTGGATTTTCAAGGCGGCGACCGGCTGGACGCCGACATGGTCATCATCGCCGCGGGCGTGCAGCCGGAGACCGGCCCGGCCCGGGAGGCGGGGCTGGCCGTCAAGCGGGGTGTCGTCGCCGACGACCTCCTCCGCTCGAGCGCGCCCCACATCTTCGTGGCGGGGGACGCCGCCGAGCACAGGGGCAGCGTCTACGGGATCATCCCGGCCTCCTTCGAACAATCCCGGACTGCGGCCTACAACATGCTCGGCGTCGAAAAGCCCTATGCCGGGACGATGCCGATGAGCACCCTCAAAGTCGCCGGCCTCGCGGTCACGTCCGTCGGCCTGGTCAACCCCGCCGAGGGAGGCTACGAAGTCCTGGCGCGCCAGGTCCCCGAAGAGGGCGTCTATAAGAAAATCGTGCTCAGGGACGGCCTCCTGGTCGGGGCCATCTGGATGGGGACGAAGAGAGGGGTCGCGGAGGTCAGCCGTCTGGTCGGCCTGAACAAGGACGTCGGCCACCGCAAAAACGATCTCCTTGAGGACGAGTTCGATTGGAGCGGAGTCTAGAAACCATGAATAAAAAGATCTTCCTGATCGTGCTGATGACGGGGATTGTCCTCGCCGGAACCCCGGGGCTCCAAGGCCAGGTGAAATACGGCGGATATCTTTCCGGCGAATACCTCAAGGGCGAGTCGGGGAGCCCGTATGCGGGCGGCTCATTCCAGAACCTGGGCGCGGGCCTTCTCGCGACGGGGCTCTTCCCGTCATCGAAATTCGGCTTCTCGCTCGAAGCCCGTTTCCTCAGCGAATCGTCGTTCCAGATCGAGCAGGCCTGGGTCGGTCTCGTCTCGTCGAAGACCTTCGCCGTCAAGGCCGGGATGTATCTCGTCCCGTTCGGGATTTGGAACCAGGCCAGCCGTCCTCATGAAACCGCGCTCATCGGCACCCCTCTCAATCTGGAATTCCTTTACCCCGCGAGCTGGCGGGACCTGGGGGTCACGGTGGACGGTCAATACGGCGTCGTGACCTACGCGGGATACATCGGGAACGGGCTCAAAGAGGCGGACACCCTCGCGGAGGGCCAGCAGTTTTCCGACAACAACAAGAACAAGGCCCTGGGCGGCCGGCTGGGTTTGTCCTTCGGCCAGGGAGTCCAGGCCGGGGCCTCCTACTACACGGGAAAGTACGACGACCTCAACCTGCGCAAACTCGTGCTCGAAGGCTTAGATTTCTCCTGGGTGACGGACCAATGGCAGGTCAAGGGGGAGGTCACGAGAGGGACCATCAGGAACCCGGAGCCGTTTGTCGCGGGCAAATGTGAAGGCTATTACATTTGGACGCTCATGAATTTGGGCCACGTCCAGCCCGTGGGCAGCTATCAGAAGGTCAAATACACGGACCCGTTCCACGGCGGCGAGGGCGGCATCCTGCTCGACCAGGACCGCTGGACCGCCGGCCTCCGCGTCGTCATCGGTCAGAACTTCTTCATCAAAGCCGAATACCAGTGGAACGACGAAATTCCCAAGATCAAGAACAACATCCTCCTGGTCCAGGTCGCCGCGAGCTTCTGACCCTTGAGCCGGCCGCCCGAATTTGATAAGATTTCCGGGCCGCGCGTTTGACGGACCCGGGTCAAGCCCCTTCGAGGGAGACGGGCGTGAGCCCGCGGAGCTTCAGGAGACTTCACGAACAAAGGATGCCGCATGGCCAATCTGCTCGTTCTCGGCACGCAGTGGGGAGACGAAGGCAAAGGCAAGATCGTCGATCTGCTGACGCCCGCCTTTGACGTCGTGGCCCGCTATCAGGGCGGCCATAACGCGGGCCACACGGTCTATGTCCGCGGCAAAAAGATCGTCCTCCACCTCATCCCGTCGGGCATCCTCCACCCCGGAAAGCTCTGCGTCATCGGCAACGGCCTGGTGGTTTCTCCGCCGGCGTTCCTCAAGGAAATCTCCGACCTCGAGGCCCTCGGCGTCCGGCTCGAAACGGCGCGTCTGGCCGTCAGCCGGAACGCGCACCTCATCATGCCCTGGCATCCTCTGCTCGAACGGATCAGCGAGGAGATCCGGGGGGACAAGAAGATCGGGACCACCTGCCGGGGGATCGGGCCGGCCTATGAGGACAAGGCCGCCCGTTGGGGCGTTCGGGCCGGCGACCTGCTGGACTTGACGGTTTTGCGGGAAAAAATCCAGGAGAACGTGGCGGCCAAGAACCACACCTTCCGGGCGTTCGGCCTCCCCACCCTCGAGGCCGGGCCTATCCTGGAGGAATACACTGTCTGGGGCGGGAGAATGGCCCCCTATATCCGGGACGTCTCCGAGCTCCTGCATGACGAGATGGGCGCCGGCCGGGCGGTGCTTTTCGAGGGCGCGCAGGGCGCGCTTCTCGATATCGACCACGGCACATACCCGTATGTCACCTCCTCGAACTCGACGGCCGGCGGCGCCTGCACCGGCCTGGGTGTCGGTCCCAAGGCGATCCACGCCGTCCTCGGGATCACCAAGGCCTATACGACCCGCGTGGGCGGCGGCCCGTTTCCGACCGAGCTCAACGACGAACGCGGCAAGACGCTGGCCAGCCGCGGCGACGAGTTCGGCGCCACGACCGGCCGGCCCCGGCGGTGCGGCTGGTTCGATGCCGTCGCGGTGCGCTACACCTGCCGGATCAACGGCGTGGACAAGATCGCCATGACCAAGCCGGATGTCCTGGAGGGGTTCGACGAGGTCCTCGTCTGTACGGCGTACAATTACAAAGGCGAGACGCTCAAGAGCTTTCCCCCCGAGCCCTGGATACTCGAGAAGGTGACGCCCGTCTATAAAACCCTCCCGGGTTGGAGAAATTCGGTCCGCGGCGCCTCGGACATCGCGGCCCTTCCCCGGACTTTCCGGGAGTATCTGAGCTTCGTCGAGGACCTCATCGAAACTCGCGCGGCTATTATTTCGACGGGCGTCGAGCGGCAAGAGACTATCCTCCTTTCCGACGGACTGGAGGGTCTCGTGGACCTCGGGAAACTCCGGGGGGACCAGGCGATCTAAGGAGGTCCGGCATGGCCGCGGAATCCCTGCAGCGCATCGAAATCAGCCGGCCGGCCTTGGTCCATAACATCCGGCAGTTCCGCCGCATCATCGGACCGCGGCGGAAGTTCATGGCCGTCGTGAAAGCCAACGCTTACGGACACGGGCTCGTCGAAGTGGCCGGCATCGCCGTGGACTACGGCGTCGACTGGCTCGGCGTCAACTCCGTCGAGGAGGGCGCCGCGCTCCGTGACGCGGGATTCCGCTGCCCGGTCCTGGTCCTCGGCTATGTGCCGCTTGGCGCGCTGTCCGAAGCCGTGGCCCGGGAGCTCCGGCTCATCGTCTACAACCGCGAAACCGTCGAGCGCCTGGCCGAGGTCGCGCGCGAGCAGGGGCGTAAAGCGATCGTCCACGTCAAGGTGGAAACGGGGACCCGCCGCCAGGGCGTCGAGGTCAGGGACATCTGGCCCTTCATCCGTTCGATCCTCAAGCACGCGGGACTGGTCCTCGAAGGACTGTCTTCCCACTTCGCCAACATCGAGGACACGACGAAGCACGATTACCCGCGGCGTCAGCTCGAGGCCTTCAAAGCGGCCTGCCGGGCCGTCCAGGGCCACGGCGTGCGCATCCCCGTCAAGCACATGTCGTGCACGGCTTCGACCATCCTCTTTCCGGAGACGGACTTCAGCATGGCCCGGGTCGGGATCGGGCTCTACGGCCGGTGGCCGTCCAAGGAAACCTATCTCTCCTGCCTCGAAAAGAAAAAAGAGCCGCTCTCCCTCCGTCCCGTCCTCTCCTGGCGGACGCGGATCGCCCAGGTCAAGAAAACCGGCCCGGAGTCCTGCGTCGGCTACGGCTGCACCTACAAGACGACGCGGCCGACCGTCCTGGCCGTCATTCCCGTCGGCTACTTCGATGGCTATGACCGCGGTCTCTCCAACGTCTCACACGTTCTTGTCCGCGGGCGCCGGGCCCCGGTGCGCGGACGGGTGGCCATGGATTTCTTCATGGCCGACGTCACGGACATCCCGGACGTGCGCCTCGAGGACGAGGTGACCCTCATCGGCGCCGACGGAAGGGAGCGGATCACGGCCGACGACTTGGCCGCGCTGGCCGGGACCATCAGCTACGAGATCCTCGCCCGTATCAATCCTCTCATCCCCCGCGTCATCGTCTGAATTTTCCCACATCATTGAACAGATGGCTCCTGTCCCGGTGCGTCCCATCGAGGGCCGAGGGGACGGCCTCCACTCCAGAGCGCGGTTTTTCACGCCTGAGAATCGCGTCCTTCTCGGCGTCAAAACAACTCGCTTGGCGTACGCTACGCCAAGCTCAAACAAGTTTTGCCGGTTCCCCCTGGAACTTCCCTCGAAGGGCGTGATTCTCGGGCTAAACCGCGCATGACGTTTCGGCCATTCCCCTCAGCCCTCTTTCATGCACCGGGACAGAACCCGTCGTTCCGCTGGAGCGGTTTCGATTCCGCGGGCTTCTATGCTAAGATATTTCCTCGGAAGGTGGTGATATGGTCCTTAGACCGGCGAGCAAACTGGATGCCCTCCTCGCAGCTTATCCTTTCCTGCTGGACTTTCTGGCCGGGCTTTCTCCGAAGTTTGAGAAGCTCAGGAACCCGATCCTCCGGAAGACCATCGGCAAGGTCGCGAGCTTTGATCAAGCGGCCCGGCTGGCCGACATGCCCGTCGAACGGCTCCTCGAAGCCGTCGCGGGCGAAATCCGTCGTGTCGCCAACGAATCTATCCAGGTCGAGACGGGCGATGCCTCCATCGCCCCGGAGCGGTTCGCCGACCGCGGCGCACGCAAGGAGGTCCTCAAGGACATCATCCGGGACCTTCACCGGGGCGGCGACGTCGAGGCCCTGAGGAAAAAATTCGCCGACCTCGTCCACGACGTCTCGGGCTCCGAGATCGGCGCCATGGAGCAGGAACTGATCTCCGAAGGCCTTCCCGAGGAAGAGGTGCGCAAGCTCTGCGATATCCACGTCCAGGTCTTCAAGGATTCGCTCGAGGAGACGCCGGCGCCCTCCACGGTCCCCGGGCACCCGCTCCACACGCTGGCCGCGGAAAACCACGCCCTGGAGACCCTTATCGCCGAGACCCGGAAGGTCCTGGGTGAGTTGCCCGCCTCCGCCAGGCCGGCGGATTGGGCCGGCCGGCGCCTGAGACTCCGGGAGCTCCTGGAGTCTCTCGCCCAGGTCGAGAAGCACTACCTGAAAAAAGAGAACCAGCTTTTCCCCCTCCTCGAAGCCAAGGGTGTCAGCGGGCCGTCCAAGGTCATGTGGGCCGTGCACGACGATATCCGCGGCCACCTCAAGGAATGGCGGGGGGCCTTGGATATCGACGACAAGGAACTCGCCGCGAGGGCGGGACGGCTCGTACTGACCGAGATGGCGGACATGATCTATAAGGAAGAGAAGATCCTTTTCCCCATGACCCTGGAGCTGCTGGACGAGGGAGACTGGTCGCGGGTCAAGAGGGGAGAGGAGGAGGTCGGTTACGCCTGGATCACGCCCGGCAGGGAGTGGGCGCCGCCGGTCTGCGCCGGGCCCGGGGAGAATCCGGAGATGCCTACGGATAAGGACGCTGCGGCGTCCCTCGTGAATCTTGACACGGGGGCCTTGCCGCCCGACCTCGTCAACCTGATGCTGACCCGACTGCCCGTGGACATCTCGTTCGTCGACGACCGGGACACAGTCCGTTATTATTCGGCGAACAAGGACAGGGTCTTCCCGCGCTCCCCGGGGATCATCGGCCGCACGGTCCAGAATTGCCACCCACCCCGGAGCGTCGACGTCGTCAACAGGATCCTGGACGCCTTCAAAGCCGGGACACGGGACGAATCGGAATTCTGGATTGAAACGGAAAATAAGTTCATTCATATACGCTATTTCGCCGTCCGCGACGCCGCGGGGCGTTATCGGGGATGCCTGGAAGTCAGCCAGGATGTCACGCACATCCGGGCCCTCCAGGGTCAGAAGCGCCTGCTCGACTGGAGCTAGGCGCGAGGAACTCGTAAAGGAGGATGGATATGGCCGTGAAAAAAACCAAAGGCAAAAAGGGCGAGGGCTACGCGTGCCAAGTTTGCGGGTTTCGCGTCGTCGTCGACGAGGCCTGCGGCTGCGAGGAAGAGCACGTCTTCATCTGCTGTGACAAGCCGATGAAAAAGGCCCCCGCGAAAAAGGCCCCGGCCAAAAAACGCGCCGGAAAGAAATAGCCCCGGCCGGCCGGGCGGGCCCGCGGGCCCGCCAATCTCTACAAAATACATCAGAATACTTGTCTTTTCAGGGGGCGAGGTGTAAGATTTGTCGGGAAGGGAGATAAAATCCTGGATTCTCCGCCCGAACCGGGTTTATGATAGGGGATATTTCCCAAGGAGTCCGGAATGAAAGAAAAGGTCGAACAGGCATTGAACAAGATCCGCCCCGCCCTCCAGGGCGACGGCGGAGACGTGGAGCTCGTCGATATCAGCCCTGAGGGGGTCGTTCGTGTCCGGCTCAAAGGGGCCTGCGGGGGGTGTCCGATGTCCCAGATGACCCTCAAGATGGGCATCGAGAGGATCCTCAAGAAGGAAGTCCCGGAGGTCAAGAGCGTCGAGGCCGTCTGACCGTCAAGGTCGAACGGATCCGGGCGCGCGGTCCGCGCCCGCTGCGGGGGGAAGGCGATGAAAAAAGCGTATTTCGACCATATCGCGGCGACCCCTCTTCACCCGGAGGCCCTCACGGCCATGCTGCCGTTCCTGGGGGAGGTTTACGGCAATCCGCAGAGCCTGCATACCGCGGGGCAGCAGGCCCTGGCGGCTGTTGACGCCGCCCGGGAAGAGGTGGCCGGCCTGATCGGGGCGGATAGCGAGGAGATCCATTTCACCTCGAGCGGGAGCGAAGCCAACAACTTCGCGGTCAAGGGACTGGCCCAAGCCTATCAGGCGAAGGGCAAGCACATCGTTGTTTCGGCCATCGAGCACCAGTCCGTCCTGAATCCGGTCAAGACCCTGGAGAAGCTGGGTTTCTCCTCGACCGCGGTCCCGGTCGACCGGACGGGACTCGTCGACCCGTCCGAAGTCGAGAAAGCCCTGAAAACAGATACCATCCTCGTTTCGGTGATGACGGCCAACAGCGAAGTCGGAACGGTCGAACCCGTGGCCGAAATCGCCAGAATCTGCCGCTCCCGCGGCGTCCTCTTCCATACGGACGCGGTGGCCGCCGCCGGATCGCTTCCCCTCAACGTCCGCGACTTGGGCGTGGACGCCCTGAGCCTGGCCGGGGACCAGTTCTACGGGCCGAAGGGTTCGGGCGCGCTCTATGTCAAGCGGGGGACGAGGATCCTCCCGCTGATCGAAGGGGGGATCCAGGAGAACGGCCGGCGGGCCGGCACCGAGAACGTGCCCGCGATCGTCGGCCTGGGCAAGGCGGCGGCGATCGCCCGGGCGGAGATGGCCGAGCGGGCGGCGCGACTGGGCCCGCTGCGTGACTTCCTCATCGAGGAGCTCCCGCGCCTGGTCGACCACGTCGTCCTCACCGGCCATCCAACCGCACGGCTGCCGCACCACGCCAGTTTCTGCGTCGAGTTCGTCGAGGGCGAAGCCATGCTCCTCATGCTCGACATGCAGGGCATCTCGGCGTCCAGCGGCTCGGCCTGCACCTCCAAGGCCCTCAAGGCGTCCCACGTCCTCCTGGCGATGGGCCTGGACCATGCCCTGGCCCAGGGGTCGCTCGTCTTCAGCCTCATCGACGGCACCGGACGCGGGGACGTCGATCACCTCCTCGCGTCTTTCCCGCCGGTCGTCGATCGGCTCCGGAAAATGTCCCCGCTTTACACCCAGTATCTCAAGGAGACAAAACCATGATTTACAGCGATAAAGTCATGGACCACTTCCAGAACCCCCGCAACGTCGGGGTCATCGCGGACGCCGACGGCGTCGGCCAGGTCGGGAACCCCGTCTGCGGCGACATGATGACTTTTTACATCAAGGTCAAGGACGGCCGGCTGGCCGACGTGAAATTCCAGACCTTCGGCTGCGGCGCCGCGATCGCCGTGTCCAGCATGGTCAGCGAGATGGCCATCGGCAAGACCCTCGACGAGGCCATGGGGATCACGAACAAGCTCGTCGCCGAGGAGCTCGGCGGGCTCCCCAAAAACAAGCTGCACTGCTCGAACCTGGGCGCCGACGCCCTTCACGCGGCCATCGAAAATTACCTGGACAAGCAGAAATCGGGGGAGAAAGGGGCCTCCATGGCGGTCGATCTCCACGAGAACGAAGGCTGTGCCTGCCCCTATTGCGAGGGAACCCTCGAGGAAGGGGAGGCGGAGTATTGCAAGGCCTGCCAGGTCGAGCTCGAAGAATGCCCGTCCTGCGGCGGCATCACGAAAAAGGGCGCCGACGCCTGCATCCATTGCGGGAAGCCCCTGGCCGGTTGACGCGCCCGGCGGGGGAGAAGGGCGGAAGGGGCAAGGATGAAGGCCGATACGACTCTCGACTGCTACGGGCTCCTCTGTCCCATGCCCATCATCCAGGCCGCAAAGAAGATCAAGGCCATGAAACCCGGAGAAGTGCTGGAAATCCTGTCCACGGACCCCGGCATCCGCGCGGACATGCCGGCCTGGTGCCGGACGGCGGGCCAGGAATTCCTGGGCATCGAAGAGGACGGCGAAGTCATCAGGGTGTACGTCCGCAAGGTCCGGGAGTGAAACGTGGGAGAGGTGAGTCCGATGGAACTCCGGGCCCGAGTCGATGAGCTGAAGCGGCGACAGAACGCCGTTCTCCTGGCCCACAACTATCAGCTGCCCGAAGTCCAGGACGCTGCGGACTTCGTCGGGGATTCCCTGGAGCTCAGCCGCAAGGCGGCCTCCCTCGGCGCGGACGTCATCGTCTTCTGCGGCGTCCACTTCATGGCCGAGACGGCGGCCATCCTCTCTCCCCGGAAAAAGGTCGTCCTCCCGGAGCCGGCGGCAGGCTGCGTGATGGCGGACCTGATCACCGCCCGTGAGCTCCGGATGTGGAAAGAAAAATATCCGGGCCGCAGAGTCGTTTGCTATGTCAACACGAGCGCCGAGGTCAAGGCCGAGAGCGATATCTGCTGCACCTCGTCGAACGCGGTCGCCGTGGTCAATTCGCTGGGAGACGACGAGGTCCTGTTCGTCCCCGACAAGAACCTGGCCGCCTACGTCGCCCGGGAGACCGGGCGCCGGATCATCGCCTGGGACGGCTGCTGTTACGTCCACGACAAGTTCCGGCCCGAGGACATCCGCTCCGCGCGGGCCCTGCACCCGGGGGCCGAGGTTTGGGTCCACCCGGAATGCCGGCTCGACGTCATCGATCTCGCCGACCGGGTTCTGTCCACGGGAAAAATGGTCGCGGAAGCCCGGGCGACCAAGGCCCGGGACGTCATTATCGGCACGGAGAAGGGCATTCTGCACCGCTTGAGCAAGGAGAACCCGGCGGCGCGCTTCTACCCGGCCCGCGACGCGGCCCTCTGCGCCAATATGAAGATGACGACCCTCGGCAAAGTCCTTTCCGCGCTCGAGGGGAAGGTCCCCGAGGTTATGGTCCCGCCGCAAATCGCGGACCGGGCCCGGGGGGCCATCCAAGCCATGATCGAAATTTCATAAAGGAGATTGCGTATGAAGAGCATGACCGAAGAAAACGTCAAGGGGGCCCTCGCCGGCGAGAGCCAGGCCCATATCCGGTATCTCGCCTTCGCCGAGAAGGCCGCGACCGAGAACCTGCCCAACGTGGCCCGGGTCTTCAAAGCCAACGCATACTCCGAGCAGATCCATGCCACGAACCATCTCAAGACGCTGTCAGGAATCGGCAATACCAAGGACAATCTCGCCGCCGCCGTCGGCGGGGAGAACTTCGAAGTCGAAGAGATGTATCCCGCCTACCTTGTCGTGGCCCAGGCGCAGGGGGAAAAAGTGGCCGAGACATGGTTCAACGCGGCCCTGCACGCCGAGAAAGTGCACCGCGCTATCTACCAGGCCGCCAAAAAGGTCGTGGAGTCAGGCCGGGACATCGCCTTCATGCCCGTCCACGTGTGTTCGATGTGCGGCTTCACCATGGAAGGCGAAGCGCCCGAGAAGTGCCCCGTATGCGGCACGCCCCGGGATAAGTTCGTCGCGTTCTGAGAGGTCCCCATGTCCATCGATCGGAAACTGAAACCCTGGGAAATCCTCAGCGTCGGCATCCGGTCCGAACTCGACGCCGTGTCGTTTTACACGCGGCTCCAGGAGCGGGTGAAGAACGTCATTCTCCTCCAGAAGCTCAAGTTCCTGGCCCTGGAGGAAGATCATCACCGGAAGATCCTCGAGCGCCTGTTCGGCGACAGGTTTTCGGACAAGGCCGTCGGCGCGCCCGAGACGTCCCTGATGCCCCCGATCGCCGCTTCCTTGGGGGAGCAGGCCTCGGTCCTGGACCTCTTCCTGGCCGCCCTGAAGGCCGAGGACACGGCCGAGGCCTTTTACGAGGAGGCCAGCGGGCTGTCGGAGGAGGACGGGAGCCGGAAAATGCTCGCCTACCTCAGCCGGGTCGAGCGCAGCCATCAGGCCATGATCAGGTCCGAAATCGAGCTTCTCGAGAAGTTCCCGGATTATTATAACGTCGAGGACTTTCACATCGGCGGAGACCTATTTCACGTCGGCCCCTGAACGGAGCTTTCGTGTCCGCCGCGGCGCGACGGGCTCTTCGGGGAGGAGGAGGGATGATGAAGTACACGTGGCGCATCGGGCGCGTTTTCGGGATCGATATCAAAATCGATTCCAGCTGGATCGTCATTTTTGTCCTGTTCAGTTGGTCCCTGGCCGGGGGGTACTTTCCCAAGGCCCATCCTCACTGGTCGTTCGCCCTCAACTGGATCCTGGGGATTTCCACAAGCCTGCTCGTGTTCGCCTCGGTCCTCGTCCATGAGCTGACCCATTCGCTTGTCGCGATCAAGCAGGGCGACAAGGTCCAGAGCATCACCCTGTTCATCCTCGGCGGCGTGGCCCAGATCAGCGAGGAACCCAAGGAACCGCTCAAGGAGTTCCGCATGGCCATCGTCGGGCCCCTGTCGAGTTTCGTCCTGGCGGGGCTCTTCTACGTCATCTCCCGGGGGCTGCTGCCCTTGAGCGAGCCGCTGCGGTCATCCGCCTACTACCTGGCGATCATCAATCTCACCCTGGGCGCCTTCAACCTCCTGCCGGGATTCCCGATGGACGGGGGCCGGGTCTTCCGGTCCATCGTCTGGAAGATCACGGGCGACCTCAAGAAGGCGACCCGCATCGCCTCCCTGACCGGAGACGGGATCGCCTATCTCCTCATTTTCCTCGGCATCGTCAGGTTCCTGCAGGGCGGCCTCGACGGGTTGTGGTTCGTCCTGATCGGCTGGTTCCTCCACAGCGCGGCGACCCGCGGCTACAGCCAGGTCATGATCAAGTCCGCCCTGGAAGGGCTCAAGGCGCGCGACCTGATGAACACGGAGTTCGAAACCGTCCCGGCCGGGCTGCCCGTCCAGTCCCTCGTCGACGATTACATCCTGAAGAAAAAGGAGCGCGTCTTCCTGGTCACCGTCGGCGGGGACCTGAAAGGGATCGTCTGTCTCGAGGACGTCAAGGGACTGCCCCGCGAGGAGTGGGAGCAGGCTCCCGTATCGCAGATCATGACGCCCAAGGACAAGCTCCATTCCGTGGCCCTTGACGCGGACGGCGCCCAGATCCTGGCGACGCTGACGGCGCAGGACGTTCACCAGGTTCCCGTCATGATCGGGGACAAAGTGGCGGGAGTCATTTGCCGTACCGACGTCCTCAGGGTCCTGCAATTGAAGTCGGAGCTTGGGGTCTGATTTGTCGAAAGGCCAGGCGGCGAACAAGGATCCGGCGCGCGTCCGGGAAATTATCCGACTCCTGCGGAGGCACTATCCGCAAGCCCGGACGGCCCTCGAATTCCGGACTCCGTTCGAAATCCTGGTCGCGACCATCCTGGCCGCCCAATGCACGGACGAGCGCGTCAATAAGGTCACGCCGGGGCTGTTCCGGAAGTACCCGACGCCCGCCGATTTCGCCCGGGCCGACCGCGCCGAGCTCGAGCAGGAGGTCCGGTCCACGGGGTTCTTCCGGAACAAGGCCAAGAACATCATCGGCGCCTCCCGGGCGATCGTGGAGGAATTCGGCGGCCTGGTTCCCGACACGATGGAGAAACTCGTCACCCTGCCCGGAGTGGCACGCAAGACCGCCAACATCGTCCTATCGGCGGGCTTCGGCAAGGCCGAGGGCATCGCCGTCGATACCCACGCCCGCCGCCTGTCCCAGCGGCTCGGATTGAGTAAGGAGACCGACCCGAACAAAATCGAGCGGGACCTCATGGCCATCGTCCCCAGAAAGGATTGGTTGGATCTCAATTATATGCTCGTCGAGCACGGCCGTGCCATCTGCCAGGCCCGCAAGCCGAAGTGCCCGGAGTGCTTCCTCCGGAAAATCTGCCCCTCGGCGGCGGTCTTTTTCCCGGAGCTCAAAAAGACATGATCAAGGAGGCCATGCTCTGGTCCCCGCTCGAGGGAGGCAAGATCGCCTGCGCCCTCTGCAGCCACAGGTGCGTTATCGCCCCGTCGAAAAGCGGTATTTGCGCCGTCCGCGAGAACCGGGGCGGGAAGCTCGTCACGCTCGTCTATGGCGAGGTGATCGCCGCCCACGTCGACCCCATCGAAAAGAAGCCCCTTTATCATTTCTACCCCGGGTCGAAAGCCTTGTCCATCGCCGCGGCCGGCTGCAATTTCCGGTGCTCCTTCTGCCAGAATTGGGAGATTTCCCAGGCGCCCAGGCGGGAGGGTGGGGCGGTCCGGGGACAGAAACTCTCGCCCGGAGAGATCGTCCGCGAGGCCGGGGAGCAGGACTGCCGGAGCATCTCCTATACCTACACCGAGCCGACGATCTTCTTTGAATACGCCTACGACACGGCCCGCCTGGCGAAAGCGGCCGGCCTGGCCAACAACTTCGTGACCAACGGCTATATGACGGAGGAGGCCCTGACGGCCATCCAACCCTACCTTGATGCCGCCAACGTGGACCTCAAGGCCTTCAAGGACGAAACGTACCGGAAAGTCTGCGGGGCCAGGCTCGAGCCGGTCCTCGAGACCATCCGTCGCATGAAGACGCTGGGGATTTGGGTCGAGGTCACGACCCTGGTCGTTCCCGGAATGAACGACGGCGAGGAGGAGCTCACGGGGATCGCCCGGTTCATCGCGGGCGTCGATCCAGACATTCCCTGGCACATCAGCCGCTTCCACCCGGACTTTGAATACACGGACGCCCCGCCGACCCCAGTCGAAACGCTCCGGGCGGCCTATGAGGTCGGCCGGAAGGCCGGCCTCCGCTACCTTTATGTCGGGAACTTCCAGGGCGAGTCCGAGGACACGCATTGTCCGACATGCGGCCGGGTCCTCGTCCGGCGGAGGGGATTCTTCGTCGCCGAAAACAAGCTCGCCGGGAACACCTGCCCGTTCTGCGCCGGTCACGTCGCCGGGGTGTTTCCCTGAGTCCGGGCGGTCGCCGGGCCGCCGGACTTTTCCCGGCTCCGGAATTGGCATAAACTGGTATCGATGGTCACGTGGAACGGCTGGAGACGGCGGGCCTGGATGTCCGGGGCGCTTGTGGTTTTTTTGATCGTCCTGGCGGCCGTGACCGTGTTGGCGCCTGAGCGCCGGAGCATTGTCCGCAAGCCGGCCCCGTCCGACTATTCGGATACCTTGAATCTCGTCCGCTTCCGGATGGCCGCCATTCCCGAATCGCGGCCGGACAGGATGAAATCCGCGCTCGCCGACGTGAGGAGTTGCGACCTCTCCGGCTTCGACCTGGCCGGTCAGGCGGACGCGCTCACGGAGTCGTCGTTCGACAGCCGGACCCAATGGCCGGCCAAAATGCCCGCGGCCTTCGACCCCGGCCGGGTCCTCGAAAGAGGCAAAGACCCCGGGCTGGGGATTCGCCTTCTCCACGACGAGGGGATCGACGGGCGCGGCGTCGGGGTGGCCATTGTCGACCTGCCGCTGCTTGTCGATCACGAGGAATATCGCCGCAGGCTCCGCCGCTACGAAGAGATCAACTGCGGCGACTCGGGCGCCAGCAGGCACGGCCCGTCCATGGCGTCCCTCGCCGTGGGCCGGAGCTGCGGCGTGGCCCCGGCCGCCGACCTCTATTACATCGCGAGCTTCAATTATCAGTCCAACCCGAGGCATGGAACCCGGCTGCCCGCCTTCGATTATATCCCCGACGCCAGGGCCGTCGAGCGTGTCCTCGAGATCAACGAGGGTCTGCCCGCCGGCAAGAAGATCCGGGTTATTTCGATCTCGGCCTCCTGGTCGCCGGAGATGAGGGGCTACAAAGCCATGACCGGGGCGGTCGAGCGGGCCCGGAAAAAGGGGATCTTCGTCATTTCCTGCAACAGCTTCGAAACCGCCGACCATCGGTTCTTCTATCAGGTCCTCGAAAGAGACCCGGCCCGGGGCCCGGACGATTTCGCCGCCTATAGCGTCATCCCCTGGCGGGAATCCCTGTCCCTCGTCCGAAAAAGGAATTCCGCCTTCGACCGGTATTATGAGGGGCAATTCGACCGCTTCGCCGGGCCCCGGATCCTGCTCGTCCCGGTCAATTCCAGGACGTCGGCCAGCCCGACGGGGACTCGCGATTATGTCTTTTTTCGAAGGGGCGGCTGGAGCGACGTCGAGCCCTTCCTCGCGGGGCTTTACGCGCTGGCCTGCCAGGTCCGGCCGGAGATAACGCCCGACCTCTTTTGGGAGACGGCCCTCGACACGGGCCAGCCCCTGGAATTCCGCAAGGGCGATAAAACCTATGACGGCCGGATCGTCGACCCGGTCCGCCTGATCGAACGGCTCCATGGAAAAATATAGAATTCTTCCCCACACGGCCGACGCCAAGTTCCGGGCTTACGGGCGGACCCTCGAGGAGGCCTTTGCGAACGCGGCCCTGGCCATGGCCTCGCTCATGTGGGACTGGCGAAAGGTCGAGCCCAGGCTCTCGCTCGCCGTCCGCCTCGCCGGCCGGGACAGGGAACAGCTCCTCGTCAAGTTTCTCGGCGAGGTCATTTATCTGCTCGACACCCGCAAGTTCTTGCTGTCATCCGTCGGCCGCCTCAAGATCGGCGAGGACGCCGGGGGTTGGACCCTCGAAGCCGAACTCCGCGGAGACACCCTCTCGGAGCGCCACGAGATCCACGGCAACGTCAAGGCCGTGACCTATAACGAAATGAAGATCGAGGAGTACGACGGCTTCGTCCTGCAGGTCGTCGTGGATATGTGAGGTGGCCCATGGAACTCCGGAAAATCAATGACCTGACCTGGGAGATCCCTAAACAGGGGGACATGAACGTCCCGGCCCTCATCTATTCGTCCGCGAAGCTCCTGGCCGACGTGAAACGCGACGTGACGCTCGACCAGGCCCGGAACGTAGCCTGCCTCCCGGGGATCCAGCGCATGTCCTACGTCATGCCCGACGCCCACCAGGGCTACGGCTTCCCGATCGGCGGGGTGGCCGCCTTCGATCTCGACGCGGGCGTGATTTCCCCCGGCGGCGTCGGCTACGACATCAACTGCGGCGTCCGGCTCCTGCGGACCGACTTTACGGAAGAGGACGTCAAGGCCAGGAGGAAAGAGCTCCTGTCCGAGATTTTCAAGGACGTCCCCGCCGGAGTGGGGAAGGGCGGCGTCACGAAGCTCAGCCGGAGCGTGCTGAAGGATATCCTGGTCAAAGGGGCCGAATGGGCCGTCGAAAATGGATACGGCTCGAAAGAGGACCTCGAGCGCACCGAGGAATACGGCCGGATGAAGGACGCGGACTGGGCCTCGGTTTCCGACCGGGCCATGGAGCGGGGGATTCCCCAGCTCGGGACGCTGGGCGCCGGGAACCATTTCCTGGAGATCCAGAAGGTCCGGGAGATTTTCGACAAGGAGGTGGCCGGCGCTTTCGGGATCGACGCGGCCGGCCAGATCCTGGTCATGGTCCACTGCGGCAGCCGCGGCCTCGGCCACCAGGTGGCCACGGACTACATCGAGCTCATGGAGAACGCCTTCGGGGTCAAGGGCCTGCCGGACCGCGAGCTGGTCAACGCGCCCTTCCGCTCCGAGCTCGGCCAGCGCTATTACCGGACGATGTGCGCCGCGGTCAACTACGCCTTCGCCAACCGGCAGATGATCGCCCACTGGGTCCGAAACGTCTTTGCCAGGGTGCTCGGCAGCTCGGAGGGGATGCGGCAGGTCTACGACGTCTGCCACAACGTGGCCAAAGTCGAGAAGCACCTGGTGGGCGGCCGCGCCCGCGACCTCTGCATCCACCGCAAGGGCGCGACGCGCAGCTTCGGGCCGGGGCGGCCGGAAATTCCGGACGTCTACCGGTCGGCGGGGCAGCCCGTGATCATCCCCGGGAGCATGGGGACCGCCTCATACATCCTGGTCGGGACCGCCGAAGCGGAAGAGTTGAGCTTCGGCTCGACGGCCCACGGGGCGGGCCGCGTCATGTCCCGCCACGAGGCCCTGCGGCGGTTCCGCGGGGAAAAGATCCGCGACGACCTGGCCAAACAGGGGATCGAGCTCCAGTCGACGAGCTGGAAGGGCGTCGCCGAAGAAGCTTCGGCCGCCTACAAGGACGTGGACGAAGTCGTCCGCGTCTCGCACGAGGTCGGCATCGGGCGGCTGGTCGCCAAGGTCGTGCCCGTCGGCGTCATGAAGGGTTAACGAACGGCCCGCCGGGACAGGAGCTGTTTCGCCGTCAGGCAATTCAGAATGTCCCCTTTTTCGAGCCAGGCCCGCCGGGCGACTCCGACGCCGAACCGCATCATCTCCATCCCGTGGGCGTAATGCGTATCGGTCCCCAGGCTGATCTTGACACCCTGCTTCTTGGCCTCTTTCAGGTGGAATTCGTTGAGGTCGAGCCGGTCGTAGTAGGCGTTGAGCTCGAGGGCCTTTCCGGCCCGGGCGGCCGCCTTGATCACGGCCTCCAGGTCGACGTCGTATCCCTCGCGCCGCGAGATCAGCCGGCCCGACGGATGGGCGATCGTGCTCAGGTAAGGATTTCCGAGCGCCTTGATCATGCGCTGCGTCACGTTTTTCTTGAAGCCGGAGTGGACGGCCCCGACCACGAAGTCGAGCTCCCGGAGCAGGGCCTCGGGACAGTCGAGAGATCCGTCGGCCAGGATGTCGACTTCGATCCCCTTCAGCACCACGAAGCCCTTCAAGGTCTTGTTCAGCGCGTCGATCTCGCGGGAGTGCTTCTTCAGCCGCTCCGGGCTCAGGCCGCCGGCGTACCCGGCCGATTCGGAATGATCGCAGAGGGCGATGTATTCGAATCCGAGGCCGCGGGCGATCTTGGCCAGCTCCGCGATCGGGACGTTCCCGTCGCTCCAGTCGGAGTGGACGTGGAGGTCTCCCCGGATGTCGTCGCACGTGACGAGCACGGGAAGCTTCCCGGCCATGGCCAGTTCCACTTCCCCGCCGTCTTCCCGCATCTCGGGAGGGATCCAGGGCATTCCCAGGACCTTGTAAACGTCCTCCTCCTCCCGGCCCGCGATCCTCCTCTGCCCCCGGAAGATCCCGTATTCGGAGATCTTGAGGCCCCGGTCCTTGGCCAGGCCGCGGAGCTTGATGTTGTGGGCCTTGGAGCCGGTAAAGTAGAGGAGCGCGGCGCCGTACTCCGATTCGTCGACGATGCGGAGGTCCACTTGGCGCTCGACGGTCTCGGTCTTGACCACGATGGACCCTTTGGTCCCGCCCTCGGCCAGGATCCGGGAGGTCTGGGGGAAGCGCGTGAAGTAGCGGATGATCTCCGCGCCCTTTTTCCCGGTGGCCAGAATGTCGATGTCGCCCACGGTCTCCCTCATCCGGCGAAGCGACCCAGCGGCGGAGACGCGCCCGACGAGCGGGGATTTCCGGAGGTAGCCGATGATGCCCTCGGCGGCCAGGCTGGCCTCGTAGATGGATATCCGTTCCGCCACGCGCTCGCGCGCCTCGATCCCTTTGCGGATGTTCTCGACTTTCTTTTCGCCCATGCCGTAGAGCGCGGCGAGAGAGCCGTCCTTGATCACCCGCTTGAGGTCGCCGAGGCTCCGGACCCCGAGCTTTTCGTGCATCAGGTGGATCGTCTTTCCGCCCAAGCCCTGGATCTCGAGCAGATCCAGGAGCGTCTCCGGAATGCCCTTCATGGCCTCGCGGTGCGGCGTCATGCCGCCGGTCTTCAGGTATTCCTTGATGTGGTCGGCCAGACCCTTCCCGATGCCGGGGATGGTATCGAGCCGGTCCTCCGAGGCCACGGCTTCAACGTCCTCGGTCATGTCGTCGAGAATCCGGGCGGCCTTTCTGTAAGCGACGCCCCTGAAGCCCGACTCGCCCTTGATTTCGAGAGCGTCCGCGATGCGGTCGAAAAGACCGGCGATCTCCTTGTTCTTCATCGGCTTCACCCCTTTCTAGATTAGCGCAAGATTCCCCGCGGTTCAAATGTCCGCTCGCGGGGATCTGGGGACCACTTCCACTCCAGAGCACGGTTCTTCACGGCGTCCTCAAATCTCCATGGTGATAAGGCTTCGGGGATGGCTTCCGCTATTCAATGAGGGTGAGCTCGGGGGATTCCCTCCGTCGGGTCGCGGGTTTGTCCCGGCGAGCCAAACCCGCTCGGTTCCGGGCTTCGCTCTGAGAAAAGGGGGACATGTACGGCGTTACGTGTCCCCCTTTTCCCACCCCTGCTCGCTCTGCCCTCCGGCAGGGAGAGGATTCTGAGGAGCGACCATCAGAAGTGTGGCGGAGCGGCTCGGAGCCGCACTTCTGGGAAACATCCGGATCGAGTCTTGAACCTTTCTTATGGGCGACTCCGGGAACACCCCCTGCGCATCTTTCTCCCATGACTTCAGCCATCTCCGAAGCTCCAGCCGCGCATGACGTTCCAGCGGTCCCCATGACCCCACGACGAGCCATCGAAATCGGATTGACAATTCGGCCTGCGGCCCTTAACTTAGAGGCGCCCATGAAAGTCGTCCTGGCCGGATACAACGTCGACAGCGCCGTCCTCGAGGAGCTCAAGAAGAATTCTCCACCCCGGGAGGACGTGACGCCCGAAACGCTGTCCGCGTCCTACGCCCGCATATCCAGGGACCCTCGTCCGGCCGACGAACTCCGGGCCGCGGCCCGGGCCGAGGTCGACCGGACGCGCCGTTCGAACCAGACCATCATCTTCAAGATGGGCCATCACTCGGTGGCCGAGCACGCCGTCTTCAACTTCGACATCATCGGGGTGAGCCGGCTGGCCATCGAGGAGATCGAGCGTTTTCGCCTCTGTTCCTTCACGGAAAAGTCCCAGCGCTACATTACCCTCGGCGAAGATTTTGTCGTGCCCGAAGAAGTCCGGCGGGCGGGCGGGGAGGAGCTGTTCACCTCCACCGTCAGGGCTCAAAACGTCCTCTATCACTCATTCTACGGCCGCCTCCGCCCCTACGTCTTCGAAAGGTATAAGGCGCAGGCGGCGAACCCGAGGAACCATTCCGTCCTCGACGGCTGGGCCAAGGAAGACGCCCGCTACATCGTGAGCCTGGCCACGGAAGGGCAGCTGGGGTTGACCATCAACGCCCGCAACCTGGAGTTCCTCATCCGGCGATTCGCGGCCAAACCGAATCGGGAGGTCCAGGACCTCGCCGGCCGGCTTTCCGGCCTGGCCAGGGATGTGGCGCCCTCCATCATCCTTTTCACCGGGGCTTCCGACTACGACGCCCTGACCTACGAGGAGATCGAACGGGGCTCCGGAGGACTTCCCGCGGCCCCGCCCGCAAGGTCCCGCCGCAAGACCCGGGACGGCCGCGTCGTGCTGGCGGACTTCTCGGCCGATGGGGACGACCGGGTCCTGGCGGCTCTCCTTCACACCGTTTCGCGGGCGTCCTATGCCCGCTGCCTCGAAAGGGTGAAGGCGGCCGCCCCGTCCCGGAAGAAAGTGCTTTTCCGCCGGGCCTTCCGCTTCATGGAATTTTACGACTTCCCACCCCGGGAATTCGAGCACGCCGACGCGACGTACGACTTGGTCGTATCCGCGTCCTGCTTCGCCCAGCTCAAACGCCACCGGATGGCGACACTGACGCAGCAACGGTACGACCCGGGCCTCGGCGTCACCGTCCCGCCCTCGATCACGGCGATCGGGGCCGAAAGGGAATTCCGGGCCATGATCGACAGGACGAACGAGGCCCATGCCGCGCTCGAAGCGTCCGCCGGACCGGCCGCCGATTACGTCCTGACCAACGCCCATCGGCGGCGGGCCCTGCTCAAGGTCAATCTTCGTGAGCTTTACCACATCTCGCGGCTCCGCGAGGACGCCTCCGCCCAATGGGAAATCCGGGACGTAGCGGCGGACATGTCGCGACTGGCGAAAAAGGTCATGCCGCAGAGCGGCCTGCTCCTCGGCGGCAAGGATGCCTACCCAGACCTCTATGCGCGGGTCTTCGGCGTCCCCCCGAAGGCGGTTCCGCCCAAACTCTTTTGGTGAGCCTTATTTTTTCAGAAGCTTGAACGCGTAATCCCAGCAGTCGGTCTGGATCGCGTACAGGATGTAGATCAGGGCCAGGGGCTCGATGAGCCGCGCGGCCTCGATCCCTCCAACGTCGATAACCCCCCAGCCGAAATCGCGGCAGATCCGCGAGACGAGTTTCTTCGCCGCGGCGTCGTTGCCGCAGATGAACATGTCCGGCGGGCCGCCCGGGAAAGACGGCCTGATCATCTGCAGGCTGCTGACGGAGTTGAAGGCCTTGACGACTTTGGCCTTGGGCAGCCAGCGCTGGATCTGCTCGCACGCCGAATCCTGGCCGCCGACGGCCAGGGCCGGCGGGGCATTCGGCCGGAAGAGTAGAGGATTGGTCACGTCCATGACGACCTTGCCGGCGAAACGGGCCGGGCCGGCCAGCCGGATGGCGTTTTCGGTCCCCGACCATTGCGTGGCGACCACGGCCATCTCGCCGAACGCCGCGGCTTCGGCCAGGGTCCCGGCCGACGCCTTGGCCCCCGCCTTGGCCTTCCAGGCCTTGATGTCGTCCTTTCCGGGCTCCCGGCTGCCCATCATGACCTCGTGGCCGAGAGAAACTAAACCGAGCCCCAGGCTCTTGCCGACGTCACCGGATCCGAGCATGGCGATTTTCATAGGACCCTCCTTCCTGACCATCCTTATTATTACAGGCGCGGGTTCCACGGTCAAATGGCCGGACGGCGGCCTCAGGACCGCCCCTGACAGGGCCTCGGGAAATGGCCGGAACGTCATGCGCGGTTTAGCTTTTCCGAAGCGTTTTTCGAGGGTCCCCTCAAGAGAGGCTATCCTCTGTTGAGGGCGGCGAGGATGTTTGAGCAAGACCAAGCAAGCGATAACGGATTGGAAAAAAACGGGAATATTCAGTCCCGTTTTTTCATACGAGGGATAGCTCTTACGTCGCTGAGCGAGTTCCGCAGACGCCGAGAAAGAACGCTTCGGGGAGGCGTGAAAAACCGCGCTCTGGAGAGGAGGCCATGCCCGAGGCCCTGGGAGGGGGGCCGTCAATCCCCGCCCGAACGGGCATGTTCACGGAGTGAGCCGCTCTTAGACGATGAAGACGCGGCGGCCGCGGACCTCGATCCTTCCGTCAAAATAGAGCCTGACGGATTCCGGGTAGATCCGGTGTTCCTCGACAAGAATGCGCGCGGCCAGCGTTTCCTCGGTATCGTCCGCGAGGACCGGGACGACGGCCTGGAGGATGATCGGGCCCATGTCCACCTCGGCGGCGACAAAATGAACCGTGCACCCGGAGAAGCGGACGCCCCAGTCGATGGCTTTTTGTTGAACGTGGAGGCCGGGGAACGACGGGAGGAGGGCGGGATGGATGTTGACGATCCGGAATTTAAAGGCGTCGCAGAACTGCGGCGTGAGAACCTTCATATACCCGGCCAGGCAGATCAGATCGATGTCCCGGCGCCGGACTTCCTCCGCGGCGGCCTGATCATAGTCTTCACGCGTGGCGAACAGCTTGGAATTGAGGAAAGCCGTTTCGAGCCCCCACTCCCGGGCCTTCAGGAGTCCCGGGGCGTCCTCCTTGTTGGAGAGGACGAGGCCGATGTCCGCCTGGATCTCCCCCCGCCGGACGGCCTCGTGAATGGCCATGAAATTCGAGCCCCGGCCGGAGAGAAAAACGGCCACCCGGCCGCGTTTTTTCGGGCTTCGGAATACGACGTCGTCCATGCGTCCCTCCCTAGGTCCGGACCCGGAAAAATTCCGGGACGCACTCCTTCCAGGTTTTATAGGCGTCCTCCACAGGCACCCGGATAAGGTCGCGACCCTGATGGCGGAGGACGATGTCGAGGCCCCCCGTCTTGCCGATCGCCTTGAAGGCGACCCCCGCCTTCTTGGCCAGGAGCGCGAGCTTGTCGATGTCCGCCTTCCGGCAGCTGGCCAGGATGCGCGATTGCGTCTCGCCGAAGGCCAGGGCGTCCGGCCGGATCGGCTCGTCGAGCTCGACGCTGCACCCCGTCAGACCCTGGCTGTGAAAAGAGCATTCGGCCAGGGCGACGGCCAGCCCGCCCTCCGAGAGGTCGTGGGCGGAACTGACCAGGCCGGCGTCGATCGCCTCGAGGCAGAAGTTCTGGACCCGCCTTTCCGTGTCGAGGTCGATCCGGGGCGGCGCTCCCGCTTCGAGCCGGTGCATGATCCGGAGGTACTCCGTCCCGCCGAGCTCCTCCTTGGTTTCGCCAACGAGAACAAGGGCGTCCCCCGGAACCTTGAATCCGGGGCTCACGGCCTTCTTGACATCCTCGATGATGCCGACGACGCCCAGAACGGGCGTTGGAAAGATCGACAGACCCTCGGTGTCGTTATAGAAGCTTACGTTGCCGCCGGTGACCGGGATCGCGAACGCCCGGCACGCCTCTGCCATGCCGTCGATGACCTGCTCGAACTGCCACATGATCTCCGGCTTCTCGGGATTTCCGAAGTTCAGGCAGTTCGTGACCCCGATCGGGCGGGCCCCGACGCAGGCCAGATTGCGGCAGGCCTCGGCGACGGCGATCGCGGCCCCGGTCTTCGGGCTGAGGGAGGCATAGAGCGAATTGCCGTCCAGGGTCATGGCGATAGCCCTCTTCGAGCCCTTGATCCTCAGGACCGCGGCGTCCGCTCCGGGAAGAGTCACGGTATTCACCTGGACCATGTGGTCGTACTGGCGGAACACCCACTCCTTGTCCGCAATGTTTGGAGAGGCGAGGAGCCGCAAAAAGACATCGTTGAAGTCCGAGGGGACGGGGAGGAGAGGCAGCCTCGCCGTTTCCGGCAGACCGGCCGGCGGGCGGCTCGGCCTCCGGTAGGCGGGGCATAAATTGACGACGGCGTCGACGGGGACGTCCACGACGACCTCGCCTTTGAAGCGGACGCGCACCTGGCCCCCCTCCGTGACGTGGCCGATGATCGGGGCGTCGAGGTCCCATTTCGCGAAGATCTCCTGGACTTTTCCCACGTTGTCCTTCGTCGCGACGAGGAGCATCCGCTCCTGCGATTCGGAGAGCATGATCTCGTAAGGGGTCATCCCGGCTTCCCGCTGGGGAACGCGGTCGAGGTCGATCTCGATGCCCAGGCCGCCCTTGGCCGCCATCTCCGTCGTCGAACAGGTGAGTCCGGCGGCGCCCATGTCCTGAATGCCGAGGATGAGGCCCTTGTCCATGACCTCGAGGCAGGCCTCGACCAGGAGCTTTTCCCGGAAGGGGTCGCCGACCTGGACGTTCGGCCGCTTGTGCTCCGTCTCCTTTCCAAATTCCGCCGAGGCCATGGTCGCGCCGTGGATCCCGTCGCGGCCGGTTTTGGCGCCGACGTAGAGCACCGGGTTGCCGACGCCTTCGGCCCGGGCATAGAAGATTTTGTCTTTTTCGGCCAGCCCCAGGCAGAACACGTTGACCAGAGGGTTGGCGGAGTAGCACTCGTTGAAATAAACCTCGCCCCCGACGGTGGGCACCCCGATCGAGTTCCCGTAGCCGGCGATCCCCGAGACGACGCCGGCCATGACCGACCTGTTCCCGGAGCCGGAGAGCGGTCCGAAACGGAGGGAATCCAGGACGGCGATGGGCCGGGCCCCCATGGTGAAGATGTCCCTGAGGATGCCCCCGACGCCGGTCGCCGCGCCCTGGTAGGGCTCGATATAGGAGGGGTGGTTGTGGGATTCGATCTTGAAGACGACGACCTGGCCTTCGCCGATGTCCAGGATGCCGGCGTTTTCCCCCGGCCCCTGGACGACGTGCTTCCCCGCGGTCGGCAGCTTCTTGAGATGGACCCGGGAGCTCTTGTAGCCGCAGTGCTCGGACCACATGACGGAGAAGATGCCGAGCTCGGTCAGGTTCGGCTCCTTTCCGATGAGCTCGACGATCCGCCGGTATTCCTCTTCGGTCAGGTTGTGCTGGTCGAGGAGTTTCTTGTTAATCATGGCGGGCTCGTGTCCGGGCGGGTTTGGCCCCGCGCGCCCGGGGTGCGGCGAAGCCTCGGATGATGGATTCAAAGATGACGCGGCCGTCCTCGCTCCCCAGCAGGGCTTCCGAGGCCCGTTCCGGATGCGGCATGAGTCCCAGGACGTTGCCCGCCTTGTTCATGAGGCCGGCGATGTTATGGAGGGAGCCGTTGACGTTGGCGCGCTCGGTCACCCGTCCGGCCGCGTCGCAATAGCGGAAGACGACCTGACGCTTTTTCTCGATGTCCGCGAGCGCCTGCGGCGGGGCGTAGTAGTTGCCTTCGAAATGGGCGATTGGAATCCTGAGGACCCGCCCTTCCGTCGCGGCCCGGGTAAAGGCCGTCGCGCCGTTCTCGATCCGGATGTGGACGTGCTGGCAGAGGAATTTCAGATCCTTGTTCCTGAGCATGGCGCCCGGCAGGAGACCCAGCTCGAGAAGCACCTGGAATCCGTTGCAGATGCCCAGGACGAGCCCCCCGTTCCGGGCGAAGGACTTGACCTCTTTCATGAGCGGGGAGAAGCGGGCGATGGCGCCGGCCCGGAGGTAATCCCCGTAGGAGAAGCCGCCGGGCAGGACGACGCAGCCGACGCCCTTGAGGTCGTGTTCCTTGTGCCAGAGCAGGACGGCGTCCTGCTTCAGGACCTGCTTGAGGGCGTAGTGCGTGTCGTAATCGCAGTTGGACCCCGGGAATTGCACGACTCCGAATCTCATGGTCATTTCCCCGACGGCGATTTGATGAACTCCCAGGTGTACTTTTCGATGATCGGGTTGGCCAGGACCTTGCGCGCGATCTCCGCGACCAGCGCTTCGGCGTCCTTCTTGGTGACCTTGTCGAGCTCGACCTCGAAGACCTTGCCCTGGCGGACGTCACGGATGGCGGAGTAGCCCATGGTGTGGAGCGCGTTTTTCACGGTCTGGCCCTGGGGATCGAGGACGCTGTCCTTGAACGAAACGAGGATCCTAACTCTCATCGGCGAATACCCTTTCAAAAATGCCGTCGATCTTGTCGAGATACGGGGCGATCGAGAAGCAACGGTCGATGTCCCCCGGTCGCAGGATCGCGGTGACCTCCGGGTCGGCGGCGACGAGGACCCGGAAGTCGAGGCCCTCGTTCCAGGCCTTGAGGCTGTTCCTCTGGACAATCTGGTAGGCCGCCTCCCGGGTCAGGCCCTTTTTCGTCAGGGCCAGGAGGACGCTTTGGGAGAAGATCAATCCGCGCGTGGCGTCCACGTTGGCCCTCATCCTTTCGGGATGGACGCTCCAGTTCCCGATGATGTCGATGGCCTCGGCCAGGAGAAAATCGGTCAGAATGAACGAGTCCGGGAAAACCACCCGTTCGGCCGAGGAATGGGAGATGTCCCTTTCGTGCCACAAGACCATGTTCTCGAGACCGACTTGGGCGTTGGCCCGGACGAGGCGGGCCAGGCCCGAGATCCGCTCGCACCGCACGGGATTCTTTTTGTGGGGCATCGAGGACGACCCCTTCTGCCCCTTGGTGAAGGGCTCCTCGACTTCCCCGACCTCGGTCCGTTGGAGGTGGCGGATCTCGACGGTGAATTTCTCGATCGAGGTCGCGATGAGCGCCAGGGTGGACAGCACCTCCGCGTGCCGGTCCCGCTGGAGGACCTGGGTCGAAACCCTGGCCGGTTCGAGCTTGAGCTTCCGCAGGGCCAGCCTCTCGACGCGGGGATCCAGGTGAATGTAGGTTCCGACCGAACCCGAGATCCGGCCTACGGAGATGACCTCGACGGCCCGGTCCAGCCGGCGGAGATGGCGCTTGACCTCTTCATACCAGACGAGGAGCTTGAAGCCGAAGGTCACGGGCTCGGCGTGGACCCCGTGCGTCCGGCCGATGCAAACGGTTTTTTTGTGCTTGAGGGCCTGCTTTTTCAGGAGCCGCTTGAGCTCCCGGAGTTCCCCGCCGACCTGCTCCAGGGATTCGCGGATGAGCAGGGACAGGGACGTGTCGACGACGTCATAGGAAGTGAGGCCGAGGTGGATGAACCGGGAATTGGGGCCCACGTTTTCCGCCACGGAAGACAGGAACGCCACGATGTCGTGCTTGACGACCTCTTCGATCTCGTCGATCCTCTCGACCGAGAAGCCGGCCTTGCGCTTGATCTCGCGGAGGGCCGGGCGGGGGATCTTCCCCAGTTGCGCCCAGGCTTCGCAGACGGCGATCTCGACGTCGAGCCACTTCTTGTATCTGTTCTCATCCGTCCAGACCGACCCCATCCCGGGGCGGGTGTAGCGTTCGATCATGGCCTCATACCTTTCCAGGGAGAAGGCTGAATCATAGCAGTACGCGGAATGCCTTGTCAACGAAATCGGGCAGAAATGTGGCCGCTCGCCGGACCGCAAAGGATTGGCTATAATGGGTGTCTAAACATGCGAGGAAGAGATGGATGAGCGCCCCGATGACGTCCTCGTGGAGCTGGCCAAGCGGGGCGGGGCCGAGGCCTTCTCGGAGCTCGCCCGGCGCCATCAACAGAGGATTTACAGGCTCATTTTCGGCATGACGAGAAACCATTCGGATACGGATGACCTGACCCAGGAGGTTTTTTTGACGGCTTTCAAATCGATTCCGGGGTTCCGCGGCACGGCGGGTTTCTATACCTGGATCTACCGGATTGCCGTCAACCTGACCCTGAATTTCCTCAGGAGGCGCGGCCGCGAGAAGCAGGGGGCCGAATATCACGATCATATCCTCTATAGCGATGTGGCGGCCGCCGGCGCGTCCTCGCCGGAGGGGGGCTCGATGCGGAACGAGCTCCGGGGGCGGATCGCCGAAGCCGTCGATTCACTGCCGCCTCACTTCAAGACGTCCTTTCTCCTGGTCGCGGACCAGGGGATGAGCCATGCGGACGCGGCCAAGGTGCTCGGCTGTTCGGAAAACACGGTTTCCTGGCGCATGCACAAGGCCAGGAAATTGCTCCAGGCCAGGCTGAAGCCTTACCTAAGCGAGGTCGGGTCATGAGATGCGAAACGTGGGAACGATGGATCTCCGACGCTCTTGACGGAGAGCTGTCCGGGGAACGGGCGGCCCGGCTCGAGCGGCACCTCAGGGACTGCCCCGGCTGCCGGGCTTACCGGGAAAGCCTGACCCATCTCCAGGCGGACGCAGGAGGCTTGGCTGATCCCGGTCTCACCCCTGGGGACTGGGCGGATTTCAGCCGCAGGCTGGAATCCAAGCTCCACGGCTCCCTTATCCCCGGGAGCGCGCCGCAACGCGCGCCGCTCTTTTTCCGCCGGAAATGGGCCTGGGCCGGGGCGAGTTTCCTCGTCCTGGCCTTTATCGGGACCTATCTCGCCGTCTTGCGTCCCCGGGGCGTCCAGGAGCCGGTCTTTGTTTCCTTCGAGGATTCCGTCGCCCGCGTATTGGGCGAGATCGCCTCGAACCCCGACCTTGAGAATTCGTTCGATCAGGAGATCATGGCCTCGATCGCCGAGGCCGTCCGTCCGCCGGAAGACGAGGTCCCCGTCGCCTTTGAGGACAATCCCTTGTTCTGGGAGAGTTTGAGCGACGGGGAACTGGCCTATATCGAATCTGCCTTGCGCAGTGAACAGGGTCACGGAGGTCGGTCATGAAAACAAACCGGATCGTCGTCTTGGCGCTTTCCGCTCTTTTTCTCGGGACGTGGGTCCTGGCCTGGCCGCCCCAGGGCAATCCCCAGGCGAGGGCCAGGGTCCGGGCCAACATCAGCACCTTGAAGCTCCTCCGGATGACCGAAGTCCTCGAGTTGACCGAGGACCAGACGGCCAAGCTGTTCCCGGCCCTCACCCGAATCGACAAGGAGAAAGCGGAGCTCCAACGCCGGATGGGGGTCGAGATCTTCGATCTGCGGAAGGCCCTCGAGAAAGAGAATGTCCAGGACGCGGACGTCCTGGCCAGGGTCCAGCGGATCCGGGAAATCCGGGACTCCGTCAAGAGGAAAGACGAGGAGTTCGACGAGGCACTCGAAGCGAATCTGACCCCCGTCCAGAAGGGGAGATACCTTATCTTCCTGGTGGACTTCGCCCGGGGCCTGGGGGAGAAGCTCAACCAGGCCAGGCAGATCAGGGGGAAAAATTAGGCGAAACTCTTGACAAGGGGGGGGAATTCGTATAGCATAATTCGTGCGGTTCTGTCTATTTCAGATTAACCCTCTGAAAAAGAACAACTTCGAGCTCGAGGAGAAAACTTTTTTATTTTTCAGCTCTTCTTCTGTACATCCATGTTATCACGCGGAATCGGATTGTCTCGAGTGACGGCACGCCAGCGTAGCTCAGTAGGTAGAGCGGCTGATTTGTAATCAGCGGGTCAGGGGTTCGAGTCCCTTCGCTGGCTTTGTTGCGGCGATTGAGCGGATTATCGGACAGACGGACATCCTCAGCGCGACGGCGGGATGTCCATTTCAGGAAAATGAGGACTTTCGAGGATGGTGCATAGGCTGGGCAGGTTCCAGAGTGGCCAAATGGGGCGGGCTGTAAACCCGCTGCGGAAACGCTTCGGAGGTTCGAATCCTTCCCTGCCCATTTCCGCGGGAATAGCTCAGTTGGTAGAGCGTCAGCCTTCCAAGCTGAATGTCGCGGGTTCGAATCCCGTTTCCCGCTCTTTCCTGAGCGTGTCGGGCCCAAGTAGCTCAGTTGGCAGAGCACGTCCTTGGTAAGGACGGGGTCACCAGTTCAATTCTGGTCTTGGGCTTTCATATTCGCAAACGGTGGTCCTCGGAGATAGGGCCTCGGGAGGTGTGAGAGAATGGCCAAGAGGAAGTTCGAAAGAACGAAACCTCACGTCAACATCGGCACGATCGGCCATGTGGACCATGGCAAGACGACGTTGACGTCGGCCATCACCCGCGTCCTGTCGAAGGCCAACTCCGCGATCGAGTTCCGGGCCTACGACCAGATCGACAACGCGCCCGAGGAGCGCGAGCGGGGCGTGACGATCAACATCGCGCACATCGAGTACGAAACGGCCAAGCGGCATTACGCCCACATCGACTGTCCGGGCCATGCGGACTATATCAAGAACATGATCACCGGCGCCGCCCAGATGGACGGCTCGATCCTGGTCGTGGCCGCCGACGACGGGCCCATGCCGCAGACGCGCGAGCATATCCTCCTGGCCCGGCAGGTCAACGTGCCGGCGATCGTGGTCTTCCTGAACAAGGTCGACCTCGTCGCCGACCCGGAAATTCTCGACCTCGTCGAGCTCGAGATCCGGGACCTCCTGACGAGATACGGGTTTCCCGGGGCCCGGACGCCGATCGTCCGGGGGTCCGCGCTTCAGTCGATGCAGTCCGACGGCGACCCGGCCAACGAGTGGAACCGGAAGATCCTCGACCTCATGGACGCCGTCGACACGTTCATCCCGGACCCCGTCCGGGCCGTCGACCTGCCGTTCCTGATGCCGATCGAGGACGTCTTCACGATCTCCGGCCGCGGCACGGTCGTGACCGGCCGCGTGGAGCGCGGGCGGGTCCTCGTCAACGAAGAGGTCGAGATCGTCGGCTTCGGGGAGACGAAGAGGAAGGTCGTGACCGGCGTCGAGATGTTCCGGAAGATCCTCGACGAGGGGATCGCCGGTGACAACGTCGGCATCCTGCTGCGCGGGACGGACAAGAACGAGGTCGAACGCGGCATGGTCCTGGCCAAGCCGGGCTCGATCCGGCCGCACCGCAAGTTCCGGGCGGAGATTTACGCTTTAAAGAAGGAAGAGGGCGGGCGGCACACGCCGTTTTTCACCGGCTACCGGCCGCAGTTCTACTTCCGGACGACGGACGTGACCGGCCTGGTCAAGCTGGTCGACGGTGTCGAGATGATCATGCCCGGCGACAACGTCAACCTGGAGATCGACCTCATCACGGACGTGGCCATGGAAAAGGCCCTGCGGTTCGCGATCCGCGAGGGCGGACGGACGGTCGGCGCCGGCACCGTCACGGAGATCCTGGATTAGGGCCGGCGGACGGCCGAGAGTCATAGAGGGAAGGTTCGAACATGCGCGAGATCATCACGCTCCAGTGCGGCGATTGCAAACGCCGGAATTATTCGACGACGAGAAACAAGAAGAAGCAGACGGAAAAGCTCGAGATCCAGAAGTTTTGTCCGTACTGCCGGAAGCATACGCTTCACAAAGAAGTCAAATAGAGACCGGTCATGGGCGGAGGACAGGTGAGTAGCTCAATTGGTAGAGCAGCGGTCTCCAAAACCGCAGGTTGCGGGTTCGAGCCCTGCCTCACCTGCCATTTTTCTCCCGGGCCGGCCGGAACGGGGCTGGAGGGCTTCGGCCGAGGACGCTGAGCGAGGGACACACCATGAATGACAAGATCCGCTGGTACAAAAGGCTGGGGAACTTTCTGAAGGACGTCCGGGCGGAGCTCAAGAAGGTCACCTGGCCTGCCCGGTCGGAGGTTTACAGCACGACCATCGTCGTCATCGCGGCGACGATCTTCTTCGGGTTCTACCTGTTTCTCATGGACGTCGTCTTCTCCTGGATCATCGGCAAGGTCCAGGCCCTGTTCGGATAAGCGAGGAATCTGACGATGGCAAAAAACTGGTATGTCGTTCATACCTACTCGGGTTTCGAGAAGTTCGTGGCGGAGTCCATCAAGCAGAAGGCCGCCGAGCTCCACATGGAGGACCAGGTCGGGCAGATCATCATCCCGACCGAGGACGTCGTCGAGATCCGGGCGGGCAAGAAAGTCGTCTCCACGAAGAGGTCCTATCCAGGATATATCCTCGTCGAAATGGAGATGAACGATGAGAACTGGCTCATGATCCGCCAGGTCCCCAAGGTCACGGGTTTCGTGGGCTCCGGCCGGACGCCCACGGCCTTGAGCAAGAAGGACGTGAGTCAGATCGTGGAGCACATGGAGACCACGTCGGAGAAGCCCAAGCCCAAGCACTCGTTCGAAAAGGGCGAGGCCGTGCGGATCATCGACGGTCCCTTCTTCAACTTCAACGGTATGGTTGAGGAGGTCAACCACGAGCGGAGCACGCTCAAGGTCCTGGTCACGATCTTCGGCCGGTCGACCCCCGTGGAGCTCGAGTTCCTGCAGGTGGAAAAGCTTTAGGAGGACGAGATGTCGAAAGAAGTCATCGCCAAAATCAAGCTGGAGATCGTCGCGGGGCAGGCCAGCCCGGCGCCTCCCGTCGGCCCGGCCCTGGGCCAGCACGGCGTCAACATCATGCAGTTCGTCCGCGAGTTCAACGACCGGACGGGCAAAATGGACGAGGGGACCGTCGTCCCGGTCCTGATCACCGTCTTCAAGGACAAATCGTTCAATTTCCTGATCAAGACCCCCCCCGCCTCCTATCTCCTGAAGAAGGCGGCCGGGATCGCTAAAGGGTCGGGCGCCCCGAACAAGGACAAGGTCGGCCGGGTGACCTGGAAGCAGATCGAGGACATCGCCCGGACGAAGCTCCCCGACCTCAACGCCTACGACATCGAGGCGGCCAAGAAGATCATCGAAGGCACGGCAAAGAACATGGGATTGGAGATCGTCAGTGAGTAAGCGCGGCAAAAACTACGTCAAGGCCAAAGAGGTCAAGGGGACGGAGGTCCGGGACTATTCCGTCGCGGAGGCCGTCGGCCTCCTCAAGAAGGCCCACTACGCCAAGTTCGACGAGTCCGTGGACATGTCCATCCGGCTCGGCGTCAACCCCAAGTATTCGGACCAGATGGTCCGGGGCACGATCGTCCTCCCCCACGGGACCGGGAAGACCAAGAAGATCTGCGTCATCGCGTCCGGAGAGAAGATCAAGGAGGCCGAGGAGGCCGGGGCCGATTACGCCGGCGGCGACGACATCATCGAGAAGATCGCCGGGGGCTGGATCGATTTCGACGTCGTGATCGCGACACCCGACGTCATGCGCGGGGTGGGGAAGCTCGGCCGGATCCTGGGCACGAAGGGCCTCATGCCCAACCCCAAGTCCGGCACGGTGACCTTCGACATCAAGAAGGCCGTCGAGGAAACGAAGGCCGGCAAGGTCGAGTTCCGCGTCGACAAGACGAGCATCGTCCACACCACGGTGGGCAGGGTTTCGTTCCCCGAGGACAAGCTCGCCGAGAATGTCCAGACGTTCATCCAGGCCATTGTCCACGCCAAGCCGGCGGCCGCCAAAGGCAAGTACATCCGGAGCATGTTCATCTCATCGACCATGGGACCGTCCTTCAAGATATCCGAGGACATCTTAGAGAAATAGGAGAGAGCGCCGTGAAGAAGGAAGAGAAGGGACAAGTCGTCAAAGATCTCGCGGGCGTCGTCGACGCCAGCAGCACGTACTACCTTGTGGATTTCAAGCGGATGAAGGTGTCCCAGACCGTGGAGCTCCGGAAGCTTCTCCGGAAGAACGCCTACTCCTACAAGGTGGTCAAGAACCGGCTGGCCCTGCTGGCCCTCAGCCAGCGGGCCCCGGCCGAGCTCAAGCCGTTCTTCGAGAAACCGACGGCCATCGCCTTCGCCGCCAAGGACCCCATCGGGCTGGCCAAGATCCTCAAGGATTACTCCGCCCAGGGCAAGGTCCTGGCCGTCAAGGCCGGCGTCGTCGAGGGCCAATACCTCGCGGCGGAGCGGTTCGACGAGATCACCAGGCTTACCTCCCGCGACGATCTCATGGCCAAATTCGCGCGCCTGATGGCCGCGCCGCTCGTCCAGCTCGCGCGGACGCTTCAGGCGCCCCTGAGCAATTTTGGGAACCTGCTCAGCCAGCTGAAAACCAAGAAACAGGATTGATATCGTAAACAGAGGTCGGAACGACCCAAGACCAAACAAAGGAGACTCGTGACATGGAAAAACTCACCAAGGAACAGTTTTTCGAGCACCTCAAGGGCCTGACGCTTCTGGAAGTCGTGGACTACATCAAGGAGTTCGAGACCACGTTCAACGTCAGCGCCGCCCCCGTCATGATGGCCGGTGGAGCCGTCCCCCAGGCCGAAGCCAAGCCCGCCGAGGAGAAGACCGAGTTCAACGTCATCCTCAAGGCCGTGGGCGACAAGAAGATCAACGTCATCAAGGTCGTCCGTGAGGTGACCAGCCTCGGGCTCAAGGAAGCCAAGGACCTCGTCGACGGCGCCCCCAAGCCGATCAAAGAGGGCGTGAACAAGGCGGAAGCCGAAGCCATCAAGGCCAAGTTCGCCGAAGTCGGAGCCGTCGTCGAACTCCAGTAAGTCATGTGACGCGGTTGGCGGATCATCCATTTTGAACAAAATGGACCCAGGATATGAAAATCTCCTTTTTAGAGAGCCAGCATGCTAACAGAACCTAAAAATTCTTTCCGCGAGAGGGTCGACTACTCGAAGATCCGCACGGTCTTCCCGATGCCGGACCTTCTGGACATCCAAACGCAGTCCTACGCCGAATTCCTCCAGATGGAGCTCCTCCCCGAGGAGCGCCAGGAAACCGGCCTCCAGTCCGCCTTCAAGGATGTCTTTCCCATCTCCGATTTCAAGGAAACGACGGAACTCGAGTTCCTCGGCTACTCGATCGGGACGTGGGAATGCAAGTGCGGGCGGCTCAAGGGTGTCGAGAATTCCCGCGCCAAGTGCAACGCCTGCGGGACCCTCTTACCGGCGGACGTCGAGCTCACCGAGAAGGAGATCTGCCCGTTCTGCGGCGCGATGCGGAAGATCGAGATCCCTCTCTGCGACCACTGCGGGGACCGGGTCGGCCTCAAGATCAAGTACAGCCCAATGGAGTGCATCCAGAAGGGCTACACCTACTCCGTCCCGCTCAAGCTCAAGGTCCAGCTCGTGTCCTGGGAGAAGGACGCCACCACCAAGACCAAGCGCCTCAAGCACATCAAGCAGCAGGAAGTGTATTTCGGGGACATCCCCCTGATGACCGAGAAGGGGACCTTCATCTTCAACGGCATCGAGCGCGTCGTCGTCAGCCAGCTCCAGCGTTCGCCGGGCGTGTTTTTCCGTCCGGCCGAGAACAAGGGGTTCTTCATCGCCAAGCTCATCCCGTACCGCGGCGCCTGGGTCGAATTCGAGCACGACGCCAAGAACCTGCTCTGGGTCCGTCTGGACAGGAAAAAGAAGTTCCTGGCCACCGTCTTTCTGCGGGCCCTGGGCTACGGTTCGGACGAGGAGATCCTCAAGCTGTTCCATAAGACCTACAAGGTCATCGTCGAGGACGGCAAGCTGTACTGGGAGGTATCCGAGAACATTGTCGGCCGGGCTCCCGCCGAGGACGTCATGGACGGCCGGGGCAAGAAGCTCCTGGCCCCCGCCAAGAAAAAGATCACGCTTGAGGTCTGCCAGGCCCTCGTCGCCGCCGGCATCACCCGGATCCCGCTCCTCAAGAAAGAGCTCCACGGCGCCTACTCCCTCGGTGGGATCAAAGGCAAGGTCCGGGTCAACGAGGAGATCGGCGACGTCCAGCTCGACCTCCTGGTCGGGCGCGGCGAACCGTTCGAAGTCTTCTTCCCCGACGAAGACCGGGCCGGCCAGATCATCGTGACGACCCTGAGGAAAGACCTCCGCAAGGATAGCAGCCAGGCCCTCGGCGAGATCTACCGGAAGCTCCGGCCGGGCGAGCCCCACACCATGGAGAGCGCCCACAACCTCTTCCACAACCTGTTCTTCAACCCGCAGAAATACAACTTCTCCCGGATCGGCCGCCTGAAGTTCAACATCAAGCTCGGGCTCGAAACCGCCATGGACGACAAGACGCTGTCCCCGCTGGATTACTTTCAGGTCATCAAATACCTGCTCAACCTCAGGCACGGGGAGGGGATGACCGACGACATCGACCACCTGGGCAACCGCCGGGTGCGGTCCGTGGGAGAGCTCGTCGAAAACGCCTTCCGGATCGGGTTGACGCGGATGGAACGGACCATCAAGGAGAAGATGACCATCACGGCCGACCTGGCCGCGGCCATGCCGCAGGACCTCATCAATTCCAAGCCCGTCATCGCCGCCCTCAAGGAATTCTTCGGCAGCTCCCAGCTCTCCCAGTTCATGGACCAGATCAACGCCCTGGCCGAGATCACCCACAAGCGGCGCCTGAGCGCCCTGGGGCCCGGGGGCCTCAGCCGCGAGCGGGCCGGGTTCGAGGTCCGCGACATCCAGACCTCCCACTACGGGAGGATCTGCCCCGTGGAAACGCCGGAAGGCCCGAACATCGGGCTGATCTCGTCGCTCAGCTGTTTCGCCCGGGTCAACAACTACGGCTTCGTCGAGACCCCGTACAGGAAGGTCAAGAACGGCCGGATCATCGACTACGTCAAGGTCCTTCACCCCGGGAGCAGCGATTACAAGGTCGGGGACATCATCGAAAAGGACGAGATGCTCAAGGCCGTCGAGAAGCTCAAAGAGGCCAAGGCCCGCCAGCTGCCGCTCCTGGAGTCTTATTGCTGGTACCTGACGGCCTGGGAAGAGGAGAAGTACAACATCGCCCAGGCCAACGCCGTCGTCGACGAGCGCGGCCGGTTCGCCCACGACCTCGTCAGCGCCCGCGAGCGGGGGAATTTCAAGTTCATCCCCAAGGACCAGATCCACTACATCGACGTTTCGCCCAAGCAGCTCGTGTCCCTGTCGGCCGCCCTCATCCCGTTCCTCGAGCACGACGACGCCAACCGCGCCCTGATGGGGTCGAATATGCAGCGGCAGGCCGTGCCGCTCATCCGCCCCGAAGCGCCGCTCATCGGCACGGGGATCGAGGGCCTGGTGGCCGTCGGCTCCGGTGACGTCATCGTCTGCCGGCGGTCCGGAACCGTGGAGTTCGTGGACGCGGAGAGAATCCTCGTCCGGGTGGACGAAAAGGAAAATCCCCGCAGCTACGAGGTGGGGACGGACCTCTACGTCCTGATCAAGTTCCTCCGGACGAACCAGAACACCTCGACCAACCACCGGCCCATCGTCCGCAAGGGGGACAAGGTCCGGAAGGGCCAGGTCCTGGCCGACAGCTCCTGCACGGACGGCGGAGAACTGGCCCTGGGCCGGAACGTCCTCTGCGCGTTCATGCCATGGAGAGGGTATAACTTCGAAGACGCCATCATCGTCAGCGAAAAGCTGATCAAGGGCGACATCTTCACGTCGCTCCACATCGTGGAGGAGACCATCGAGGCCCGTGACACCAAGCTCGGGCCGGAGGAGATTACCCGCGACATCCCCAACGTCCCCGAAAACCTCCTCCGCAACCTGGACGAGAACGGGATCGTGCGGATCGGCGCCCACGTCAAGTCCGGCGACATCCTCGTCGGAAAGGTGGCCCCGAAGGGCGAAACCCAGCTGTCTCCCGAGGAGAAGCTCCTCAAGGCGATCTTCGGCGAGAAGGCGCTCGACGTCAAGGACGCCTCCCTTTATTGCTCGCCGGGCGTTGAAGGGACGATCATCGACGTCCGGATCTTCTCGCGGCGCGGCATCGAAAAGGGCCTGCGGGCCAAGGCCATCGAGAAAGACGAAATCGCCAAGATGAAACGGAACCTGGATGACGAGATCGTCATCATGGAAAACGAAAAATGGGAGAAGGTCAAAGCGCTCCTCAAGGGCGAGGTCGTCGAGAAGACCCAGAAGGCCGGCGGCATGACCCTCGAAAAGGGGACCAAGCTCTCGGAGAAGGTCCTGGACGAGCTGACCTTCGACGAGGCCATGAAGCTCAAGCTCACCGAAAACGAGGAGACGGAAAAGCAGATCAAAGACCTCGACAAGAAGGTCAAGCGCCAGATCGAGGCCCTGCGGGCCGTCTTCAAGGACAAGGTCGAAAACCTCAAGAAGGGCGACGAGCTCGCCCCCGGCGTTATCCAGGCCATCAAGGTTTTTATCGCCATGAAGCGCAAACTCTCCGTGGGCGACAAGGTCTCCGGCCGTCATGGGAACAAGGGCATCGTCGCCAAGATCGTTCCCGAGGAGGATATGCCCCGGCTGCCCAACGGAACGCCGGTCGAAATCGTCCTCAACCCGCTGGGCGTCCCGTCCCGAATGAACGTCGGCCAGATCCTGGAAACCCACGCCGGCTGGGCCGCCCGGACCCTGGACCTGTGGCTCTCGACGCCCGTCTTCGACGGGGCGAGCGAGAATGAGATCAAGAAGCTCCTCAAGCAAGCGGGCCTGCCCGAGACCGGAAAAACGCCCCTCTACGACGGCATGGGCGGCGAGTTCCTCGACCAGGAAGTCACGGTGGGATTCATCTATATGATGAAGCTCTACCACCTGGTCGACGACAAGATCCACGCCCGCTCGACGGGCCCGTACTCCCTCATTACGCAGCAGCCCCTGGGCGGCAAGGCCCAGTTCGGCGGCCAGCGGTTCGGCGAGATGGAAGTCTGGGCCCTCGAGGCCTACGGCGCGGCCTACACCCTCCAGGAGCTCCTGACCGTCAAGTCCGACGACGTCGAAGGGCGGGCCAAGATCTACGAGGCCATCGTCAAGGGGGACCTCGAATTCACGCCCGGCCTCCCCGAGTCCGTCAATGTCCTCATCCGCGAGCTCCAGAGCCTCTGCCTGAACGTCGAGCTCGAGAAGGGCGACAAGGAAGAAGTGTTGCCCTGGGGGATCCAAATCCCCCAGGCCGGAAAAGGAGATTCCTAATGGAAATCAGGCCACCGACGGGTCCAAGGCCGAAGGTCGAATTCGACCGCGTCCGGATCAGCATCGCCTCGCCCGAGAAGATCAAGAGCTGGTCCTGGGGCGAGGTGACCAAGCCCGAGACCATCAACTACAGGACCTTCAAGCCCGAAAAGGACGGGCTGTTCTGCGCCAAAATCTTCGGCCCCATCAACGATTTCGAGTGCCTGTGCGGCAAGTACAAGAGGATGAAATACCGGGGCATCATCTGCGAACGGTGCGGCGTCGAGGTGACCAAGTCCAAGGTCCGCCGCGAGCGCATGGGCCACATCCTGCTGGCCTCGCCGGTCGCCCACATCTGGTTCTTCAAGAGCCCCCCGAGCCGCATCGGCCTCGTGCTCGACCTGTCGATCAAAGACCTGGAGAAGGTCCTCTACTTCGAATCCTACATCGTCCTCGACCCCGGCGACACGCCGCTCAAGGAAAAGCAGCTCCTGAATGAGGAGGAGCACAAAGACGCCCAGGAAAAGTACGGCGACAAGTTCGAGGCCAGCATCGGCGCCGAGGCCATCAAGGTCCTGCTCGAGAAAATCAGCATCCAGAAGGAAGCCGAACGGCTGCGGAAGCTGATGAAGAAAGAGACCTCCCAGCAGCGGCGGCTCCGATACGCCAAGCGCCTCCGGGTTTTCAAGGCCCTCAAGAGGTCCGGGAACCGGCCGGAGTGGATGGTCCTCGACGTCATCCCGGTCATCCCGCCCGACCTCAGGCCCCTCGTCCGCCTCGATGGCGGGCGCTTCGCGACCTCCGACCTCAACGATCTCTACCGCAGGGTCATCAACCGCAACAACCGCCTGAAGAAGCTCATCGAGCTCAAGGCCCCCGAGCTCATCATCCGCAACGAGAAGCGGATGCTCCAGGAGGCCGTGGACGCCCTCTTCGACAACGGGAAGCGCGGCCGCGTCCACCTGGGCGCGAACCGCCGCCCCCTCAAGTCCCTGAGCGAAGCCCTGCGCGGCAAGCAGGGGAGGTTCCGCCAGAACCTCCTCGGCAAGCGCGTGGACTACTCGGGCCGGTCCGTCATCGTCGTCGGCCCGGAACTCAAGCTGAACCAGTGCGGGCTGCCCAAGAAAATGGCCCTCGAGCTTTTCAAGCCGTTTATTTTCAACAGGCTGGAAAAGGAAGGCCTCGTCCCGAGCGTCAAGGTCGCCCGCGAGTGGCACGAGCAGGAGCGGCCGGAAGTCTGGGATTACCTCGAAGAAGTCGTCCGCGAGCATCCGATCCTCCTCAACCGGGCGCCCACGCTTCACCGCCTGGGCATCCAGGCCTTCGAGCCCATCCTCGTCGAGGGCAAGGCCATCCAGATCCACCCTCTCGTTTGTGCGGCCTTCAACGCCGACTTCGACGGCGACCAGATGGCCGTCCATATTCCACTTTCCGTCGAGGCCCAGATCGAGGCCCAGACGCTGATGCTCTCGACGAACAACATCCTGTCCCCGGCCCACGGCCGGCCCCTGACCATTCCGAGCCAGGACATGGTCCTCGGCTGCTACTACCTGACCCTCGAGAAGAAGGGCCAGAAAGGGGAGGGGCGCATCTTTGGACGGCCCGAGGAAGCCCTGCTGGCCATGGAAAATAAGGAAATCTCGCTCCAGAGCTCGATCAAGCTCCGGTTCAGCGGGCCCTTCATGAACCTGGCCACCTACTATGACGACCAGGCCGTCATGACCTGCCCCATCCAGGAGATGAAAAACGAGATCATCGAGACAACCCCGGGACGGATCATCTTCAACGACATCCTGCCCAAGGGCTTTCCCTACGTCAATGGGATGCTTCGGAAGAAGGGCCTCGAAAACCTCGTCTTCTATACCTACCTGAAGGTCGGCCTGGGACCGACGGTCGAAATCCTCGACGCCATGAAGGGGCTCGGCTTCACCTACGCCACGCGGGCGGGCTTTTCGCTGGGGATCGACGATTTCGTCATCCCGAAGGAGAAAGCCCACCTCGTCGACCGGGCCCAGAAAGACGTCCTGGACGTGGAGAAGCTCTACCGCGACGGGACGATCTCCTCGGGCGAACGCTTCAACCGGGTCATCGAGATCTGGGGAACGGTGACGGACAAGGTCTCGAACGCGATGATCGAGGAAATGCGCAAGATCAGCTTCGAGGGCAAGGAGCTGAATCCTCTCTACGTCATGGCCGATTCCGGATCCCGCGGCAACAAGCAGCAGATCCGCCAGCTGGCCGGGATGCGCGGCCTGATGTCCAAGCCCTCGGGAGAAATCCTGGAAACGCCCATCACCGCGAACCTCCGGGAAGGCCTGAACGTGCTGCAGTACTTCATCTCGACGCACGGCGCCCGCAAGGGCCTGGCCGACACGGCCCTCAAGACGGCCAACTCCGGCTACCTGACGAGAAAGCTCGTCGACGTCTGCCAGGAGGTCATCATCGACGAGCACGACTGCGGGACGCTCAAGGGCCTCAACGTCTCGGCCATCGTCGAGAACGGCGAGATCATCGAGCCGTTCATCGACCGGATCGTGGGCCGGGTGGCCGTCGAGAGGGTCGTCAATCCGGACTCCGGCGAGAGCGTCGTCGGCATGAACGAGGAAATCACCGAGGCGGTCGCCCACGAATTCCAGAACCTGGGCATCGAACGCGTCAAGGTGCGCTCGCTCCTGAGCTGCGAGTCCAAGCGCGGCGTCTGCCAGCTCTGCTACGGGCGGAGCATGGCCAGCGGCCGGATGGTCGAGCTCGGAGAAGCCGTGGGGATCGTGTCCGCCCAGTCCATCGGCGAGCCGGGCACCCAGCTCACGATGAGAACCTTCCACGTCGGCGGCATCGCCATGGGCGGGGCGGAGAAGTCCAAGCTCGAGGCCAAGAACGAGGGCGTGGTCAGGTTCACCAACCTCAAGGCCGTCGAAAACAAGGACGGGACGCTCATCGTCGTCAACCGCAACGCCAATATCGCCATCCTCGACCACCGGAGGCGCGAGGTCGAGCACTACCAGGTTCCCTACGGGGCGAAGGTCCTGATCCGGGACGGCGAGGAGATCAAGCCCCGCCAGGGATTCGCCGAGTGGGACCCTTTCAACACGTTCATCCTCACCGAGGAAACGGGCGACGCCCGGTTCCACGAGGTCGATCGCGACGAAAGCATGGAAGAAGTCCAGGACGAGTTCACGGGGCTGATCACGCAGGTTATCATCGAGCCCAAGAACGAAAAGCTTCAGCCTCAGATCGAGGTCCTCGACCCGCTGAATGTCAAGATTCATGACCCGGGAGAGACGCGATATAATAAACACGAAGTGATCGAAAAGGCCTCGGTTGACGCGGAAAACGAAAAGGCTCGAAAGAAGGGCGGTAAAGAAGCGAATTACGAGCGCATCGTTCTCCGGAAATACTTCCTGCCCTCGGGCGCGAACCTCCAGATCAAGGACGCCGACCGGGTCTTCGCCGGAGATGTCCTGGCCAAGATCCCTCGCGAAGCGGCCCGCACCAAGGACATCACGGGAGGCCTGCCGCGCGCCGAGGAGCTGTTCGAAGCCCGCCGGCCGAAAAACCCCGCCGTCATCTCCGAAATCGACGGGGTGGTCCAGATCGGCGGACTGGTCCGGGGCTACCGGAAAATCATGGTCCGGAACGAACGCGGGGGCGAGAAGGAATACCTGATCCCCAAGGGCGCCCACCTAAGCGTCTCCGACGGGGAGCGGATCAGGGCCGGCGACGCGCTGATGGACGGGCCGGTCAACCCCCACGACATCCTGCGCGTCCTCGGGGAAAAGGAGCTGGCCGAGTACCTCCTGAAGGAGATCCAGGCCGTTTACCGGCTCCAGGGGGTCGGCATCAACGACAAGCACATCGAGACGATCATCCGCATGATGCTGCGCTGGGTCAAGGTCGAAGAGGTCGGGGACACGGAGTTCCTGGTGGACGAACAGGTGGACAAGTTCATATTCCAGGAAGAGAACGAGAAGGTCATGAAGAAGGGCGGGAAGCCGGCCAAGGCCCGGCCCCTCCTCCTGGGGATCACCAAGAGCGCCCTGAGCACGGACAGCTTTATCGCCGCGGCCTCGTTCCAGGAGACAACCCGCGTGCTGACCGAGGCGAGCCTCTACGGAAAGGTGGATTATCTGAGAAGATTGAAGGAGAACATCATCATGGGCCGGCTGATCCCGGCCGGGACGGGGTACAAGTTCTACCGGAACGTGGAACTGAAGGACGAGATGCACCCCGTCCTCCTGGAAAAGGATGAGGGGGCCGTGCCGGAGACCTGAGGCCGGTTTCCCCCTGAAATTTACTCAAAATGCCTTGACAGATATGCCAATTTTTGCTATGATCCGTCCATTCGCCTCCGGATTATCCCCCAGGAGATGAATAAAGCTCAATATCGGAATTTGCATAGAGGAGTATTTTTAATTGCCGACCGTCAACCAACTTGTCAGGAATGGCAGGACGTTGAAGAAGTACAAGGGCAAATCCCCGGCCCTGGAGGCCTGCCCTCAGAAACGGGGGGTTTGCACGCGCGTCTTCACGACCACGCCCAAGAAACCGAATTCGGCCATGCGCAAAGTGGCCCGGGTGAGGCTGACCAATAATATCGAAGTCACCGGCTACATCCCCGGCGTCGGGCACAACCTTCAGGAGCACTCGATCGTCCTGATCCGGGGCGGCCGCGTCAAGGACCTGCCCGGCGTCCGCTACCACATCATCCGCGGCACCCTGGACTGCGAAGGCGTCCAGGGCCGCTTGAAGGCGCGTTCCCGGTATGGAGCGAAGAGGCCCAAGGAAAAAAGGGCCGCCTAAAGGAGAGACACCATGCCGAGACGCGGAATCGTAAAAAAGAGGAAGACGCCGCCCGACTCCTTTTATAACAGCACAGTCGTCGCCCGGTTCATCAATCTCCTCCTCCGGAAGGGAAAGAAGAACACGGCCGAGCGCGTGGTCTACGGTTCGATGGACATCGTCAAGCTCAAAACGAAGGAAGACCCCCTGAAGGGCCTGGAAAAGGCCCTCGAGAACGTCCGCCCGCTCCTCGAAACTAAATCGCGGCGCGTCGGCGGGGCGAACTACCAGGTCCCGATCGAGGTCACGGCCAACCGGTCCTTCTCCCTCGGCGTGCGCTGGCTGCTCCATTACGCCCGGGAGAGAGGCGGCAAGAGCATGCAGGAAAAGCTCTCGGCCGAGATCATCGACGCCATCAACAACAGGGGCGGGGCGGTCAAGAAAAGGGAAGACACGCACAAGATGGCGGAGTCCAACAGGGCCTTCGCTCATTATAAATGGTAACCGGATTTTGAGAGTTCCTGGAGTGATTCGGTTCGATATGGAGAAAAGGCTGTATGCGGTCATACCCGATCGAGCGAGTGAGAAACATCGGTATCATGGCCCATATCGACGCCGGGAAGACCACGACGACGGAACGGATCCTGTTTTACACGGGTATGACCTACAAGATGGGAGAGGTGGACGAGGGCACGGCGGTGATGGATTGGATGGTCCAGGAGCAGGAGCGCGGGATCACCATCACGTCGGCCGCGACCACGTGCATCTGGAATGACCACCGTATCAATATCATTGATACTCCCGGTCACGTGGATTTCACCGCGGAGGTTGAGCGCTCCCTGCGGGTGCTCGACGGCGCGATAGCCATACTGTGTGGAGTTGGAGGTGTCGAGCCTCAGTCCGAGACAGTGTGGCGCCAGGCCGACAAGTACCGGGTCCCCCGCATCGTGTACATCAATAAGATGGACAGGATCGGGGCCGACCCGGAACGGGCCCTTCAGCAGTTGAAGAGCCGGGTGGCGGCCAAGCCCCTGCCGGTCCAGCTTCCCCTGGGACGGGAAGACGGATTCCGCGGCGTGATCGACCTCATCGAAGAGAAGGAGATCGACTGGGGTCAGGAGATCTTGGGGACGGACTTTGTCGTCCGGGACGTCTCGGAGGAATACCGAGAGGATGTCAAGAAACAGAGACAGGACATGATCGAAATGTTGAGCGAGACGGATGATGGTCTGATGCAGAAGTACGTCGACGGCATCGAGATCTCTCCGGCCGAGATGAAAGCGGCGGTCCGCAAGGGCACCATCGCTCTGCAATTCGTCCCGGTCCTCTTCGGGGCCTCCTTCCGGAACAAGGGCGTCCACCCGCTCCTCGACGCCGTCGTCGATTACCTGCCCTCGCCGGTGGACATCCCCCCCGTCACGGGCCATCACCCGAAGACGGAGGCCGTGGAAACCCGGCCGGCCTCGGACGACGCGCCTTTCTCCGGCCTGGTCTTCAAGATCATGAACGACCCGTTCCTCGGGAGCCTGGCCTACTTCCGGGTGTATTCCGGCAAGGCCAAGGTCGGCCAGTCCCTCTATAACTCGACCAAGAGCGAGGAGGAGAAGCTCTCCCGGCTGCTGGAGATGCACGCCAATAAGAGGAAAGAGATCAAGGAGGTCTACGCGGGCGATATCGCCGCGATGGGCTCCATGAAGAACATCTCGACGGGGGACACGCTCTGCCTCAAGAGCCACCCCATCGTCCTCGAGTCCATCCGGTTCCCCGAGCCGGTCATCTCGGCGACGATCGAGCCCCGGACGAAGGCGGCCCACGTCAAGCTGACCCACGCCCTCGGCAAGTTCCAGCTGGAGGACCCGACTGTTAAGGTCGTCCAGGACCCCATGACGGGGCAGACCCTGATCAAGGCCATGGGCGAGCTTCACCTGGAGATCCTGATGGACCGGCTGGAGCGGGAATACGGCGTCCAGGCCAACCTTGGGAAGCCCCAGGTTGCCTACAAGGAAACCATCCAGGCCCCCGCCGAAGGCGAGGGGAAATACCTCCGCCAGATCGGGGGCAAGGAGATCTACGGACACTGCGTTCTTCGCCTCGAGCCGTTAAAACGGGGCCGGGGCTTCGAATTCGCCGACAAGACGCGGGGGGCGGCCATTCCGAGGGAGTTCATCGGCGACGTCGAGAACGGGGTCCAGGAGGCCATGGAGGGGGGGATCGTCGCCGGCTACCCCGTGACCGACCTCAAGGTGACCCTCGTCGACGGGTCCTACCGTGAGACGGAATCCACGCCCCTGGCCTACAAGATCGCCTCCTCCCTGGCCTTCCGGGAGGCCGCCAAGAAGGCCGGCCCGGTCCTCCTCGAGCCCATCATGAAGCTCGAGATCGTCAGTCCGGACGAGTACCTCGGCGACATCGTCGGCGACATCAACTCCCGGCGCGGGAGGGTCGAGGGGATGGAGATGCGCAGCGGTTCCCGGGTCATCAAGATCCTGGTCCCGCTCGCGAACATGTTCGGCTACGCGACGGCGCTGCGGACGCTGACGCAGGGCCGGGGGGTGTTCAACCTGGAATTCTTCCAGTACGACAAAACGCCCGCCCAGGTGCAGGACGACATCGTGGCCCGGATCGAGGGACGCGTGCCCTCCCGGGATCAGGCATAATAAGTCTGCCATGTTTTTAAACACAGGAAACGCCAACAGGAGGTGAGCGATGGCGAAAGAAAAGTTTGCGAGGACGAAACCCCATGTCAATGTCGGGACGATCGGTCACATCGATCACGGCAAGACGACACTGACGGCCGCCATAACGAAAGTTCTGGCGACAAAAGGCCTGGCCCAGGCCAAGAGCTACGACGAGGTGGCCAAGGCCGATGCCAAGATGTTCCGCCGCGACGCGACGAAGATCCTGACCGTGGCGTTGAGCCATGTGGAATACGAAAGCGAAAAGCGGCACTACGCCCACATCGACTGCCCCGGCCACGCGGATTACATCAAGAACATGATTTCGGGCGCGGCCCAGATGGACGGCGCCATACTCGTCGTCTCGGCGGCCGATGGACCGATGCCCCAGACCCGGGAGCACATCCTCCTGGCGCGGCAGGTCAATGTCCCGGCGACCGTCGTGTTCATGAACAAGTGTGACCTCGTCGACGACCCGGAGATCCTGGACCTCGTCGAGCTCGAAGTCCGCGAGCTCCTGTCCAAGTACCAATTTCCCGGCGACAAGACCCCGGTCATCCGCGGCAGCGCGACGAAGGCCATGGAAGACGTCAACGGCGAAGGCGCGAAGCCGATCTGGGATCTCATCAAGGCCCTGGACGAGTTCATCCCCGAGCCCCTGCGCGAGGTCGATAAGCCGTTTCAAATGGCCATCGAGGACGTGTTCTCGATCACCGGCCGCGGCACCGTCGTCACGGGCCGCGTCGACCGCGGCGTCGTCAAGGTCGGCGACGAGGTCGAGATCGTGGGCCTCCGCGAGACCCGGAAGACGGTCGTCACGGGCGTCGAGATGTTCCGCAAGCTCCTCGACCAGGCCCAGGCCGGCGATAACGTCGGCTGCCTGCTCCGCGGCGTCGGCAAGGACGAGGTCGAACGGGGCCAGGTCCTGGCCAAGCCCGGGTCCATCACCCCGCACCGGAAGTTCAAGGCCGCGATCTACGCCCTGACCAAGGAAGAGGGCGGACGGCACACGCCGTTCTTCAAAGGCTACCGGCCCCAGTTCTACTTCCGCACGACGGACGTGACGGGTTCGGTCGTCCTTCCGGCCAACGTCGAAATGGTCATGCCGGGCGACAACATCAGCCTGGAGATCGAGCTGATCACGGACGTGGCCATGGAGAAGGCGCTCCGTTTCGCCATCCGCGAGGGCGGCCGGACGGTCGGCGCCGGGACCGTGTCCGAGATCCTCGAATAGGCTGTCGGCTGGACGGGCGGCGTCGCCCGTCCTGTCCTGCGGAATAAACCGGAGAACAGAGGAACGAACGATGGAAAAAATCAGAATCAGACTGCAGTCGTTTGACCACCGCTTGCTCGACCAATCGGTGAAAGATATCGTCGTGAAAGCGAAAAGAACGGGCGCCAGTGTCGCGGGCCCTATCCCCCTGCCCACGCGCATCCACAAGTTCTGCGTCCTCCGGTCTCCCCATGTCGACAAGAAGTCCCGGGAGCATTTCGAGATGAGGATCCACAAGAGGCTCATCGACATCAGCGAGTACAACAACGAGACGATCGAGGAGCTGCAAAAGCTGGACCTGCCGGCGGGGATCGACGTCGAGATCCAGGCCTTCGGGGCGGGAGAATAGCCATGGTGGAAGGGTTGATCGGCAAGAAGATCGGCATGAGCCAGCGCTTCGACGACGACGGCAACGTCGTCCCCGTCACGATCATCAAGGCGGGTCCCTGCACGGTCATCCAGAAGAAAACTCCGGAGAAGGACGGCTACACGGCCGTCCAGCTCGGGTTCATCGAGGACAAGGGGGCCAAAAAGCCCGGCAAGGCCCAGACCGGCCATTTCAAGAAGTCCGGGATTCCCGTCGTTCGCAAGCTCCAGGAGGTCGGGGTCACCGACCCGGCCGAGCTCAAGGAAGGGGACCAGATCCTGGTCGATATCTTCGAAGTCGGCGAGACGATCCACGTCGTCGGGACGAGCAAGGGCAAGGGCTTCGCCGGCGTCGTCAAAAGGCACCATTTCGCCGGCGGCGGCGCGGCCCACGGATCGATGTTCCACCGCGCGCCGGGTTCGATCGGCGCCTCATCCTACCCGTCCCGCGTTGTCAAAGGCATGCGCATGGGCGGCCATATGGGCGATGACCGGGTGACCGTCCGGAACCTCAAGGTCGTCGAAACGGACAAGGACAACAACCTTCTCGTGGTCCGGGGCGCGGTGCCCGGGGCCCGGGGAGGCTACCTCCTGATCCGAAAAGGGACATTCGCCTCCCGGAGCGCCAAGTAGGCGGGGAAGAGGGCACCATGGGCAAACTTCAAGTCTTCGATCAAGCCGGAAACCCGGCGAACGAGGTGGAGCTCGCGGACAGCGTCTTCGCCTATCCCGACAAAGGCCACCTGGTCTACGAAGCGGTCGTCAACTACCGGGCCAACCAGCGCCAGGGAACCGCCGCCACGAAAACCCGGGCGGAGGTCAGCGGCGGCGGCCGGAAGCCCTGGCGGCAGAAGGGAACGGGCCGGGCCCGCGCGGGCAGCACCCGTTCACCCCTCTGGAGAAAGGGCGGGACGACCTTCGGGCCCCAGCCCCGGGATTATTCCTACGAGCTCCCGAAAAAGGCGCGGCGGAATGCCCTGCGCTCCGTCCTCTCCCGGAAGCTCACGGACAGCCTCATCCTGGTCCTCCGCGAGATCGACATCAAGGCGCCGAAAACCAAGGAGGCCGCCGCCCTGCTCAAGGCCTTCCACATCAATTCGGCCCTGTTCGTGGACAGCCATGAAAACACGAACCTGTTCCTGTCCGTCCGGAACCTCCCCAAGGTCAAGGCCGTCGACGTGCGGACCCTCAACGTCTATGACGTGCTGAACTACAAGTGGCTGGTCTTCAGCCAGCGGGCCCTGGAGTCCGCCATGGAGAGATTGAAGTGATCAAAGATCCCCATAAAATCATCATCCGGCCGGTGATCACCGAAAAGAGCACCGAGCTCAAGGACTCGCACCGGGTCATCTGTTTCGAGGTCGCCCGGGACGCGAACAAGATCGAGATCAAGAAGGCCATCGAACACCTCTTCAAAACCAAGGTCGCCAGCGTCCGGACCCAGAGGAAGACGGGCAAGATCCGGAGAGTGGGTCGCAACGTCGGCAAGACGAAGGACTGGAAGAAGGCCTACGTCAAGCTCCGGGAAGGCGAAAAGATGATCGAATACTTCGAGGCGGTCTAACATGGGCATCAAGACGTACAGGCCAGTCACGCCGGGGCTCCGCCACCGGACGACCAACGAGTACGAGGACCTGAGCGGGGACCGTCCCTACAAGCCGCTCCTCGTCTCCCTGCCCAAGTCCGGCGGCCGGGACAGCCGCGGCCACCTGTCCATCCGGAACAGGGGAGGCGGGCACAAGCAGCTTTACCGCATCGTCGATTCCAAAAGGGACAAGATCGGCATCACCGGTGTCATCGAAACGGTGGAGTACGACCCCAACCGGTCGTCGTTCATCTCACTCGTCAAGTACAAGGACGGCGAGCGCCGGTACATCCTGTCCCCGCTGGGCCTGAAGGTCGGGCAGGAGATCGTCTCCGCCGACGCCCAGGTCGACATCCTGCCGGGCAACGCCATGCCGCTCCGGTTCATCCCGCTGGGCACGGTCATCCACAATATCGAGCTCCGCAAGGACAAGGGCGGACAGGTCGCCAAGTCGGCGGGCGCCGGCGCCCAGATCCTGGCCAAGGAAGGGGACTACGCCCAGGTCCGGCTGCCCTCCTCCGAAATCCGGAAGATCCATCTCGATTGCCGGGCGGTGATCGGCCAGATCGGAAACGTCGACCATCAGAACATCAGCATCGGCAAGGCCGGCCGGAACCGGTGGAAGGGCTGGCGCCCCCATGTCCGCGGCACGGCCATGAACCCGATCGACCATCCGCACGGAGGGGGCGAGGGCAAGTCCAAGGGCGGACGCCACCCCGTGAGTCCCGAGGGCATCCCGACCAAGGGGTACAAGACGCGGCGGAACAAGAGAACCCAGGCCTTTATCATCAGGCGGAGGAGCAAGTAATCATGGGCAGATCATTGAGTAAAGGTCCATTTGTGGACGTCCATCTTCTCGAGAAGATCCGCGTCGCCGATGCCCAGAGCGGCAAGCGGCAGGTCATCAAGACCTGGTCCCGGCGCTCGACAATCATCCCCGAGATGGTCGGGCTGACGATCGGCGTCCACAACGGCCGGAAATTCATCCCGGTCTTCGTCACGGAAAACATGGTCGGGCACAAGCTCGGCGAGTTCTCCCCGACGCGGACCTTCCGGGGGCACACCTCCAAGACCGCCAAGCAGCTCAAGGTGGGGAAGTAACATGAGCGAGACCACTCACGTTTCGCAGGCCGCGGCCCGGTTCGTGCGGATGAGCCCGCAGAAGAGCCGGCTCGTGGCCGACCTCATCCGGGACCGCTATGTGGGCGAGGCCCTGACGATCCTGCGCTTCAGCGAGAAGAAAAAAATCAGCGCCATCATCGAAAAAGTCCTCCGCTCGGCCATCGCCAACGCCCAGCAGAAGACCCCCAACCTCGACGTCGACAAGCTCTACATCTCGAGAATCCAGATCGGCGGCGGCCCGGTAGCCAAGAGGATCCGGCCGGCCCCGATGGGACGGGCCTTCCGCGTCGTGAAGCGGACGAGCCATGTCCAGATCTACTTAGACGAAAAAGGGAGATAAGCGGTGGGACAAAAAACACATCCCTACGGTTTCCGGCTCGGCTTCAACAAGCCGTGGTTGTCCCGTTGGTTCGCCAAAGGACCCGAGTACGCCCGCCTCATCCATGAGGACCTGCGGATGCGGAAGGCCATCAAGGAGAAATACTACCACGCCGGGATCGCCGCGGTGGACGTCGAGCGGGTGGGACCGAAGCTGCGGATCATCATCCATACGGCCCGGCCCGGGATCATCATCGGACGGGGCGGCAAGGAGATCGAGAGCCTGAAGGTCTACCTCGAAACGATCGCCCACAAGGACGTCTACGTCGACATCCGCGAGGTGGACCACGCCGAGCTCAACGCCCTCCTCGTCGGCGAGGGCATCGCCGTCCAGCTCGAAAAGCGGATCGCCTACCGCCGGGCCATGCGCAAGGCCGTGGACATGGCCCTCAAAATGGGCGCCAAGGGCATCAAGGTCATGTGCTCGGGCCGGCTCGGCGGCGTCGAGATCGCCCGCACCGAGTGGTACCTCAAGGGGCAGCTGCCCCTGCAGACCCTGCGGGCGGACATCGACTACGCCTTCACCGAAGCCTTCACGACCTACGGCCAGATCGGCATCAAGGTCTGGATTTACCGGAGCGATGTCGAGAAGCCGAAGATGTCCTCTCAAATGGCGGAGGTTGAGGAGATTTAGCCATGTTGATGCCCAAGAAAGTCAAGTTCCGCAAGCAGCAGCGCGGCCGGATGCGGGGCAAGGCCGAGCGGGGGAGCACGCTCTCCTACGGCGAGTTCGGGCTCCAGGCCCTCGAGCCCTGCTGGCTGACCGCCCGCCAGATCGAGGCCGGCCGCATCACGATCAGCCGGCACATGAAACGCCGCGGCAAGCTGTGGATCCGGACTTTCCCCTGGAAGTCGGTCACCAAGAAGCCGACCGAAGTCCGCATGGGCAAGGGGAAGGGCGACCCGGAGTTCTGGGTCGACGTCGTCCGGCCCGGCAAGGTCCTCTACGAGGTCGAAGGCATCGAAGAGGACATGGCCCGCGAGGCCATGCGGCTGGCCGCCCACAAGTTGCCCATCAAGACGAGGTTCATCTCCCGGGAAGCGAGAGAATTGCGATGAAGATCCGAGAACTCAAAGAAATGTCGGCGGACGAATTGCAGACCAAGGAAACGGAGCTCCAGGACCAGCTGTTCAAGCTCCGCTTCCAGAAGTCCTTGGGTCAGCTCGAGAGCCCGATGAAGATCAAGAACATCAAGCGGGATATCGCCCGGATCAAGACGCTGCGGAAGGCCCTATCGAAAGAGACGGAGTAGAGAATGGACACGAACGGACAGAAACGGAAGACGACGAAGGTCGGGACCGTCGTCGGCAAGAAGATGAAAAAGACGGTCACGGTCGAGGTCGAACGCCAGATCCGGCACCCCCTGTACAAGAAGATCGTCCGCAAGAAGAAGACATTCCTTGTCCACGACGAGACCGAGAAGTGCAAGATCGGCGACACGGTCCGGATCATTGAGACGCGGCCCATCAGCAAGACCAAGCGGTGGCGGGTCCTCGAGATCGTGGGCCTGTCGGTGAGCGGCGCGGAGCGGGAGACCGGAGAACGCCCATGATCCAGATGCGCACCATGCTCAAGGTGGCCGACAACTCCGGCGCCCGGAGGATCATGGCCATCACGCCCCTGGGCGGCAGCGTCGGACGCGTGGCCCGCATCGGGGACGTCATCTCGGCCTCGGTCAAGGAAGCGGACCCGGAAAGCAAGATCGCCAAGGGAAAGGTCGTGCGGGCCGTGGTCGTCCGCACCCGCAAGGAGATCCGCCGCAAGGACGGGTCGTACATCCGTTTCGAGGACAACGCCGCCGTGATCATCGACAAGGCGGGGGAGCCTGTCGGAACCCGGGTCTTCGGGCCCGTGGGCCGGGAGCTCAGGGAACGGAAGTTCATGAAGATCATTTCCCTGGCGCCGGAGGTCCTGTGATGGGCAAGATCCAGCTCAAGAAGAACGACATCGTGGTCGTCACCAAGGGGAAGGACAAGGGAAAGACCGGCAAGGTCCTCAAGCTTTTCCCGGAAACCGACCGCGTCATCGTCGAGAGGGTCAATTTCAGCAAGCACTTCGTCAAGGCCGACCGCAGCAAGAACGTCCAGGGCGGCGTCATGGAGAAGGAGAGCCCGATCCACGTGTCCAACGTCATGCTGTTCTGCCCGGAATGCGGCCAGGGCGTCCGGACCCGGAGCCACCGGGCCGAAGACGGCACCAAGACCCGGGTCTGCGCCAAGTGCGAGTCCGTGATCGAAAGGCTGAAGTGAGGAGTGCCCCATGAGCCGCTTATACGACAGGTACCAGAAGGAACTCCTCCCCGAGCTCCAAAAGGAGCTCGGGATCAAGAACACGATGGCCGTCCCGCGTCTGGAGAAGATCATCGTCAACATGGGCGTCGGCGACGCGATCCAGAACATCAAACTCCTGGACACGGCCCGGATCGAGCTCGGCCTCATCACGGGGCAGTTCCCGGCCATCGGCCGGGCCAAGAAGTCGATTTCGGCTTTCAAGCTGAGGAAGGGTCAGCCGATCGCGTGCTACGTGACGCTCCGGAGCCGGAGGATGTACGAATTCTTCGACCGGCTCGTCAACATCGTCCTGCCCCGCGTCCGGGACTTCCGGGGCGTCTCCGGAAATGCCTTCGACGGCCGGGGCAACTATACCCTGGGCCTGCGGGACCAGCTGGTGTTTCCCGAAATCGATTACACGAAAGTCGAGAGGCCGCGGGGAATGAACATCACGATCGTAACCACGGCCCGCACGGATAAAGAGGCGCACGCCCTGCTCAAGAAGCTGGGCATGCCCTTTCGTGAGTCCTGACAAGCGAGGTGAATGTGTCGACAACAGCGCGGATGGCCAAATACGCGAAAAAACCGAAGTACGAGATCCGGGTCCGGCGGCGCTGCCGTCTGTGCGGCCGCTCCCGGGGGTATTACCGGAAATTCGACCTTTGCCGGCTGTGTTTCCGCGAGCTGGCCCTCAGGGGGGAGATCCCGGGGGTTACGAAGTCTTCGTGGTGAAGTCGAGGAAAGGATAGGTCCATGGATTCCATCGCCGATTTGCTCACCCGGATTCGCAACGGGGTCAAGGCCAAGAAGAAGGAAATCAACATCCCGTCCTCCCGCCTCAAGGTCGAGGTCGTCAAGATCCTCAAGGAAGAAGGGTATATCCGAAATTTCAAGGTCATCGATGACAACAAGCAGGGGATTCTGAACGTGGCCCTGAAGTACGGGGAGGACGGCAAGAGCGTCGTCAGCGACCTGCAGCGGGTCAGCAAGCCCGGCTGCCGGATTTATTGCACGGCGGACACGGTCCCGAAGGTCCTCGACGGGCTGGGACTGGTCATCGTGTCGACGTCGAAGGGCGTGCTGTCCGGCCGGAGGTGCGAGGAACTGGGGACGGGGGGCGAAGTCCTCTGCAGCGTCTGGTAAGCGAAGAGAGGTCAAGATGTCAAGAGTCGGAAAAAAACCCATCCCCATACCGGCAGGCGTCAAGGTGACCATCCAGCCGGATAGGATCGACTTCGAGGGAAAGAAGGGCAAACTTTCGTCGCCGCTCTACGCCGGCATCCGGGCCAGCCTGGAGGGGGACCAGCTGAGCCTGATCAGGGCCGACGAGACCAAGACCGTCCGGAGTCTGCACGGTCTCTGCCGCGCCCTCGCCCAGAACGCCGTCCTCGGCGTCTCGGCGGGGTTCTCCAAGAAGCTGGAGATCGTGGGCGTTGGCTACAAGGCCAAGATCGACAAGAACCGGCTCGAGATCAGCCTGGGGTATTCCCGGCCGATCGTCTACGAGATCCCGGCCGGGGTCGAGGTCGTCGCGGAGAAGCCGACTCTCCTCACCGTGCGGGGCATCGACCGGCAGCAGGTGGGCCAGGTGGCGGAAGACATCAAGAAATTCCGCATCCCGGACCCCTACAAGCAGAAAGGCGTCCGTTATCTCGGCGAGCGGCTGATCAAGAAAGAACGCAAGGCGGGGGTGGCCAGTGCTTAAAAACAAGTGCGTCGCCAAAAGGGTACGGGACGACCGGCTCCGGAAGCGCATCCGGGAGAAGGTCCGGGGGACGCCCGAGCGGCCCCGGGTCCACGTGTTCAAGAGCAACACGTATCTTTATACCCAGGTCATCAACGACGCCGAAGGCGCCGTCCTGCTGACGGCCTCGACGCTGGAGAAGGAGTTCAAGGAGAAATCCAAGAACGGCAAGAACAAGAAGGCCAGCGGGCTCCTCGGCGAAATCCTGGCCGGCCGGCTAAAGGCCAAGAAAATCGAGAAGGTTGTGTTCGACCGGGGAGTCTATCCCTATCACGGACGCATCAAGACCCTGGCGGAAGCCATGCGCAAAGCGGGCATCCAATTCTAGAGGGCAAGGCCGATTAAGGAGGCGCAAGCGTGGACGATCGAAGATTCCAGAGAGAAGTTGCCGTCGATGAGGACGGCTTTGAACTCAAAGACCAGGTCATCTCCATCCGCAGGGTCACGAAGGTTGTCAAGGGCGGCAAGAACCTGAGCTTTTCGGCCCTGGTGGCCGTCGGCAACGGGCGGGGCCGCGTGGGGATCGGCAAGGGCAAGGCCCGCGAAGTGCCCCAGGCGATCCGCAAGGGCGTCGAAGCGGCCAAGAAGGCCATGATCCGCGTGCCCCTCGCCGACACGACCCTTCCGCACATGGTCAAGGGCATCGACGGGGCGGGCATCGTCGTCCTGAGGCCCGCCTCCAAGGGGACGGGCGTCATCGCCGGCGGCGCCGTCCGGGTCATCATGCAGCTGGCCGGGATCCGCGACATCCTGACCAAGTCCATCCGGAGCTCGAACCCGATCAGTGTCGCCAACGCCACCCTGGCCGCCCTCCGGAGCGTCAGGAACCCCGAGGACGTGGCCAGGAGCCGCGGAAAGGCCAAAGGTGCCCTATGACGGAGCCAGCGGAGAAACCCAAGCAGGCCCGCAAGCGGGTCGAGAAGGCCGCCCCGGAGCGGTACCTGAAAATCACGCTCGTCCGGAGCCTGGTCGGCTATCCCGGGAACCAGTGGGATGTGGCCCGGGGCCTCGGCCTGAGAAAACCCCAGTCCCACGTCGTGCGCAGGGAATCCCCCGAGATCCTCGGCATGGTCCGTAAAATCTCCCATGTGTTGAAAGTGGAGGCGACCGAAAAGCCATGAACCTCAGCAACCTGAAACCGGCCAAAGGATCGAGAAAAGACCGCAAGAGGGTGGGGCGCGGCCCGGGCTCCGGCCTGGGCAAGACCTCCGGCCGCGGCAGCAAGGGCCAGCTCGCCGGCAGCGGCTATTCCCGCAAGCGCGACTTCGAAGGCGGGCAGATGCCCTTGGTCCGCCGCGTCCCGAAGCGCGGCTTCACCAACATCTTCCGGATCGTTTACACGGTCGTCAACCTGGACAGCCTGGCCAAGATCGGGAAGAAGGAGATCGAGATCAAGGACCTGGTCGCCTCCGGGCTCATCAAGAGAGAGAACGAGCGCGTGAAGGTCCTGGGGCGGGGCGACCTCGGTTCCGCGAAGACCATCCACGCTCATAAGTTCTCGGAATCGGCCCTGAAAAAAATAGAAGAGAAGGGCGGCAAAGCCGTCACCATCGGGTGAAGTCCATGTTAGACAGCATCCGCAACATTTTCAGCATCCCCGAATTGAGGAAGAGGGTCATCTTTACCCTCCTCCTCCTGGCGGTCTACCGGGCCGGCGGCCAGATCCCCAACCCGGGCATCAGCGCCTCGGCCCTGGCGGAGTTCTGGGCCTCGCAGAAAGGCTCCATCCTGGGATTCATCGACCTGTTCTCGGGGCGGTACATGTCGCGCATGACCATCTTCGCCCTGGGCATCATGCCCTACATCAGCGCGTCCATCATCCTCCAGCTGCTGACGGTCGTCTGGCCCTACCTCGAGCGCCTGTCCAAGGAGGGCGAGCTGGGCCGGAAGAAGATCACCCAGTATACCCGTTATGGGACGATCGGCATCTGCTTCATCCAGGCCTTTGGGATCGCGGCCTTCCTCGAGACCCTCAGGGCCCCGGGGGGAGCCCACATCGTTCCTCAAGGCGGCTGGGGATTCCGCCTGCTGACCGTCCTGACGCTGACCACCGGCACGGTCTTCGTCATGTGGCTCGGCGAACAGATTTCGGCCCGGGGCATCGGCAACGGAATCTCCCTCATCATCTTCGCCGGGATCGTCGTCCGCTTCCCGTCGGGCCTCAACAGCGTGCTCGGCGGCCTGAAAAGCAACGCCATGGACCCTCTGAAGATCATCTTCCTGGGCGTCCTGATGGTCGCCGTCATCGCCTTCATCGTCTTCGTCGAGCGGGGCCAGCGACGCATCCCCGTCTCGTACGCCAAGCGGGTCGTCGGCCGGAAAGTATACGGCGGCCAGAGCACGCATCTGCCCCTCCGGGTGAACACGGGCGGCGTCATCCCCATCATCTTCGCCGCTTCGGTCATCACCATCCCGGTGACCATCGCCCAGCTGGTCAAGGTCCCCGTGCTTCAGCAGATCGCCCAGCAATTCAACATGGGCATGCCCCTCTACAACCTGTTCTATGTCGCGGCCATCATCTTTTTCACGTACTTTTACATCTCGATCATCTTCAACCCGGTCGACGTGGCGGATAACCTGCGGAAGTACGGCGGCTTCATCCCCGGCATCCGGCCGGGCAAGAACACCTCCGACTACATCGACGAGGTCCTGTCGAGGATCACCCTCGTCGGGGCGGTCTACCTGGCCGTCGTGGCCATCCTGCCCGAGTTCCTGATCACGGGCCTCAGGGTGCAGTCCCTGCCCTGGGTCGGGACCTGGTTAGAAGCCAACCTCCCCAAGTTCTTCACCCAGGGATTGGGCGTCGACTTTATGTTCGGCGGCACGTCGATCCTGATCGTCGTCGGCGTCGCCATGGACACCATGCAGCAGATCGAAGCCCAGCTCGTCATGCGGCATTACGACGGCTTCATGCGCCGCAGCCGGATCCGGGGGAGAAGGGGATGAGGGTCATCCTCCTGGGCGCGCCCGGAAGCGGCAAGGGGTCCGTGGGCGACCTCGTACGGTCGGCCTACGGCTTCCCCAAGATCTCCACGGGGGATCTGCTCCGGGACGCGGTCCAGAAGAAGACGCCGCTCGGCCTCCAGGCCGCCTCCCAGATGGGTAAGGGCGGCCTGGTCGATGACGGCATCGTCCTGGCCCTCCTCCGGGAACGGCTGGCCGGACCGGATTGCCGGATCGGCTATATTCTCGACGGCTACCCGCGCAACCTCTCGCAGGCCAAAGACCTCGAGGCGCTGGACGCGGGCCGCCGGGAGATCGTCTTCCTGATCGATGTCCGCGAGGACGTCGTCACCCGTCGGATCGGCAGCCGGCGGGTGTGCCCTGGCTGCGAAGCGATTTACAACGTGATCACGAAAAAGCCGGCCCGCGAGGGCGTCTGCGACGCTTGCGGGACGGCCCTCGTCCAGAGACAGGACGACCGGCCCGAGCTGGTCCCGGAACGGTTAAAGACATACCACATGAAGACGGAGCCCCTGATCGCCTACTACGAGGCCAAGGGCGTCCTCAACCGGATCGACGGCAACGGCACGATCGAAGAGACGTTTCGGCCCATCCGGCTGGTCCTGGACGGCGTGCTCCGCGGAACAGAGGATTCCCAGGCCAGGCCATGATCATCTACAAGTCCAGCGCGGAACTCGACGTCATGCGGCAGAGCAGCCGGATCGTGGCCCGGATCCTGGACGAGCTCGAACCACTCGTCCGTCCGGGGATCAGGACGCGTGACCTCGATCTCTACGCGGAAAAGCGGACCCGCGAGCTCGGCGCCGTGCCGGCCTTCAAGGGTTACCGGGGCTACCCGGCCTCCGTCTGCGTTTCCGTGAACGAGGAGATCATCCACGGCATCCCCTCCGGCCGACTCCTCCAGGAGGGCGATATCGTCAGCCTGGACTTCGGCGTCCTCTACGAGGGCTTTTACAGCGACTCGGCCGTGACGGTGCCGGTCGGGCGGACGACCGACGAGGCCCGGCGGCTCATCGAATCTGCGAAGAAAGGCTTTCTCGCGGGGCTCGAGCAGGTCCGCGAGGGCCGGCGGCTTTCCGATGTGTCGGCCGCCATCCAGCAGTCCGTCGAAGGCGACGGGTTCTCCGTCATCCGCCAGTTCGTCGGCCACGGCATCGGGCGGGAGCTCCACGAGGAACCCCAGATCCCGAACTTCGGCGCGCCCGGCCGCGGGCCCAAGTTCAAGCCGGGAATGACGCTGGCTATCGAGCCCATGATCGCCCTGGGCGGCTGGGAGGTCGATGTCCTCGAGGACGGCTGGACGGCCGTGACCCGGGACCGCAGCCTGTCCGCGCACTATGAGCACACCGTGGCCCTGACGGAGAACGGGCCGGAGATCCTGAGCGCGCGGGAGACCGGGGCCGGGACGCGGCAGGCGCCCGCTGACAAGGAGAGTCCTCATGCCTAAGCAGGACATGTTCGAGGCCGAAGGCGTGGTCCTCGAGACCCTCCCGAACGCGATGTTCCGGGTGGAGCTCTCGAACAAACACGTCATCCTGGCCCACATCTCGGGGAAGATGCGGAAGCACTTCATCCGGATCCTCCCCGGCGACAGGGTCCTCGTGGAGCTCTCCCCCTACGACCTGACCAAGGGACGCATCACCTACCGATATAAGTAAAGGACGGGACGATGAAAGTCAAAGCATCCGTGAAAAAGATCTGCCGGAACTGCAAGATCGTCCGGCGCAAGGGCATCGTGCGGGTCATATGCACCAACCCGCGGCACAAGCAAAGACAAGGATAAGACGAGGTCAACATGGCAAGAATCGCAGGCATCACGCTCCCGCCGGAGAAGAGGATCGAGATCGGGCTGACCTACATCTACGGGATCGGCCGCTCCAAGTCCGGCAAGATCCTGGCCGAGGCCAAGATCGACAAGAACAAGAAGGTCAAGGCCCTGACCGAGGACGAAGTCGACAAGATCCGCCGGATCATCGAGAAGCGGGAGAAAATCGAGGGGGACCTCCGCAAGGAGGTCACGATGAACATCAAGCGGCTCATCGACATCGGCTGCTACCGGGGCCTCCGCCACAAGAAAAAACTCCCCACGAGGGGCCAGCGGACGAAGACGAACGCCCGGACCCGGAAAGGCGTCCGCGGCTCCAAGATCAAGAAACTCAAGGATAAGAAAGCCTAAGGAGGGGACGCGCCCATGCCAAAAGCCAAGACCAAGAAAAAGAAAGTCCGGAAGGAAATCGGGTACGGAGTCGCTCATATCCAGTCCACCTTCAATAATACGATCATCACGATCGCGGACCATCAGGGCGGCACCCTGTGTTGGGCCAGCGCCGGCACCTCGGGGTTCAAGGGCGCCCGGAAGGGCACGCCCTTCGCCGCCCAGCTGGCCGCCAAGGGCGTGGCCACCAAGGCCCGGGAGTTCGGCGTCCATTACGTCGACGTCCGCCTTACCGGCCCCGGCGCGGGACGCGAATCCTCCATCCGGGCCCTGCAGGCGGCCGGATTGGAGATCAAGTCCATCAAAGACGTGACCCCCATCCCGCACAACGGCTGCCGTGTCCGCCGGAGACGGCGGGTCTGAGGCCCGAAGGAGAGGACCATGGCGAAATATCAAGGACCTGACTGCCGGCTGTGCCGGGTCGAGAAGAACAAGCTGTTTTTCAAGGGCCACAAGTGCCTCACGGACAAGTGCCCCATCGAGCGGCGGGCCTACGCCCCCGGCCAGCACGGGCGCAACAAGAAGCGCATCCTGGGGTACGCGATCCAGCTCCGGGAAAAGCAGAAACTCAAAAGGTATTACGGAATGTCCGAGGAGCAGTTCCGCTTCTTCTTCCAGAGGGCCGAACGGCAGAAGGGCGTCACCGGCGAGAACCTCCTGTCGATGCTGGAGCGGCGGCTGGACAACACCATTTACGTGATGGGGTTCTCGCTGTCCCGCGGCCACGCCCGCCAGCTCATCGCCCACGGGCATTTCCGGGTCAACGGCCGCCGGGTCAACATCCCCTCGGCCCTGGTCAAGGCCGGGGATCAGATCGAATTCAAAGAACGGACGGCCAAGAGCGAGGACATGCGGGCCGTCGTCGCCTCGAACAAGAGCAAGACGATCCCCGGATGGCTCGAAGTGGACATGGAGAACCTGAAGGGAAGAGTCATCGCTCTTCCGACCCGCCAGGACGTCACCCTCCCCGTGGAAGAGCACCTGGTGGTCGAACTTTACTCCAAGTAGCATCGTGAGGGATCCCGCCGAGGACACCCAGAAGGAGGACACATGACGGAAACGAGTTTTCAGAGGCCAAAGTATCTGGAGTGCGATTTTGAAACGCTGACCGAGAAATACGGGCGGTTCCAGGCCCAGCCGTTCGAGCGGGGCTACGGCGTCACGGTGGGCAACGCCCTGCGCCGGATCCTCCTGTCGTCGGTTACCGGGGCCGCCATCACGGCCGTCCGGATCCACGGCGTGCTCCACGAGTTCTCGACGATCCCCGGGGTCGTCGAAGACGTGACCGATATCATCCTCAACCTCAAGAGCATCCCCCTCAAGCTCAAGGGCGACGGGCCGAAGCGGATGACCCTCAAGAAAGTCGGGCCGGTCCAGGTCAAAGCCTCGGACGTCGTCCACGACGCCGATATCGAGATCCTTAACAAGGACATCGCCATCGCCTCCCTCGACACCGACGGGACGCTCGAAATCGAGATGGTCGTCAAGAACGGCCGCGGCTACATCCCGGCCGACCAGAATTTCGACGAGGAACTGAGTCTGGACTACATCCCCCTCGACTCCTCGCACTCGCCCGTCCTCAAGGTCAACTACAAGGTGGATCCGGCCCGGGTGGGGAAGAGGATCGATTACGAGGGCCTGACCCTGGAAGTCTGGACGACCGGGGCCATACGGCCCATGGACGCCCTGTCCCAGGCCGCCAAGATCATGCGCGACCACCTGGGGATTTTCCTGAACGTCGTGGACGAGCCCTTGGAAAAGGAACAGGCCCCGGCCAAGAAGGATATCCCGTATCTCACCCAGGCCGACATCCTGGCCAAGACGATCGACCACCTGGAGCTCTCGGTCCGATCCAATAACTGCCTCCGGGCCGCCGGCATCGAGCGGATCTTCGAGCTCGTCCAGAAGACGGAAGACGACCTGCTCAAGACCAAGAACTTCGGGCGCAAGTCGCTCGCCGAAATCAAGGAGACCCTGGCCAACTTGAACCTCGGCCTCAACCTGGAGCTCCACCCCAAACTCGTCGAGAGGATTCAGACGGAAGTCAAAGAGGCCAAGTCCGGGAAGGAGCTGGATGAATGAGGCACCAAGTCAAGAAAGGCTACCTGCGGAGAAACTCGGCCCACCGGCGGGCCCTCCTGCGCAACCTCGTGACGTCGTTCCTCGAGAAGGAGCGGATCACGACGACGCTGGCCAAGGCCAGGTACACGCGGCCGCTGGCCGAAAAGATGATCACCCTCGGCAAGCGGGGCACCCTCCACGCCCGGCGCCAGGCCCTGGCTTACCTGACCAAGGAGTCCGCGGTGAAGAAGCTCTTTGACGACATCGGCCCCCGCTTCTCCGAAAGGCCGGGGGGGTACTCCCGCATCGTCAAGCTCGACCGGAGGATGGGGGACGGTTCGGTCATGGCCATGCTCGAGCTCGTCGGCACCGAATTCAAGAAAAAGGCCAAGAAGAAAAAGAAAGAGGGCAAGAAGCCGGCAGGGAAGTAAAAGAATTTTAGAAGGGGCCTGGCGAAAGCCGGGCCTTTTTTTTATGCTCGTTTCAGATATTTACCAGCAGAGGCGCCCAAGGGGGAGCTTCCTATTTGACGTTCGCTTCAGGCCTGAAAATGCAGAGCTTCTCATCCTCGCCGGGACTCCGGACTGCCGCCAGGAAAACGGGGTTTCTCTTATCTCCGATGAAAACAAAGTTCGCCGGGGATTCCCATTTCGCTTGAACGTCTGCCGTGTAGGTGCCTATGACGGCCCAGGCTTCCGGGTCTATCTCCACGAATTCGATGGCAGGCTTTACTTTGTTCGCCACGAGATCGTAGTTCTCAAGAAGAAGATAAAGCCGCCCGCCGACGAACTGCGCGTCCTCGAAGAGGTAATTGTGGGGAATCCTGCCCTTGTTCTTCGCCAGATCGAATCCCTCCTCCAGGAACGTCTTCCGGTTTACCGCCGCCTTGGCCTTTTCGTTCTTGCCAAGGATCTGCGAGAGCTCCCAATTTCCTTTTTTACTCCCACTCGGACCAAAGCGGAGGACATTTCCGAACCTCCTGCTAAGGAAATAGATCGATTGTCCATCCCGTCGAAGGAGGCCCTCGAAAACGGTTCGCCCCAGCTGGTCGGTAGAAAGGCCTTTGTGGATATCGTATCGGATCGGATAGAGAGACTTCTTATTTTGAAAGGACCTCAGCGACTCACCCTTCCGCGAATACACCTGAATCAGGTTGGGTTTCGCCTCATCGTAGGAGGTTGTATAGATCTCCTCCCCTGTGAACATCATCGTCTCGGCCCACGAGAGAAGCGGGAACTTGTTCTTGAAATCCCCATCTAGGCCGAAGAAGGAGATTCCCGATTCGTCCTTTACAGCCAAGATATCGGCTGAGATCGAGATATCCATAGGATGCATCAGATCCCCAGGACCCTGGCCTGGCCGTCCGATGGCTCGGAGAAACTCCAGCGTATTTCCGCGGAAGCGGTATTCAAGCACCCGATGGGCAAAATTATCCGTGATGAAGAATAAATCTCCCTGTAGGGCGATGAATGGAATCGATTTGTAGAAGCCCTCCTCCTTGAAATCTATGATGACATCGGTCCGGACCAGTTTGATCGTTTCCGCACCGATCTGACCCGCCTGGCCCCAAAAGATTATTGTAATGAAAAGCCATAACCTCTTTCTCATGGACATTTTGCTCCTTTGAGCGTCATTCCGTGGAATCAACGGCAGCCTCCCAGACCTGCCCCCCGGTCAATTTATCACCTGTGAAGCGATATTTACAAGCCGCAGAGCTTGCCCTATGATCTACCCTCAGCTCGGCCTGAGAATGGCCAGTAAAAGCATGGGGAAATTGGAAAATCGCTCGGGTTCTATTCGTTGAGCCTCATAAAATGAGAGCCCTGTCACTCCAGGCGCGGTTCTAGGTAGCGGCTGTCGGCGAAGATGCACTAAGAGTCGAGAATCGCTTCAGGATCGTTCCCGGAAGCACGCCTTCGAATCGCTCAGCCGCATCATAACTCGAGAATCGTTTCGGATATTTCCTATTTCTTGGGCCTGCGGGCGCCCTGGTAGATCCCTTGCCAGTAGGCGTCCTTGAGCCGAGAGATCTGGACGACGGGCTTCTCGTGGACCGTGGCGTTGACGAACTCCTCGGCGTTGATCATCATGCCGACATGGCCGATACTCTTCCCGAAGAAGACGAGGTCGCCGGCCCTCTCGCCGCCCGCCGCGACGGGGACGAGGCCGCTCCCTTCGAACTGGATGTCGGCGTCCCGGAGGATGGGGATGCCGCCCATCTTGTAGATGAGCTGGACGAAACCGGAGCAGTCGAAGCCGAGGGGCGATGTGCCGCCCCAGAGGTAGGGGAGCCCGATGAAGCGCTTGGACAGGGCGACCATATCATCGACCGGGAGCCGCGCCCAGACCATCGGGCCTTCCCGGAATTCCCCGTCCCCCTTCTGGACCAAGGCTTTCGTGCCGCAGGGGAGAGTGATTTCGATCCAGCGCGCGTCGGCGTCCCGGACGACCTCCAGGACGGAGCTGATAGGCGCGACCTTGACGGGCTTGCGCTTGGTGACGTCCGGCTCGCGGTAGGTATTGGCCAGGAGGGCCGAGACCACGAAGATTTTACCCTGGGCCGCGTACGGCTTATCGCCGGGCTTCAGGAACCGCAGGGACGGCCCGATGACCCAACCCTTGTACGTGTCGGGCGTCTCGACATAGTACCAATCCTCCCCGTCGGAGTTTCTTTCGGTCTTGAGGATCCGGACATTCGTGCCGAGCAGGGCCTGGCTGACGACGTCGGACATGGCGTTCGACCGGCTGTGCATGTTCTCGGCGGTGTTGATGACCACACCGGCCCCGGGGACGGCCGGTTTTTCGACCGCCGAGAGATTGAGCACGGGAGCGGCGGCGATAAGAAGAAGCAGGGCGAATCTTCGCATGGCCTGACCTCCTGAATGACCATTATAGACCCGAACTCGGACCGCGAGAAGCGAATTTTCCCAAGGTCGGACGGGTCCTGTCACGGCGCGTCCCCGTCCGGCCTCGGCTCCACCCATCCCCCCGTGGGCGGAGGGGCAATTACCCCCTCCTGAACCTCCCCTCCTCAGCTGCTTCCCGCATCTTCGGACCAGGGGGAAGCCGCCCCTTGGAACCCCCAGCGCTCTCGCGCAATCCCCTTCCGCCTCGGGCGGGCGGGGACTGGCACCGTGCCACCCGTCCCCTTACTTTGCATTGAAAACATATTCTCTCCGTTCACCAATTCACAAGAACGAGTTTAGGGACGCTTGGATCGGCAAAAAGGATCTCGCCCTCTCAAAGGGACTCCTTTCTCGGGATTGCGTGCCCGAATCAGCTGGAAATGCGCGAGGGCATTTTCATATAATAGGCGGCGAGAGGAGCTGACATGAAAAGGAAAGACTTTCTCACGTTGTCGGGCGCGCTTGCCGCCGGGTCGCTCGTTTCGCTCGAATCCGGATTCGCCCAAGCCCTGGGCGCGGGGGGGAAGACCCGG
>Ga0315281_10000230_pt1 | contig 74065 bp, 74 predicted proteins | sample YL17G07_0_MG_FD_204540 | JGI IMG/M metagenome (GOLD analysis project Ga0315281, IMG submission 204540) | Sediment microbial communities from Yellowstone Lake, YNP, Wyoming, USA - YL17G07_0 | ecosystem: Environmental > Aquatic > Freshwater > Lake > Sediment | place: USA: Wyoming | collected... | reverse complement strand
CGCACCGCCGCACTCGCCGGCTGGCTCGACTGGTACAACCGCCTCAGACCACACCGCTCACTCGGCCGCAAACCACCCCTCACACGACTCGTCGAGATGAACAACGTTGTCGGGACCAACAGCTAGGTCAACAGGTAGCGCTCGACGGCGCTATCGACTTCTTCCTGAGCGAGAGCCGCCGTGCCCATTGCTGCCCCGGCCGCTTCCAAGCGATTGCGCGCGGGGTACGGGATGTTCCTCAAGTCTGTTGCGTTTACCTGGGTATGCCCGCTGAACTGTCGGAAGTAGACATCGACAAGCGTTGAGTTGAGATAGATCGCAAGGCCGCGGGCTAGGTCGAGCGGAAGCCCTTCGCCCTTCTCGTGAAAGTAGTTGAGGTGGTTCTCGAAGGCCACACGCCCCGGACCCATCGAATCTCCCTCATACACAGCTGCGACCATCCGTCGACGTTCTTCCTTGGCCGTGAAGCGCTTGACCAGGACGTAGTCGCCTCTCGGGACGGTCTGGCCGAAACTCTCTTCCGTGAGGGCAAACGCGTTCCACTTGGCGCGCTTATGGGGCCAGTGGACGGTGCCACCGTTGAGATGCGCCGGGTAAAGCAACCGTACGGTCCCTTCTTCGGAGGAGGTTCGAAGAAACTCGGTCGCTCGAAAGTCGACAACTGGTCCGGTCGAGACCGAGATGCCGAGGTCGTGGAGGTAGTTGTCGAAGCGCGCTACTTGTCTCGCGACTTCGTCGCCTTCCTCGCTGTCGATCAGGTGAATGAATTGCTCTCTGTCGTGTTCGTACACAACGTGACTCCAAGGCACCTTTCGCGAACGGATCGCGTGCTCGGCCGTTTCGCTGGCTGTTATCTCGACCGTTGCGGGCGTGTGCGCGCTCTTCGTCGCCGCCAGAATCACGTTCTCTTGCAGAACTGCATCCCCGCGGAAGGCATGCGAGCGCGAGTCGAACACGTGTAGGCGGCGTAGCGTGATTTGGGCGAGCAGGAACCTTCGGAACTGCTTGAAATAGGGGCCATTCGCGAAGCTGCGGGGCGTGATCGCGACGAGCTCGGCATCCTCTTCAAGGAGATGGATCGTGGCTCCGAGGAAGGCGGCGTATAGGTTCGTGGCCTGCACGCCCATCGTCCGGCATACCTCACGCTCGACTGAGTCCGTCCCGATCTTGCGGTATGGCGGGTTCTGAATTGCGCAGTTGAAGTACGCCTTGTCCGCGAGAGAGAAGTTTCTCTGGGCGGCATCGGCGAGAAAGTCCTGTGCCTCGACGCGAGCCTCGAACGCTATGCCCGCGGCGGCACAGGCGACCTCGCATAGCTCAAGAGTTCGCGCGAGGTACTCGACGAGGATCGGATCGATCTCGTACGCGACGACTTCGATCCGCGTCGGCGGCGTATCGCTACCGAGGTAGTGAGCGATGGCAGCAGCGGTCAGGGATCCAACGCCTGCACCCGCGTCGAGAAGGCGGACATCTTCGTGTGCGGTGGTCAGCATCGAAGCCATGAGGCGCGCAACGGGAGGCGGCGTCATGAATTGCCCCATCTCTGACCGCCTGTCTTGGTCGAGAGCGTTTGTGGCCTGGCTCCGCAACACCTCGACCTGATCGACGAGATCCGCGGCGGGGCTAGCAGCCAGATCGAGCATCCGGAGCAATTATAGAACGTGTGTTCGGACGGTTGTGTGCCGAGTCTGATTCATCTCACCAACGTCGGACAGACCGAAGACATCGGCCTGGCTAGAGTCGCTCTGTGCCGAACTTCCGCTACGTCGTCGTCGATGTCTTCACGAACGAGGCGCTCGCGGGCAACCAGCTGGCGGTCTTCACCGACGCGCGTGGGATCCCGGAGGAGCGGCTTCAGCAGCTCGCGCGCGAGCTGAACTTCTCCGAGACGACGTTCGTCTACCCGCCGCAGGCCGACGGGCACGTCTTCATGCGGATCTTCACGCCGGCCGCCGAGGTCCCGTTCGCCGGCCACCCGACGCTCGGCACGGCCTTCGTGCTCGCCGGGCCGCTCCAGCTGCTCGAGATCCGCATCGAGACGGGCCGGGGGACGGTTCCGGTCCGCGTCGAGCGCGAGGGGGCCCGCATCGTCTTCGGGCGGATGGAGCAGCCCCTGCCGACGATCGCGCCGTTCGAGCGCGCCGACGAGCTCCAGGCCGCGCTCGGGGTCGAGTCGGTGCTGCCGGTCGAGGTGTACGACAACGGCCTCCGGCACGTCTTCGTCGCGCTCGGCTCGGTCGAGGAGGTGGCAGCGCTCCGGCCCGACCAGCAGCGACTCGCCGCGCTCGGCGCCTACGGCTTCAACTGCTTCGCCGGCGGCGGGCTGACCTGGAAGACGCGGATGTTCGGCCCGATGTTCGGCGTGCCCGAGGATCCGGCGACCGGCTCCGCCGCAGGGCCGCTCGCGCTGCACCTCGCGCGGCACGGGCGCATCGCGTTCGGCGACGAGATCGAGATCTCGCAGGGCGCGGAGATCGGCCGCCCCTCGACGCTCTACGCCCGCGTCGACGGCACGGCGGACGCGGTCGAGCGCATCGAGGTCGGCGGCTCCGCCGTCATCGTCGCGCGCGGCGAGTTCAGTCTCTAGGTCAGCTGATCCAGGCTACGGCGACGATGTCCGGCAGCTCGAACGGCAGCGAGCGCCAGAAGACACCGCCGTTCAGCGAGAGGTAGAGGCGGTTGCGCGCGGCGTAGAGCATGCGGTCGGGCTCGTCCCGCGCGATCGCGACCGCAAAGCCCGCCGGCAGGCCGCCGCCGGCCTCGCGCCACGTCGCCCCGCCGTCGCGGGAGATCGCGAGCGGCGGGCGGCGGTCGAGCAGCGCCACCACGGTCGCGCCGGCGCGCGCGGTCGCGACGACGCGCGGCAGCTCGACCGCAGGCGCGTCGACCTCGGGGAGCTCGCCGCCCGGGCCGAGCGGCTGCTCTTCCTCGACGTCGAGGAGCAGCACGCCCTCGGTGGTGTCGACCGCGGCGATCATCGGCCCATCAGCAACGCGGCGGCGAGGGCGGTCGCGCGGCGGGCGGCGGAGCCGGGCGCATGGCCGTCCGCACGGGCGGCGAGGTAGGCGGCGCCGAACGCGTCGCCCGCGCCCGTGGGATCGGCGCCGCCCTCGACCGGGCGCGCGGGGATGCGCTCGGCGCTTCCGCGCACGATCACGACCGAGCCGGCGGCGCCGAGCGTGAGGACGATCTCGGGGACGCCGAGCTCCGCGAGCGCCTCGGGCTCCGCGTCGCCGACGAGCACGCGCGCCTCTTCCTCGGCCAGCTTGAGGATCGCCACGTGCCGCAGGAGGTCGGGGTCGTAGTTCGCGTCCAGCTGCAACGGGCCCACCTCGGGAACGCGGACGAGACCTTGGGCGTCGAGCATCAGCCGGCGGCCGAGGCCGAGCCGCTCGAGGGCGGGGGCGTCGAAGTCGCTGCGCAGGAGCGGCGCGACGTGCAGCCACTCGACCCGGCGCAGGAGCAGCCCCTGCGGCTCGTCCGTCCGCCAGGGCTCGCCGACGGCGTCGACGGTCATCCTGCGCGTGCCGTCGGCGTCGTAGGAGAACGAGAAGCCCGTCGTCTCGCCGCCTGCGGCGAGCGTGGCGGGCAGGCCGAGCGTTGCTAGCCGGCGCTGGAAGCGCGCCCGGTCGGCCTCGCCGCACTTCGCGAAGATCACCGCCTCCTGCCCGAGCGCCCGCAGCGCGCGGCCGGCGTACCACGGCGCGCCGCCGATCCGCGGCGCGGCGCCGGCGACGACGTCGCGGGAGAGATGCCCGATGACCGCAAGCGACCGCAAGTCCGCAAAATCTACGCGGGTGCGGGCTGCGCCCGTCGCGTAGGCTTCCGACTGTCAGCGACAGGGGAGACGAGATGCGCACGAAGCTCACAGGGATCGCGGTCGTGGCGGCGCTCGCCACGCTCGCAGCCGGCTGCGGCGGCAGCAGCCACATGTCGAAGGCCGACTACGAGGCGAAGATCCAGGCGGACGGCAAGGCCGTGCAGGACGCCGTCGCCAAGATCTCGGCGAGCTTCAGCTCGATCAAGTCGGTCGCCAAGGAGGTCGTCGCCGCGGAGGCCGCGGCGAAGAAGGCCGCCGACGACCTCGACGCCACGAATCCCCCGGCGGACGTCGCGGCCGACAACGACACGCTCGTGATCGCGCTGCGCGCGATCGACGTGGAGCTCCAGAAGCTTGCGAAGGCAGCGAAGGCCGGCGACCAGGTGGCGGCGCAGCAGGCGGTGGCCGCCATCCAGAGCTCACCGGAGATCAAGGCGGGCCAGGCCGCCGTCAAGGACATGCAGAAGAAGGGCTACAAGGTCGGCGTGCTCGGCAGCTAGGCCGCGAGCAGGCGGCGCAGCACGTACGGGAGGATCCCGCCGTGGCGCAGGTACTCGCGCTCGCGCGGCGTGTCGAGCCGGACGCGGGCGCGAAACTCCGTGTCGTCCGCGCGCACCGTCACCTCGCTCGCGTCGCCGTTCTCCACGCCGAGGATCGAGTACGTCTCGCGGCCGGTGAGGCCGAGCGACTCCCGGCTCTCGCCCGGGAGGAACTGGAGCGGCAGGACGCCCATCATCAGCAGGTTCGAGCGGTGGATCCGCTCGTACGACTCGGCGATCGCCGCCCGGACGCCGAGCAGGCTCGGGCCCTTGGCCGCCCAGTCGCGCGACGAGCCTGAGCCGTACTCCTTGCCCGCGATCACGATCGTCGGCACGCCCTCGCTGCGGTAGCGCATCGCCGCGTCGAAGATCGTCGTCTCCTCGTCGTCGGGCAGGTGCACGGTCCACGTGCCCTCGCTGCCCGGGACGAGCTGGTTGCGCAGGCGCACGTTCGCGAACGTCCCGCGCACCATCACCTCGTGGTTGCCGCGCCGCGCGCCGTAGGAGTTGAACGCGGGCCGGTCGACGCCGTGCTCGATCAGGTAGCGCCCCGCGGGCGAGTCGGGCCGGATCGCGCCGGCCGGCGAGATGTGGTCGGTCGTGACGGAGTCGCCGAGCATGACGAGCACGCGCGCCCCCGAGACGTCCTCGACCCTCCCCGGCTCCGCCTGCATGCCGTCGAAGTACGGCGGCCTGCGAATGTAGGTCGAGCTCTCCAGCCAGTCGTAGAGATTCCCGGAGGGAGTCTCGAGCGCCTGCCAGCGCTCGTCGCCGGCGTACACGTCGCCGTACGAGCGCGTGAACATCGCGCCGTCGATCGACGACGCGATCGTCTCGTCGATCTCGGCCGCGGTGGGCCAGATGTCGCGGAGGAACACGGGCCCGTCGTCGCCTTCGCCGAGCGGCTCGTCGAGGAGGTCGATGTCCATCCGGCCGGCGAGCGCATAGGCGACGACCAGCGGTGGCGAGGCGAGGTAGTTCGCCTTGACGTCGCCGTGGATGCGCGCCTCGAAGTTGCGGTTGCCGGAGAGCACGGCGCAGACGACGAGCTCGCCCTCGGCGATCGCCTCGGCGATCGCGTCCGGCAGCGGGCCCGAGTTGCCGATGCACGTCGTGCAGCCGTAGCCCACGAGGTTGAACCCGAGCTCGTCGAGATACGTGTCGAGCCCGGAGCGCGCGTAGTACTCGGTGACGACCTTCGAGCCGGGCGCGAGCGACGACTTCACCCACGGCTTGCGCTTCAGGCCCTTCTCGACCGCCTTCTTCGCGAGCAGGCCGGCGCCGATCATCACCGACGGATTCGAGGTGTTCGTGCACGAGGTGATCGCGCAGATCACGACCGAGCCGTGCTCGAGCGCGTAGTCCTCGCCGCGCACCGGCACCGACGTCCGCGCGACCGTCCCGGCCGCAGCAGGCTCGGTGGCGACGCCGAAGGTGTCGAGCGCCTCGGCGAACGCGTTCTTCGCGTTCGCGAGCGGCACGCGATCCTGCGGACGCCGCGGGCCCGCGAGCGACGGCTCGACCTCCGAGAGGTCGAGCTCGACGACCTGCGAGTACGTCGGATGGTCCTGCGGGTCGTGCCAGAGCATGTTCTCCTTGCAGTACGCCTCCACGAGCGCGACGCGCTCCTCCGAGCGGCCCGTGAGCCGCAGGTACTGGAGCGTCATCTCGTCGACCGGGAAGAAGCCGCACGTCGCGCCGTACTCCGGGCTCATGTTCCCGAGCGTCGCGCGGTCGGCGAGCGCGAGCGACGGCACGCCGTCGCCGAAGTACTCGACGAACTTCCCGACGACGCCGACCTTGCGGAGGATCTCCGTCACCGTGAGCACGAGGTCGGTCGCGGTTGCGCCCTGCGGCAGGGCGCCGGTGAGCTTCATGCCGACGACCTGCGGCACGAGCATCGAGAGGGCCTCGCCGAGCATCGCGGCCTCGGCCTCGATGCCGCCGACGCCCCAGCCGAGCACGCCGAGCCCGTTCACCATCGTCGTGTGCGAGTCCGTGCCGACGAGCGTGTCGGGGAAGGCGACGCCGTCGCGCGACTCGACGACGCGCGCGAGGAACTCGAGGTTCACCTGATGGCAGATACCCGTGTTCGGCGGGACGGCTGCGAAGTTGTCGAACGCGCTCTGCCCCCAGCGGAGAAACGCGTAGCGCTCGCGGTTCCGCTCGAACTCGAGCTCGACGTTGTGCTCGAGCGCGAGGCGGGACGCGAACTCGTCTACCTGCACCGAGTGGTCGATCACGAGCTCGACGGGGATCAGCGGATTGATGCGGCCCGGGTCGCCGCCCTGCTCGTGCATCGCGTCGCGCATCGCGGCGAGATCGACGACGCAGGGGACGCCGGTGAAGTCCTGGAGGAGCACCCGGGCGGGCGCGAACGAGATCTCGCGCGAGGGCTCGTCGGTCGCGACCCAGCCGGCGACCGCCTCGACGTCCGCCTCGGTGCCGTTGCGGAGCGCGTTCTCGAGCAGGATCCGCAGTGTGTACGGCAGGCGTGCGACGTCCCACTTCGCCTGGAGCGCGTCGAGCCGGTAGATCGAGTAGCGCGCGCCGCCGACTCGGAGCTGCTCAGGCTGGGCCATGCCCCGATTCAAGCAGAAGTGCATCCTTTGGCTACCTTTGCGCGGTGGAGCGAGAGGAGTTTCGACTCGGCCGTGCCGGCCCGGTGCAGGACGTCGAGCCGACCGAGGACGAGGAGCTGTGGACCGGCGAGGAGGACGGCGACCACGCCGGCTGGTTCTGCGTGCGCACCGACCCCTTCCCGTGCCCTGCACCCGGATGCGTGTTCGTCGCCGTCTTCATGACCGCTGCGCACCTCGTGCTCGTCTGGCAGGCGCGCGACGATCCGAATCTCCTGCGCCACGCGCAGCGTGCGCTGGAGGTCGGCCGCAATCCGCACGTCGTCTCGTACGAGCGTGGCTACGGCCCGAGCGCCTCGTACTACGCGTGGGAGGCGGCGGGCCGTCCCGTGCACGGCATCCGCAAGTGATCGAAGCCCACTTCGGGGAGTCGCCCCCGTTCTCGCTCGGTGTCGAGGAGGAGCTGATGATCCTCGACGCGGAGACGCTCGAGCCCGCCGCCGCCGTCGAGGTGCTGCTGCGGGGAGCCGAGGGCCTCGAGCTGCCGGGCACCTTGAAGACCGAATTGTTCGCGTCGATCGTCGAGCTGAACACGGGCGTGTGCGCGACGGTTGCGGAGGCGGTCGCCGCGTTGCGGGAGCTTCGCGCCGCGGCCGACCGCATCGCGCGCGCCCACGGTTTCGTCGTCGCGGCCGCGGGCGCGCATCCGACCGTCCCGCTGGAGTCGCTCCCCGTCGTCCAGGAGCCGCGCTACCTGAAGATGCTCGCGCAGGTCGGCTACCCGGCGCGCCGGCAGGGCGTGAACGGGCTGCACGTGCACGTCGGGGTCGAGAGTGCGGAGCGCTGTCACGAGCGACTCGAGGCGGTGCTCTCCTGGCTGCCGGTCGTGCTTGCGCTGTCGGCCAACTCGCCGTTCGTGGACGGCGTGGCCAACGGCATGCTCTCGAACCGCGCGGGCGTGCTCGCGGAGCTGCCGCGCGGCGGCCCGCCGCCGGCGTTCGAGTCGTATGCAGCCTGGGAGGCGTGGGTCGAGCGGCTCGTGTCGATCGGCGTGATGGCGGACTACACGCATATCTGGTGGGACGTCCGTCCGCATCCCGGTTTCGGCACGCTGGAGATCCGCATCGCCGATCAGCCGACCTCGCTCGCGCGCACGGAGCTGCTCGTCGGGGTGCTGCGCGACCTCGTCGAGCACGCGCCCGCGCGGGTGACGCCGCGCGGCGACTACGTGCACAACCGTGTCGCCGCCGCAAGAGCGGGCCTCGACGCGCAGCTCATCCATCCCGGCGGCGCGGGCGTCGTCACCGCGCGGGAGCTCGCGCGCGAGCTGCTCGGTGCGGAGCCGCCGGAGCCCGAGGCGCTCGCCCAGCTCGCGGCCGGCGCGTCGGTCGCCGCGGACCTCGTGGCGCGGACGCTACGGTAGCGCCGTGGCGACGCAGACGGACACGCTTCAGGTCGGCGGCATCCGGTGCGAGCGGTGCGTGCAGCGGCTCGCCGCCGTGCTCACCGGCCACGAGGGCCTCGAGGGCGCGAACGCGAACCTCATGGGCCTCGTCACGCTCGAGTGGGACGACGAGCAGACGACGCGCGAGGCCCTGCTCGAGAAGATGGCAAAGGCCGGATTTCGCGTCGCTTCGCCCGCTTGACGGGGGAAACCATGTTTCCCCCGTTGGCCCCCTTCTTCTCGCTGTCGGCGAGGCGCCCCACTGCTGCGCCGAACGAGTTCGGCTCCGCGACGCTCTATCCGGCGGCGATGCGGGAATCAGACGGCCTCCTGGGGCGTTGAAATGCGAAGGATGACCGCTGGTAGTGTGGCCGTGATGGCCGAGGCGCCGCCGAACGCACCAGGGCCGGACGCGACCCGCCTCGCGACGGAAGCACGCGACCGCGTCCGATTCGAGGAGGAGGCGCTCGCCCTCTCCGACCAGGTGTACCGCGTCGCGCGCCACCTCGCGAACTCGCGCGAGGAGGCGGACGACCTCGTCCAGGAGACGTACGCCCGCGCGTTTCGCAGCTGGCGCTCGTACACGCCCGGCACGAATCTCCGCGCCTGGCTCCTCCGCATCCTGACGAACCTCAACATCGACCGCGGGCGCCGCAAGCAGCGCGCGCCGCAGATGCAGCCGCTCGAGGCGAACGACTACTACCTCTACGACAAGCTCGCCGAATCGGACGGAGGGCGAAGCGACGAGGAGAAGGTCGTCGAGCGCCTCTCCCAGGACGACATCGTCTCGGCGCTCTCCGAGGTTCCGCACGACTTCCGCGACGTGATCGTGCTGGTCGACATCGGCGACTTCAGCTACCAGGACGCGGCGCAGATTCTCGGCATCCCGATCGGAACGGTGATGTCGCGCCTGCATCGCGGCCGCCGCGTTCTGAAGCGCGAGCTTGCAGAGACGTTCGGCGCGGACGCCGGTAACGGGGCAGACGGAGAGGAATCGACATGACGGCCCACGACGATCCCTGCGCGCACTGCGAGGAGATGATGCAGCCCTACGTCGACAAGGTCTTGAGCGACGAGGAGATGCGCGAGGCGGAGCTGCACCTCGACGAGTGCGACTGCTGTCGCCGGCGGTATCGCTTCGAGGAGAGCCTGCGCGTCTACGTGCGGCAGGTCGTGAGCAAGGAGCCGATGCCGGCGGAGCTGAAAGCCAAGCTCGCCGCGCTGCGGATCCAGCTCGACTGAGCGCTAGTTCCCGGGCCCGCGCTGCGGCCCGACGATCAGGACGAGACGGCGCGGATCGAGGCCGCCGGGAAGCGGTTGCACGGGCACGCCGAGCTGCTTCGCGAGGCGCGTGCCGATCGCCTCTGCTCCGGGCGGGTAGTACACCTGCGTCTGCGGATAGGTGAAGCTCGACGCGCGTCCGACGTGTGTGACGCGGTACGAGAGTGCCTGGACGCGGCTCGCGACGGAGCGCGTGTAGACGATGTCGCCGCTGCCGTTGAGCACGACCACCTTGATCGCCCACGGCGCGGGCAGCGTCGACGCGGCGGCGGCCGAGGGCTTCTGCTGCGGCGAGCTCTGCGCGAGCACGACCGCGAGTACGCCCGCAAGCACGGCGAAGCCGATCGCGCCCACCGCGCCGAGCCGTCGCCACGGGTTGACGACGAACGGACTGGGCGGGGCGGGCATGCCTGCGAGCTCGAGGGCCTCTCGATGCTCGATGCCGAGCGCGGTCGCGAGGAGCACCGTCGCGAGGAGCGCGCGGTCGGGCGTGGGGAAGCGGTACAGGCGTCCGTCCTCGAGCCATTGCACCTCCTCGGGCGACAGATTTGCGCGGCGGGCGGCCTCGTCGACCGTCAGCTGCCGGTGCAGCCGCGCGCGCGCGAGCGGCGACTCGTCCGCCGCCGGTCCGGGTGCCACCTCGAGTGTGCGTGCAGATTCCATGGGGGACCCTCTTGGTTCGTCGTTACCCGCTTCTGCCCTTCCGTCCCTCATCGGCGTACGTCGACGTCTCCTGGAGGGGACAGGTCGTCGCAGGCGACGAGGCGGGCCTCGAGGCTGCGCGCCCCCTCGTCGGGGATCCTGGCCCATGCCGCCCGGCCGAGGAGGACGGGATGGAGCCGCTGTCCGCCGTACGAGGCGGCGACGACGTCGCCGCCCTCGGCCCGCCACGACTCGACGATCCGGTCGACGGAGCGCGGATCGAGGTCGGGGCCGTCCGCGAGCACGACGACGGCCGCCTCCGCCTCCGGCGGGAGCGCGCCGAGCCCGCAGCGCAGCGACGCCCCGGGCCCGTCCTCCCAGTCCGCGCAGCGCACCGTCCGCTCGTCCGTCTCGACGTCGTGCGCCCCGAGCACGACGAGGACGCCGTCGACTGCCGAGCTCTCCCGCAGCGCGCCGAGCACGCTCGGCAGCAGCTCGACCTGCTTCGGCGGCGCGACGCCGTACCGCGACGACGCGCCCGCCGCCAAGACGACCGCCTGGATCACAGTTCCACCATGACCGCAGCCTAAGCCAGGCGAAGCCGGCTCAGGCTGCGGCCGACCAGCAGACCGTGCCGGCGAAGCCGCCACGGTCGCGACCGCAGACCCGCCCCGTCCACACCCGTTCTTTGCTCGCCCACCTCACACGCGCGAAGCCGGGACCCCGCTCCCGGCGTAGCGTCCCAACGGCCCGTCCGTCGCCCCGAAGAAGGAGGGGTCCCATAGGGGAACCCTGGGTTCCCCTATGCCTTTAGGAGCAGCCGGCGAGCGCGGCCCAGCGCTGCTGGACGTTCGCGACGTACGTCTGCGTCTCCGACCACGGCGCTCCGCCCGCGGCGTCCACGGCGGTCGGCCCGGCGTTGTACGCGGCGAGCGCGAGGTCGGTGCGCGTGTACCGGTCGAGGAGGATCTTCAGGTAGCGCGCGCCCGCGAGCACGTTCGTCCTGGGCGAGTCGGCGTCGAGCCTCAGCGAGGCGGCGGTGGCCGGCATGACCTGGAACAGGCCGCGCGCGTCGGCGCTCGAGCGCGCGTTCGGCTTGAACTGCGACTCGACTTGCGCGACCGCGACGAGCATCGAGAGCTGGAAGCCCGTGTCGCGGGCGGCCCCCACGAAGGCCGGCCGGAACCGTGCCGGAATCGGGCAGCGGCCGACCACGGTCTCGTTGCGTGCCGGCAGTGCCGGGATCCTCACCGTCGCCGCACTCCGCTTCGGGTGCGCGCCTGCGGCGACGGCGACCGCGCCCGTGCAGGCGAGTCCGGTCACACAGAACAGCATGAGCAGCCTGACGTGCATCGGATCCGGAATCTTACTGCGCCGCTACGGCGGCCAGGGCCCGCCGCACGAGCGCCCGGGCCACGTCGACCTTCCACGCCGTGCGGGGCAGCGGTGTGGCCGCATCGATCCCGTCGGCCCCGTCGAGCAGCCAGGGGATCGGGGCCACGCCGGCGAGCGCGATCCGCGTCTCGGCGCCTGCCCGGGCCGCCGCGACGCCGACCTGCGGAAACGCCCAGAGCTTCCGGTCCATCGCCTTCAGGTACACGCTCTGCTCGACGGGTGGAAGCTCGAGCTCGAGGATCAGCTCGCCGGGGGAGAGTCTCACGACGTCGCGCTCCTGCTCGGTCGGGAGCCGGTACAGCTCGGCGAGCGGCAGCTCCCGCTGCGTCGTGCGCAGCCGGGCGCCGAGCGCGAGCAGCGCGGCGGCGACATCGGAGGGATGGGCCGACGCGCAGTAGTCGTTCGCGAAGATCGCGTGCTCGCGGTGCTCGCCCTCGCGCGCGTGGCAGCGGTCGCCCCAGCCCTCTCCGACACGGTGGAGGCGGCACGGGTACTTCAGGCGCCAGTACCAGCAGCGCGTCGACTGGAGCAGATTGCCGCCGAGCGAGCTCATGTTGCGGAGCTGCGGCGAGCCGGAGAGCCGGCACGCCTCGCGGAGCGCATCCGGGATCTGCGGGTCGGCCTCGAGCTCCGAGAGCGTCGTGCCCGCGCCGATGCGGCTCCCGTCGACGCCGCGCGGGACGACGCCGCGGATGTCGACGAGCTTCTCCGCCCGGAGGATGCCGTCGTAGAGCAGCGGCACGACCTCCGTGCCGCCCCAGATGAAGACGGCGCCGTTCGCGAGGTCGCCGTCGGCCAGCTCGTCGAGCGAGGTCGGCCTAACGAGCTCCAACCGGCCCCTCCCGCCGCCGCCCGGCCTTCTCGGCCGCCTCGCGGAGCGCGCGCAGCATCTCCTCGCGGGTGATCGGCAGCTCGCGCACGTCCGCGCCGGTCGCGTCGCGGATCGCGTTGGCGACGGCGGCCGCGAGCGGGATGATCGGCGGCTCGCCGAGCCCCTTCGAGCCGAGGCTCGTCAGGTGCGCGTCCGGCTCGTCGACGAACTCGCAGACGATCTCCGGAACGTCGGCGATCGTCGGCATCCGGTATTCGTCGAGGGTCGTCGTCAGGATGCGGCCGGTCTCCATGTCCATCAGCCGCTGCTCGGAGAGCGTGTGGCCGATGCCCTGGATGATCCCGCCCTCCACCTGGCTGCGCGCGCCGAGCGGGTTGATGATGCGGCCGACGTCGTGCGCGGCTGCGACGCGTTCGACGCGGACCTCCCCGGTCTCGACGTCCACCGCGACCTCGACGACCTGTACCCCGAACGTGAGCACGCTCATGCCGGTCGGGTTCGGCCCGCGCGCGCCCTTGCCGAGGATCTGGGCCTCCCCCAGCAGGCCGACGAGCTCCTCGAGCGGCTGCGAGAGGCTGCCGTCGGCGGACACGATCATGCCGTCCTCGATGTCGAGCGAGCTCTCCTCGAGGCTGTGGCGCTGCGCCGCGATCTCGAGGATCTGCCGCTTCACGTCCGCGGCGGCGGCACGCACGGCAGGGCCCACCGACGGTGTCGTCGACGAGCCGGCGGAGAGCGTCGCGTACGGGCCGCGCGCCGAGTCGCCGAGCACGACCTCGACACGGTCGAGCGGGACGCCGAGCTCCTCGGCGGCGATCTGCGCCATCGTCGTGCGCGTGCCCGTGCCGATGTCCTGCATCGCGGTGATCACGGAGACGCGGCCGTCCGACGTGACGCGCGCCCACGCGTACGAGGGCGGCCCCCCGCCGCCGTACCAGATCTGGCTCGCCATCCCGACGCCGTGCTTCCACGTGTCGTCGGAGCGCGCGCGCACGTCGTCGCGGCGGTCCCAGTGCTTCTGCGCGAGCGCGTAGCACTGCGTGAGGTTCTTGGACGAGTACGGCGTGCCGTCGTTCGACGTCGCGTAGTTCTTGCGCCGCAGCTCGAGCGGATCGATGTCGAGCTTGGCGGCGAGCTCGTCGATCAGGCACTCGAGGCCGAACGTCCCCTCGACGAAGCCCGGCGCGCGGAACGCCTTCATCGGCGGCGTGTTGATCTTCGCGCCGTAGCGGACCGTGCGCACGTTGTCGCACGCGTAGAGCATCTGCATCGGCCCCTCGGTGCCCACCGACCAGCCGGACCAGCCCACCGCGTTGACGAACTCGCCGCCGAGCGCGACGATCGTGCCGTCGCTGCGCGCGCCGACCGTGAGCTTCTGGATCGTCGCGTTGCGGTTGCCGGCGGCCGTGTTCTCCTCGCGGCGCGTCAGCGCGCAGCGCACGGGACGCCCGGTTCGCTTCGCGAGCTCGGCGGCGACGAACGTGTACTCGCCGGGATCGTTCTTCGAGCCGAAGCCGCCGCCCATGAACTCGCAGACGACGCGCACCTTGTCGCCCGGGATGCCGAACGCCTCCGCCACTTCTTCGCGGACGCCCCAGATGTACTGCGTCGAGACGTAGACGTTCAGCGTGTCGCCGACCCATTCGCAGACCGCCTGGTGCGTCTCCATCGAGTTGTGGAGCATGACCGCGGTGCGGTAGGTCCCCTCGACGACGACGTCTGCCTGCGCGAGCGCCTGCTCGAAGCTGCCGCGCTCGTATTCGACCGTGTCTGCGGTGAGCTGTCCTTGTGCGATCGCTGCTTCGGGGTCGAGCACGACGTCGAGCAGCTCCCACTCGACGTCGATCGCCCGGAGCGCCGACCGCGCCTGCCCGATCGTGTTGGCTGCGACGGCCGCGACGGGCGCTCCTGCGAACCCCGCCTCCTCTTCGAGCCCTTTCGCGTCGCCGGGCCCGAGAGCGCCGCGCACGCCGGGCAGCGCGAGCGCCGGCGCGAGATCGATCCGCTTCACGCGCGCATGCGCGTGCGGCGAGCGGAGGACGGCCGCGTGGAGCATTCCCGGCAACTGGATGTCGGCGGTGTACCGCGCCTCGCCGCGCGCGCGCTCCGGCCCGTCCTGGCGCACGGCCGGGCGTCCCACGACGGCCAGGGGCCCGGCGGGCCACTGCTGGAGCGGATCCTCCTCGACGACGAGCCAGATCTCCTCGAAGCGGCCCTCGACCTCCTTCTCGGTGCGGATCAGCCTCGCCACTTCAGGATCGCCTCCTCGATTCGCGGGTACGTGCCGCAACGGCAGATGTTGCCGGCCATCTGGTGCCGGATCTGGTCGACGGTCGGGTCGGGCGTCGCTGCGACGAGCGCCGCGGCCGAGACGACCTGTCCCGGCGTGCAGAAGCCGCACTGCACCGCGTCGGCCTGAACGAAGGCGTCGATCAGCGCATGGTCGCGCAGGCCTTCGATCGTCGTGATCTCGCCCGTGACCATGTGCGCGAGCGTGATGCACGAGAGCACCGGCGCGCCGTCGACCTGCACCGTGCACGCGCCGCAGTGCCCTTCGTTGCAGGCGACCTTCGTGCCGGTGAAGCCGAGCTCCTCGCGCAGCAGCCGCGCGAGGCTCACGCCCACCGCTACATCCGCGACGTAGGACTGGCCGTTGATCGTCAGCGCGAGCCTAGACATGCGTCGTCACCGCCACGATGTCGGCGAGGTGCACGAGCCGCGACGTCGTGCGCACGACGACGCGCGCCTCCGTGTCGCCCGTGGCTTCGGGAAGCGTGTGCCAGAGATCGCGCGCGGCGACGAGCAGCTCGTGGATCTGGCCGAGCTCCTTGCGGTGCCCGTTCGGCTCGCTGCACGCGTTGATCGCGAGCCCGAGCGCGCCGAACGTGTCCGGCTGCCGCGCGAAGAGGAGCGGCATGACCATCGAGAGGTACTGGTGGATGCGCGCGAGCGTCATCGGCTGCGTCAGCACGCCCACGCCCTCGGGCCGCGACGGCTCGAGCGGGGGCTCCCCGTCCGCTATGCGGTTCGCGTTCGGCCCGAGCATGCCGCCGATCTGCGCCTCCGACAGCCCGGCCGCGCGCGCCGTCCGCAGCGCGATCAGCAGCGACGCGGGCTGCTGGCCGTACGGATAGTCCGACGCGTAGAGGATCTGCTCCGGCGGCACGAGCCTGAAGAAGCTCAGGAGGTCGATCGGGCTCCACACCGACGTGTCGAAGAAGACGCCCGCCTTCCCCGCGAAGTGGCCGGCGAGGCCGGCGAGGTCGGCGATGCCGGCGTGCGCGATGATCAGCTGCGCCTCGGGGTAGGTGTCGATCAGCTTGTGCAGGTGGTCGGCGATCGGGGGCAGGCCGCGCCCGCCGTGGATGAGGATCGGCACGCGGCGCTCGGCCGCGAGCGCGAACACGGGCGCGAGCCGGCCGTCGTCAAGCTCGAACTTCTGTGCGCGGGGATGAAGCTTGATTCCGCGCGCGCCGCGGTCGAGGCAGCGTTCCGCCTCCTCGGCCGGCGACTCGGCCAGGTCGAGCCGCACGAACGGGATCAGCCGGCCGTTCGAGCGCGCGCCGAACTCGAGCGTGCGGTCGTTCGCGGCGCGGAAGCCCGGGTGCCGGTCGGGCTCGTCGAGGCAGAACATGAAGCACCGCGAGACGCCGTAGCGGTCCATGATCGTCTCGAGCTCCTCGTAGTGCCCGGCCATCCCGTCGATGTCGTTGCCGAGATGGGTGTGCGCGTCGAAGATGTCGGCGCCGGCGGGCAGCTCGGCGTGAAGCTCCTTCTCGAAGTCCGAGAAGAGCTGGTTCGCGCGATCGAGCGGCCCGGTCACTCCCTGGAATCTACCCGCGGCCGCCGATCGGTCGCGGCCGCGAGGATCCGCTTGACGAACACCCGCTCCGGCACCGCGCCGTCCCACTGCGGCACCCCGTTGACGACGATCCGCGGCACCGACCGGACGTCGAGCGAGTCGGCGAGCGTCGGGAACTCGGTCGCCTCGATCGCGCAGGCCCGGATCCGGGGTGAGGCGAGCGCCGCCCGGTACGCCAGCAGCACGGCCGGCGGGCAATGGGGTCAGGTCGGTGTGACGAAGACGTCGATCGCGAGGTCGCGGTCGAGCGCGGCGAGCCGCTCGAGCGACTCCGGGGCGAGCGACGACGCGGCCCTGCCGGCCTCGAGGACGCCGCCGACCAGCGTGGCGAGCTCGTGGCCCCAGGGCAGGCCGTAGTAGCGGACACCGGGGTCGTCGCCGTCCGGGAGCACGGCGACGCCGGGGTAGCGCTCGAAGCCCGGCGGCTCGTCTTCGACGCGGAAGCTGACGCGGTCGGAGAGCGCCGCGAGCCCTGCGACGATCCGCTCGGTCTCGGCGCCGAAGTCGACGTCGCGGGCTCCCGGCAGGGGCGTCTCCGCCGGGCCGAGCGCGACGAGCAGCTCGACGGGCCGGTCGAGCGCGTCCAGCAGCTCGCGCACGCGCTCCTCCTCGTCGGCTCGGAAGACGGGCATGAATTCGAGCGTAACGGCGTTGCACCGGGTATGGAACGACGACGCTTCGGCTCGACCGACCTGGAGATCACGCCGGTCGGCGTCGGCACCGCGCCGATCGGCTCGCTGCCCGGCGTCTGGTGGGTGAACTGGGGGCCGCAGGACGAGGGCGACTCCGTGCGTGCGATCCACGCCGCGCTCGACGCCGGCGTGAACTGGATCGACACGGCGCCCTTCTACGGCTGGGGGCGGGCGGAGGAGGTCGTCGGCCGTGCGCTCCGCGGCCGGGACGACGTTCTCGTCTTCACGAAGTGCGGCACGGTCCGCCGCCCCGACGGCGACGACGCCATGGATCTCAGCCCGGAGACGATCCGCGCCGACGTCGATGCGAGCCTCCGCCGTCTCGGCGTCGAGCGGCTCGACCTGCTCCAGATCCACGACCGCGATCCTTCGGTGCCGATCGAGGAGACGTGGGGCGCCGTGCTCGAGCTCGTCGAGGCGGGCAAGGTGCGCCACGCCGGGATCTCGAACCACCGTGCCGAAGAGGTCGAGCGTGCTCTTGCCGTCGGCCCCGTCGCGGGGCTGCAGTACGAGTACAGCGTGCTCGCCCGCGGCGTCGAGGAGGCCATCCTGCCCCTCGCGCTCGAGCACGGGCTCGGGCTGATCGTGTGGTCGCCGCTTGCGAGCGGCTTCCTCACGGACGGCTTCGACGTCGGCGCGCTCGCAGCGGACGACTTCCGCCGCACGCACCGATTCGCGGAGCTCGACCTCGAGCCGGTGCGCGCAGCGCTGCGTGCCGACGGTCGGTCGGCGGCACAGGGCGCGATCGGCTGGGTGCTCTCGCATCCGGCGGTGACCGGAGCGATCGTCGGCGTGCGCAACGAGCGCGAGGCGGCGGAGCTCGCCCAGGCCGCGGGGGAGCGACTCGCACCGGACGAGCGCGCGGCGATAGCATCGGCAGCCTGAGCGACGTTCTCATCCACGCGGACTCGATCCGCTCGCCGGAGCTCCGGCACGAGGTGCCCGTCGCTGTCCCGGACGCGTTCCTCTACGTCGAGCGGAACGGGCGCCGTGTCGCGATCGTCACCGCGTTCGAGGTGGAGCGGATCGCGGCCGCCGACCCGGGCATCGAGACGATGCCGCCCGAGCGATTCGGCATCGACGAGCTGCTCGCGGACGGCGTTCCGGAGGCGCAGGCCTACCTCGAGGTCTACGGCCGTGCGTGCGAGGAGCTGGGCGTGACGAACGCCGTCGTGCCCGCGACGTTTCCGCTCGAGCTCGCCGACCATCTGCGCGCGAACGGGATCGAGGTCTCCGTCGACCGCGAGCTGTTCGACGACCGTCGCAGGCGGAAGAACGCCACCGAGATCGCGGGACTGCGGCGCGCCCAGCGCGCCTGCGAGGCCGCCCTCGACGTCGCGCGCGAGATGCTCCGCAGCGCGACCGTCGCGGAGACGCTGGTGCTCGACGGCGAGCCGTTGACGAGCGAGCGGCTGACGGTCGCGATCCAGGGCGTCTTCAGCGCACACGGTGTCAGCGCCGACGAGCTGATCGCGTCGCACGGCCCGCAGACCGCCATCGGACACGAGATGGGCTCCGGCGCGATCCTGCCGAACGAGCCGATCTCCTTCGACCTCTTTCCGCGCGACCGTGAGACCGGCGTGTACTCCGACATGACGCGCACCTACGTCGTCGGCACGCCCTCCGACGAGGTGCTCGAGTACCACCGCCTCTGCAAAGAGGCGCTCGAGCTCGCGACGGCGGCGGTGAGACCCGGCGTGAACGGGCGCGCGCTCATGCAGCTCGTCTGCGATCTGTTCGCCGGGCACGGGTATCCGACGCCGCTGACGAAGCAGCCGGGAGAAGTGCTCGACAGCGGCTTCTTCCACGGCCTCGGGCACGGCGTCGGGCTCGAGGTGCACGAACGTCCCTGGATCTCGCGCGCGGGCGACGACCTCGTCGCAGGTGACGTGATCACGCTCGAGCCGGGGCTCTACCGCGCCGGCTACGGCGGCGTCCGCCTCGAGGACATCCTCATCGTCACCGACGACGGCGCTGAAGTCGTGACGCGGTACCCCTACGATCTCGTCCCATGACCGACCGGCACACGATCGAGACGATGCTCCTCGAGGAGCGTCGCTATCCGCCGTCCGAGGAGTTCGCGGCGCAGGCGAACGCGAAGCCCGATATCTACGACGAGCCGTTCGACGCGTTCTGGGAGCGGGAGGGCCGTGGGCGGCTCACGTGGTTCGAGCCGTTCGACGAGCTGTACGAATGGAAGCCGCCGTATGCGAAGTGGTTCCTCGGCGGCACGTTGAACGTCTGCTTCAACTGCGTCGACCGCCACGTCGAGGCGGGGAGGGGCGACAGGGTCGCGTATCACTGGGAGGGCGAGCCCCCAAATGGGGACGGCACGGTCGAGCGGCGCACGATCTCGTACGCCGACCTCCAGCGCGACGTCGTCCGGTTCGCGAACGGCCTGAAGAAGCTCGGCGTGCGCAAGGGGACGCCGGTGGCGATCTACATGGGGATGGTCCCCGAGCTGCCGGTCGCCATGCTCGCGTGCACGCGCCTCGGCGCGCCGCACACGGTGGTCTTCGGCGGCTTCTCCGCGGACTCGCTCTCCGACCGCGCGAACGACATGGAGTGCGAGGTGCTGATCACCCAGGACGAGGCGTGGCGGCGCGGCTCGACGGTGCCGCTCAAGAGCGTCGCCGACGAGGCGATGAGCGCAGCGCCCGGGATTCGCGCGAGCGTCGTCCTGCGCCGCACCGGCAACGACGTCGCGATGCGGGAGGGGCGCGACCACTGGTGGCACGAGCTCGAGGAAGGCGAGCCCGACGACGCAGCCTCGTGCCCGTGCGAACCGATGGACAGCGAAGACCTGCTGTTCCTGATGTACACGAGCGGCACGACCGCGAAGCCGAAGGGGATCGTCCACACGACCGCCGGCTACCTGTGCGGCGTCGCCACGACGCACCACTACATCTTCGACCTGAAGCCCGACCGCGACGTGTACTGGTGCGCCGCCGACATCGGCTGGATCACCGGGCACAGCTACATCGTCTACGGGCCGCTCTGCAACGGCGCCAGCTCGGTGCTCTACGAGGGCACGCCGGACCATCCCGGCAAGGACCGCTGGTGGGAGATCGTCGAGCGCTACGGCGTGACGATCCTCTACACCGCGCCGACCGCGATCCGGGCGCACATGAAGTGGGGGCCGGAGTACGCGCAGAAGCACGACCTCTCGTCGCTGCGACTGCTCGGATCGGTCGGCGAGCCGATCAACCCGGAGGCGTGGATCTGGTACCGCGAGCACGTTGGCGGCGACCGGACGCCGGTCGTCGACACGTGGTGGCAGACGGAGACCGGGATGATCCTGATCACCCCGCTGCCGGGCGTGACGACGCTGAAGCCCGGCTCGGCGACGAAGCCGTTCCCGGGCGTCAGCGCCGGCGTGCTCGACCAGCACGGCAACGAGGTCGGGCCGGGCGGCGGCGGCTATCTCGTGCTGAAGCGCCCGTGGCCGGCGATGCTGCGCGGGATCTTCAAGGACGCGAAGCGCTACGAGGAGACGTACTGGTCGAGGTACGAGAACGTGTACTTCGCGGGCGACGGCGCGCGCATCGATCAGGATGGCGACTTCTGGCTGCTCGGTCGCGTCGACGACGTGATGAACGTCTCCGGCCATCGCATCTCGACGATCGAGGTGGAGTCGGCGCTCGTCGACCACCCCGACGTCGCCGAGGCGGCGGTCACGTCACGGAAGGATGCGACGACCGGCGAGGCGATCGTGGCGTACGTGACGCTGAAGGCGAGCGCGGAGCCGTCGGTCGAGAAGCTCCAGGAGCTGCGCGACCACGTCGCGAAGAAGATCGGGGCGATTGCGAAGCCGGCGAACATCGTCTTCACGCCGGAGCTGCCGAAGACGCGCAGCGGGAAGATCATGCGCCGCCTCCTCCGCGACGTCGCCGAGAACCGGCCGCTCGGCGACACGACCACGCTCGCCGACCCGGCGGTCGTGTCGGAGATCCAGCACCGCGCCGAGGACGAGCAGGGCAAGGACGGGGCTTGACGCACGCAGAGGAGATCGACGTGGAGGAGCGGCGCAGGCTCGCCGTCGACTGCTTCAACAAGACGTCGGCGCTGATCGCGAACACGAATCGCACGCGGGAACAGGACGACGAGATGCTCCACGGGGCGCACGCGTCGCGGTATCACTGGGGCGAGGTCGGCACCGCGGCGAACCGCGCGCGCGGCGAGTGGCAGTGCTCGCGGGTCTACGCGATCCTCGGGCGGCCCGAGCCGGCGCTCCAGCACGCGCGGCGCTGCCTCGAGCTCTGCGAGTCGGAGCCGGGGGCGCTCGAGGACTGGGACCTGCCGTTCGCCCACGAGGCGCTCGCGCGCGCCTACGCGCTCGCGGGCGCCGCCGCCGAGACGGCAAGCTGCCTCGACCGGGCGCGGTCCCTGGGCGCGGCGATCGCCGACGACGACGACCGCGCGCTGCTCGAGGCCGACCTCGCGACGATCCGCGTGTGACGGCGGCGGCGGAGACGGCGGCCCGGTTCAGAGGAGCTTTGCGAAGCGCTCGGCGTCGTCGAACGGGCCGATGACGGCGAGGCGGAGCGCCTCGCTCGCGATCACGTCCTGCGCCACGCGCTGCACGTCCTCCGCGGTCACGGCGTCGACGCCGGCGAGCACTTCCTCCGGATCGGGCGCGCGCCCCTCGAGCACTTCCTTGCGCAGCCCGAAGAGGATCAGGCCCTGCGGGTTCTCGAGCTGGAGCACGAAGCGGCCCTTCGTGAAGTTGCGCGCCTTCTCGAGCTCGTCGGCGGGGACAGGCTCCGCGGCGATCTTCTTCAGCTCGGACGCGATCGTCGTCACCGCCTCGTCGATGCGGTTGATGTCGACGCCCGCCTGCGAGTAGAGCGACCCCGCGTCGGTGTAGCTGTGGTTGAGGCCGAAGACGTAGTAGGCGAGGCCGCGGCGCTCGCGCACCTCGGTGAACAGGCGAGACGACATGCCGCCGCCGAGCACCGTCGCGACCATCTGGAGCGCGTACCGGTCGGGATGCTCGATCGGGTAGCTCGGCACGCCGAGGATCAGGTGCGCCTGGTCGGACTGCTTCGTGAACACGCGCACGCGCTCGCTCTCGTAATCGCGTGCCGGCTCCGGCCGGCCCGTCTCCGCGCCCGGCAGGTCGCCGAACAGCGCCTGCGCGCGCTCGAGCGCGTCGTCGCCGATCTTGCCGGCGATGCCGACCACCATGCGCGGCGGCTTGTACCACCGGTCGAGATAGCTCATGAACGCCTCGCGTGTCGCGCCGCGGACGGTCTCCTTGCGGCCGATGATGTCCCAGCCGAGCGGCTGGTCGCCGTAGAGGAGGCTCTCGTACACGCCTCCGATGTAGTCGCGCGGCGTGTCGAAGTACATGTTCATCTCCTCGATGATCACGCCCTTCTCGCGCTCGATCTCCTCGCCGTCGAAGAGGGAGTTGCGCAGCATGTCGACGAGCACGTCGAGCGCCACGTCCCGGTGCTCCGCCGCGCACTTCACGTAGTAGGCCGTGTACTCCTTGCCGGTGAACGCGTTGAACTCGCCGCCGATCGCGTCGATTTCGCCGGCGATGTCGCGCGCGGTCGGCCTGCGCTCCGTGCCCTTGAAGAACATGTGCTCCGCGAAGTGCGCGATGCCGTTGGTGTCCGGCGTCTCGTACCGGGAGCCCGCGGCGAGCATGATCATGCACGTCACCGACTGCGCGTGGTCGAGGTTCGCGGTCAGGACGCGCAGGCCGTTGTCCAGCGTGTGACGCTCGAACGTGCTCAAGCGCGTGGAGCCTCTCGTCCTGTCATCGTGCGATCGTAGCCGCGCCCTACGGCGCGACGACGCGGCCGCCGCGCACGCGGCGCCAGTCGTACTCCGACGGCTCTGCTGCGAGATGGACGGGAACGACGCCCGACCACACGGGCAGCGCGAGATCCTCGGGGTCGTCCTCCGGCGGCCCGCTGCGCACCTTGGCCGAGGAATCGTCCAGGGGCAGGGAGAGGATCCACGTCGCCTTCAGCTCCTGCGCGGTGGGCTGCCGCGCCTCGTCCCAGCGGCCCGGCGCGACGTGCTCGGTGAACGCCCTCAGCGCCTCGACCTTCTCGTCACCCTCGACGTTCGTCGCCGTGCCGAGCACGACGACCGAGCGGTAGTTGATCGAGTGGTTGAACACCGAGCGTGCGAGCACGAGCCCGTCGAGCAGCGTGACGGTCACGCACACGCGCGCTCCGGAGGCGGCGTGGCGCAGCATCCTGCTCGCGGCGGAGCCGTGCACGTAGAGGCGGTCGCCCATGCGCGCGTGCAGCGTCGGGATCACGTAGGGCTGACCGTCGACCTCGAAACCGAGATGGCAGACGAGCGCCTCGTCGAGGATCGCGTCGATCGTCTCGCGGTCGTAGGCGGCGCGCTGCGGCTCGCGCTTCACGCGCAGGTTCTCGGGAACGTCGCGGCGGCCCGTCATCCCGTGGCGTCCAGGATGGCGCGCTCCTTCTCCCGGGAGAGAGTCGGCCGGTCGCCCTCGACCGTGCGGTCCCACGCGAGCGTGTCGACGACCGTCTCCTCGAGTGGCCGGAACGTCAGGCCGGCGGCGCGGGCGCGCTGCGTGTCCGCGCGCGCCATGCCGGCGTCCTCGTCGCCGGGGAGCCACAGCGGCAGCTCCATCCACGGCTGCACGCCCGCGTCGAGCACCTTCTGCTCGTCGACCCACACGACGCTTGCGTCCGAGCCGATCGCGGTGCGGGCGCGCTCGAGGAAGCCCGCGAACGTCAGCGGCTCCGCCGGGCCCGTCGCGTTGAACACCCCGCCCGGTCCCTCGAGCGCGAGCTTCACGAGCCAGGCTGCGAGGTCGCGCGCGTCGACGAACTGCACCGGCGCCGAGGGATCGCCGGGGCCGAGCACGTCGCCGGCGGCGGCGAGGCGCCGCGGCCAGTACGTGAACCGGTCCGTCGGGTCGTACGGCCCGACGATCAGGCCGGCGCGGACGCTCGCGCCGCGGTCGCCGTAGACCTCGCCGACCACCGTTTCGCACGCGGCCTTCAGCGCGCCGTAGTTCTCCATGATCTCCTCGGTGGCCGGATCCTCGAGCTTTGCCACCGGCGTGCTCTCGTCGACCGGCTTGGAGAAGTCGCCGTAGACCGAGATGCTCGAGACGAAGACGTAGCGGTCGACGGCGTCGCGCAGCAGCTCGGCGGTTTGGCGCACGATGCGCGGCACGTAGCCGCTCGTGTCGACGACGCCGTCCCAGGTTCGTCCCGTGAGCGCGCCGAGGTCGCCGTCGCGGTCGCCCTGGAGGCGCTCGACCTCCGGATAGAGCTCGGGGTTCGTCCGGCCGCGCGTGAAGATCGTCACGTCGTGCCGGGCGGCGAGCGCGGCGGCGACGGCGTGGCGGCCGAGGAACTTCGTCCCGCCGAGGATCAGCAGCTTCACGCCGGGTACCGTTCGACCGCGCGGCCGACCGCCTCGGCGCCGAACCGCAGCGCAGCGGCGGGCACGCGCTCGTCCGCGGCGTGGATGAGCTTCGCGAACTCGAAGTCGACGGGCAGCTCGAGCGGCAGGAAGCCGTACGTCTGGATGCCGAGGCGCGAGAGGAAGCGGCCGTCGGTGACGCCGACCTGCAGCATCGGCACGGGGATCGCGCCCGGGTCGAGCTCGCGGAGGATCGCGCCGAGCCCGTCGAGCCAGGCGAGGTCCGGCTCGGCAGGGGTGGCGTCGTGGCGCACGAGCTCGAGCTCGAGGTCGGGGCCGACGAGGTCGTGCAGCTCCCGGATCAGGTCGTCGGGCCCGAAGCCCGGCAGCGTGCGCCCGTCGAGCTCGAGCTCGACCTCGGCGGGGATGACGTTGATCTTGCTGCCCGCGTGGACGATCGTGACGCTCACCGTGTTGCGCAGCGCCCGCTCGATCAGGCGCAGCTGCTCGAGGCGCGCGACGCGCAGGGTCGCCTCGGCGAGGCGCGGGTCGAGCAGGGAGCGCAGCAGGAGCGCGTGCCGCCGCGGCAGGGCGTCCGCCATGCCCTCGATCCACGCACGCGCGACGGGGGTGACGTGCACGGGCAGGCCGCGCCGGTCGAGCGTCTGCAGGATCTTTCCGAGCTTCGCGAGCGCGCTGCCGCGGACGCCGAGCGCGCCGTGGCCGCCGGGCCCGCGGACGCGTCCGCGCAGCCAGCAGATCTGCTTCTCGGCCACCTGGATCGGGTAGAAGCGCTTGCCGCCGAGGTGCACCGTTGCGCCCCCGAACTCGCCGAGTGCGTGCCGCACGCCGTCGAAGAGGTCGGCGTGCTCCTCGACGAGGTACTTGGCGCCGAAGTCGCCGCCGTTCTCCTCGTCGCTCAGCACCGCGAGGATCAGGTCGCCGCGCGGCTTCAGCTCGCCGCGCGCGGCGCGCAGGAACGCATCGACGAGCATCGCGACCCCGCCCTTCATGTCGAGCGCGCCGCGCCCCCAGACGACGCCGTCGAGGAGCTCGGCGCCGAACGGCGGGTGCGTCCACTGCTGGCCCGCGGTCTGGACGACGTCGACGTGGCCGTAGAGCAGAAGAGGCGGCGCCTCGCCGCTGCCGGGGAGGCGCGCGACGAGGTTGGGGCGCGAATCGTCGCGCGCGAAGATGCGCGACTCGACGCCCGCGTCCTCGAGCAGGCGCTGCACGTACGCGATGCACTCGCCCTCGTTGCCGGGCGGGTTCGTCGTGTCGAACCGGATCAGGTCGCGCAGGAGCTCGACGACGTCGCTCAAAGCTCTCCGAGCGCGTCGAGCAGCCGGTCGACCTCGGCCGCGGTGTTGTAGTGCACGAAGCCGGCGCGGACGGCTCCCTCGGCGCCGAGCCCGAGCCGCTCCATCACCTCGACCGCGTAGTAGTCGCCGTTCCAGACGGCGATGTCCCGCCCGGCGAGGCGCTCCGCGACGGCGCGCGGCGTGCGGCCCTCGACGGTGAAGGCGAAGGTCGGCACGCGGCCGTCCATGGAGGGCAGGCCGTAGAGCGTGACGTCGTCGGGAACGCCGTCGAGGAACTGCTGCCCGAGCGCGCGCTCGTGGGCCTGGATCGCCGCCCAGCCGATCGAGTCGACGTAGTCGACGGCGGCGACGAAGCCGGCGAGCAGCTCGTGGGCCAGCGTGCCCGTCTCGAAGCGGTTGGCGAGCGGCGTCATGTCGGCCGGGCGCACCTTGTACGGGCGCCACGACTCGAGCAGCCCGCTGCGGCCGTAGGCGAGGCCGAGGTGCGGCCCGAAGAACTTGTACGGCGAGCAGAGGAGGACGTCGACGCCGAGCGACGCGACGTCGATCGGCCCGTGCGGCGCGAAGTGGACGGCGTCGGCCCACGCGAGCGCGCCCGCGCCGTGCGCGAGCTCGACGATGCGCCGTGCATCGGTGAGCGTCCCCACGGCGTTCGACGCGAGCGGAAACGCCACCACGCGCGTGCGCTCGCTGAGCTGCCGTTCGAGATCGCCGAGGTTCAGGGTCGTGTCGTCGTGCAGCTCGACGAAGCCGACCTTCAGGTCGAGGTCGTGCGCGAGCTCGAGCCACGGAGAGACGTTCCCGTCGTGGTCGAGCCGCGTGACGAGGATCTCGTCGCCGGCTTTCAGCGTCCGGCCGAGCGTTCGCGTGAGCATGAAGTTGAGCGTCGTCATGTTCTGGCCGAAGATCGCCTCGCCGGGCTCGCAGCCCAGGAATGCCGCGGCCGCGAGGTGCGCCTGGGTGAGCAGCGCGTCGCTGCGGCGGCTCGAGCCGAAGGCGCCGCCGAGGTTCGCGTTCGACTCGCGCAGATAGCGGGCGATCGCGTCGATCACCGTGTCGGGGCACTGCGTGCCGCCCGGCCCGTCGAAGAACGCGGTCGGCGCCCGGAGCGCGCTGAACCGTGCGCGGACGGCGCCGACGTCGAGGGCAACGGTGCTCATCGGAGACGGACGCTACCGCACTGCCGGTGTCCGATTACGCTGGAGCGGTGAGCACCCTGTCGCCGCCGCAGGAACGCCTCGACACGGGGAACGAGTCCGGCCTCGGACGGCCCTGGCTCGTGATCGTCCGAAACGACGACCACAACACGTTCGAGGGGGTGGCCTTCGCGCTCTCGAACGTCCTGCCCGGGCTCGACTACGACCAGGGCCTGAGGCTCGCCGACACGATCGACCGGACGGGCCTCGCCGTCGTGTGGTCGGGGCACCGGGAGCAGGCCGAGCACTACTGGGAGCAGCTCAGGGGCTTCGGGCTGACGATGGCGCCGCTCGAGCAGGGCTGAAGTCGCGCGCGGGGCCGCTCGTGGCAATCGTGGCAGCCGTGCCGTCCGGGCCGGTCCGTAGCCTGGGGATGTGCGGCGCCTCAGAACGCTGACGGAAGCGGAATGCTGGGCCCGGTGCTACGGCGCCTGGGACCCGACCGTCTCGATCGTACGTCTCGAGCCCCGCCGGCCCCGCTACCGGACGACCGTCTCCGGCGAGGACATTCGCAGGCGCCTCGAGGAACTGATCGACCGTCGCGTCGTGGCCGACGAGGCCGAGGCCGCGTAGCGACGACGACTCCGAGCGACGTCCCCGACGTCCTGGCGCCGGGCCTCGACGTCGTCTTCTGCGGCATCAACCCCGGCCGCGTCTCCGCGGCCGCGCGGGCGCACTTCGCGAACCCGCGCAACGACTTCTGGCGGCTGCTGCACGCGGCGCACTTCACGTCGCGGCTCTACGACCCGTCCGAGCAGTTCGAGCTGCTGAAGGAGGGCGTCGGCGTCACGAACGCCGCCTACCGCGCGACCCCCGGATCGGGCGACCTGCGCCGCTCCGACTTCGCGGGCTCCGCGGAGCGCCTCGAGCGGCTCGCCGAGGAGCTGCGGCCGCGCTGGATCGGCTTCGTCGGCAAGGAGGCCTACCGCGGCGCGTTCGGCGAGCGGCCCGAGCTCGGGCTCCAGGAGCGGACGCTCGGCGGCACGCGCCTCTTCGTGCTCCCCTCGACGTCGCCCGCGAACGCGGCCGTGCCCTGGTTCGACCGGCTCGACCGGTTCTTCGAGCTTGCGGCGCGCGTCAGGGGCATGCCGCAACGCTCCGGCGCCCGCGCCGTCGTGCTCGATCCCGCCGGCCGCGTCCTGCTCGTGCGCTTCGAGGACGCGCTGGGTAGCTGGTGGGCGACGCCCGGCGGCGGCGTCGATCCGGGGGAGGGCGACGCCGAAGCGCTGGCCCGCGAGCTCGGCGAGGAGGTCGGTCTGCACGCCTTCGAGCTCGGCCCCCTCCTCTGGACACGAGAGCACTGGCACGTGGATCCGAGGCGCTTCGGCGGCCAGCGGGAGCGGCACTATCTCGTGCGAACCGAGGCCTTCGAGGTCGCGCCGACCTTCACCGACGCCGAGCTCGCCGCGGAGGGCGTCCACGAGGCGCGTTGGTTCACGGTGGACGAGCTCGACACGCTGCTCACCGGCCCGCGCCGGCTCGCGCAGCTCGTCCGCGACCTGCTCGAGCACGGCCCACGCGCCGAGCCGTTCGACGCCGGCCGCTGAGCAACGGCTGCAACCTGGTTCCTGAGCAACCAGGTCGACCCGCGATGCGACGGCGACCGCGCTACCGCGACCTGGTTGCGAACCAGGTTGCTGAAGGAATGGGCGCTACGCGCCCGCTTGCTCAACCTTGCCAGCGGTTCGTGATCGGCGTGCGCCGATCGCGCCCGAACGCCTTGGGCCGCAGGCGCACGCCCGGCGGCGCCTGGCGGCGCTTGTACTCGGCGCGGTCGATCATCGAGACCGCGCGGTGCACGACCTCGGGGTCGATCCCGTCGGCCGAGAGCTCGTCGATCGAGCGGTCCTCCTCGACGTAGCCCTCGAGCACGCGGTCGAGCTGCGAGTACGGCGGCAGCGAGTCCTCGTCGAGCTGGTCGGCGCGCAGCTCGGCGCTCGGCGCCCGGGCGATGATCGACGCCGGGATCAGCTCGCGGCCGGCGCGCTCGTTGAGATGGATCGAGAGCCGGAAGACGTCCGTCTTGAAGACGTCCTTGAGCAAGGCGAAGCCGCCGGCCATGTCGCCGTACAGCGTCGCGTAGCCGACCGACATCTCCGACTTGTTCCCGGTCGCGACGAGCAGCCAGCCGAACTTGTTCGAGAGGGCCATCAGCAGCGTGCCCCGGATCCGCGCCTGCAGGTTCTCCTCGGTGAGGTCGGGCTCGCGTCCGGCGAAGTGCGGCGCGAGCGCCTCGAGGTACGCCTCGACCATCGGCTCGATCGGGATCTCGCGGAAGTCGCAGCCGAGGCTCTCGGCGACCCGCCGCGCGTCGCCGCGCGTCCCCTCGGACGAGTACCGCGACGGCATCGACACGCAGTGCACGCGATCGGGGCCGAGCGCCTCGGCGGCGAGCCCGGCGACGAGCGCGGAGTCGATTCCGCCTGAGACGCCGACCACGATCTCGCGGAAGTCGTTCTTGCGCACGTAGTCGGAGAGCCCGAGCTCGAGTGCGATCCGCATCTGCTCGAGCTCGTCGGAGAACGGGACCACGACGGGCTCGGCGTGGTCGGACTGCTTGTGCGGCGCGCCGACGTGGATCGTCGTCACCGCGCCGAGGTCGCCGCGGTCCTGCGCGAGCGCACGCCGCCGCGCATCGGTGAGCCTGCGCGCGCGCACCGCGGTGGGATCGACGTCGACGACCATCAGCGCCTCTTCGAAGCCGGGTGCGCGTGCGAGCACGGTCCCCTCGTCGTCGACCACGAGCGAGTGCCCGTCGAAGATCAGCTCGTCCTGCCCGCCGACGGTGTTGCAGAACGCGACGTAGGCGCTGTTGTCGCGTGCGCGCGCCCGGAACATCTCCTCCCGCTCGCGATCGCGCAGCAGATGGAAGGGCGACGCCGAGATGTTCACGATCAGCTCCGCGCCGGCCACGGCCAGGTCGCTGGCGGGCGGTCCCGGCTGCCACATGTCCTCGCACACGGTCACGCCGACGAGCGTCTCGCCGTGCTCGAACAGGTACAGGTCGCGACCGGGCGCGAAGTAGCGCATCTCGTCGAACACGCCGTAGTTCGGCAGGAACCGCTTCTTGACCATCGCCTTCACCTCGCCGCCCGCGCACACCGCGCACGCGTTGTAGAGATCGCGGTCGAAGTGCGGCGCGCCGACGAGGACGACGATCCCGCGTGCCGCGAGCGCGATCTGCTCGAGCGACCCTTCGGCCGCCCGGAGAAAGCCCGGCCGCAGCAGCAGGTCCTCGGGCGGATACCCGGTCACCGCGAGCTCGGGGAAGACGACGAGATCGGCGTTCGCGCGCTTGGCCTCCTCGATGCGCTCGACGATCAGCGCGCGGTTCCCGTCGAGGTCGCCGACGATCGGATTGATCTGTGCGAGCGCGAGGCGCATCGGGTTTCAGACTATCAGTCGCAAACCGACCGCTCGCCCGATCTCCGCGAGCGACTCCGGGTTCTCGAGCGACGAGACGTCGCCGGGATCCTGCCCGAGCGCCCGCGCCCGGACTGCCCGGCGCACGATCTTCGCCGAGCGCGTCTTCGGCAGCGCAGCCACCCAGAGGATGCGGTCGGGCCTGAACGCCTTGCCGAGCGCGTCGGACACCGCGCCGGCGACGCGCTCGTCGTCTCGCTCCGCGCCCGGCGTCGCGACGCAGAAGATCCACGCGACCTCGCCCTTCACCTCGTGCGGAATGCCCACCGCGGCCGCCTCCGCGACGATGCCGCTGCCGATCGCCGCCGACTCGAGCTCCGCCGGGCCGATGCGCTTGCCGGCGATGTTCAGCGTGTCGTCGCTGCGCCCGTGCAGGAACCAGTAGCCGTCCTCGTCGATCGAGGCCCAGTCGCCGTGCGTCCACACCCCGGGGAAACGCCGCCAGTACGTCTCGAGATAGCGCTCGTCGTCTCCCCAGATGCCGCGCGTCATCCCCGGCCACGGCCGGCGGCAGACGAGCTCGCCGACCTCGCCGCGCAGCGGGTTGCCCTCCCCGTCCACGACGTCCATGTCGAGGCCGAGCGCCGGGAAGCCGAGCGCGACGGGCTTGATCGGCTCGGTGAGCACCGTCGTGAGGAAGCAGGCGGCCACCTCGGTGCCGCCGGAGATGTTCACGATCGGCGTGCGCCCGCCGCCCACGTGGTCGAAGAGCCAGCGGTACGGATCGGGGTTCCAGGGCTCGCCCGTCGTGCAGATCGCGCGCAGCGACGAGAGGTCGGCCGTCGGCGCGCCTTTCGAGACGAGCGCGCGCACGAGCGTGGGCGAGAGGCCGAGCATCGTCACGCGCTCCGACTCGACGAGGCTCCACAGCCGGTCGTCCGGCCAGTCGGGCGCGCCTTCGGCGAACACGATCGTCGCGCCGGCCGCGCCGCCGCCCACCACGGTCCACGGGCCCATGATCCAGCCCATGTCGGTGGCGAAGTGGATCCGGTCGCCGGCCTTCACGTCGGTCTGGTAGGCGACCTCCCGGGCGATCGAGACGAGGAAGCCGCCCTGCACGTGCAGCGCTCCCTTCGGCGTGCCCGTGGTGCCCGACGTGTAGGCCAGCAAATAGGGCGCCTCCGAGTCGACCTCGGCCGGCGCGAGCGCGCCGGGCTGCCTGTTCACGACCTCCGGCCACTCGCCCGTCTCGCGGTTCCACTCGACGACGTGCTCCACGGCGAAGCGGCCCGCCTCGTCGAGCGTCTCGCGCATCCCGATGCGCTTGCCGCGGCGCAGCGACCAGTCCGCGCAGAGCACGACCTTCGCCTGCGAGTCCTCGAGCCGCGCCGCGATCGAGGGTGCGGCGAAGCCGGAGAAGATCGGAACCTGCACGGCCCCGATGTGCGCGCACGCGTGCGACGCGACCGCGACCGCCGGGCACATGGGCATGAAGAGCGCGACGCGGTCGCCCTCGCGCACGCCGAGCTCGACGAGCGCCTCGGCGAGCTGCGTCACCTGCCGCGACGCCTCGGCCCACGTCAGCGACTCGCGGCGGCCGTCCTCGCTCTGCCACACGAGCGCCTCGTCGCCGGGCCGCTCGGCCGCCCAGCGGTGCACGCACGACCGGGCGACGTTCAGGCGGCCGCCGACGAACCACGTCGCCCACTCGGGCCCGCGCGACACGTCGACGACCGCGTCCCAGGGGCGGGAGAACTCGATCCCGAGATCGTCGACGACGGCGGGCCAGAAGCGGTCGGGCTCCTCGACGGAGATCCGGTGCAGCGCGTGGTAGTCCGCGGCGCCGAGCGCCCGCCCGAGCCTCGTGACGTTCGCCTGCTCGACGAGCTCTGCGCTCGGGCGCCAGATGAAGCCGTCGGCCACGGGGGAGAGCGTAGATGGTTGACGCGGCAAGGCTCGGAGTGGCTACCTTCCTCAGCGCTGACAGCCGAAGGAGACGCGTGAGAGCCAGGATCTTCGCCGAGGAGAACAAGAAGTGGTGGACGCTCGCCGCCGTCGCGTTCGGCCTCTTCATGATCATGCTCGACAACACGGTCGTGAACGTCGCTCTGCCCTCCATCGGGCGGGACCTGAAGATCTCGATCTCGGAGCTCGAGTGGGTCGTCACCGGCTACGCGCTCGTCTTCGCGGCGCTGCTGATCACCGGCGGCAAGCTCGCCGACATGTTCGGCCGGCGCAAGTTCTTCGTGATCGGCCTCACGATCTTCTCCCTCTCCTCGCTCGCCTGCGGGCTCGCGCCGAGTGCCGGCTTCCTGATCGGCGCGCGCGGGGTGCAGGGCATCGGCGCGGCGCTGATGAGCCCCGCGACCCTCTCGATCATCACGGCGACCTTCCCGCCGCGGCAGCGCGGCCAGGCGATCGGCATCTGGGCCGGCGTCTCGGCGGTCGCGCTCGCGATCGGCCCGCTCATCGGCGGCCTGATCGTCGACAACATCGGCTGGAACTGGATCTTCTTCGTCAACGTGCCGGTCGGCGCACTCGGCATCGTCGTGTCCCAGTTCGTGATCGAGGAGTCGCGGGACACGTCGCACGAGCAGAGCATCGACCTCCCCGGGCTCCTCACCTCCGGGCTGGCGCTGTTCTCGCTCAGCTACGCGCTGATCGAGGGGAACCGGCGCGGCTGGGTCTCCGCCGAGATCCTCGGCCTCTTCGCCGCCGCGGCCGTGCTGCTCGGCGCGTTCGTGCTGCTCGAGTCGCGCCGGCGCCTGCCGATGCTCGACCTCTCGCTCTTCCGGATCGGCTCCTTCGTGGGCGCGAACGTCGTCGCGCTGCTCGTCTCGCTCGGGATGTTCGGCGTCTTCTTCTTCGTCTCGATCTACGTCCAGAACATCCTCGGCTACTCGCCGACGAAGGCGGGCGCGATGTTCCTGCCGATGACCGGGCTGATCATCGTGATCGCGCCGATCGCCGGGAGGCTCTCCGACCGGATCGGGGGCCGCTGGCTGATGGGCGGCGGCATGACGACCCTCGGGATCTCGCTGCTGCTCTACCAGCGGGTCGGTCTGCACTCGACCTTCTGGACGCTGCTGCCCGCGATGATCCTCGGCGGGATCGGCATGGCGATGACGATGTCGCCGATGACCTCCGTGGCGATGGGCTCGGTTCCGGTCGACAAGGCCGGAGTCGGGTCGGGCGTGCTGAACAGCTTCCGCCAGGTGGGCGGCGCTCTCGGCATCGCGCTGATGGGCGCGATCCTCGCCTTGTACCTCCACGCGCCGGTGCGGTCGGCCCTCGGCCGGCAGCAGTACGTCGACGGGCTGCACGCCGCGCTGCTCGTCAGCGCCTGCATCGCGTTCGCCGCGGCGATCGTCGCCGTCGTGCTCGTGCGCGTCAGCCCGAGCGTCGAGAAGGCCCACATCGAAGCAATGGCCACGTGAGCCCCGCCGCCGCCCTCGCCTGAGCCAACCGGTTTCGGTCCCGAGGCCGAACCAGGCAGAGGCCGGAGGCCAACCCAGGCACAGCCGGGTTAGCCGAAGGCCGACCGAGCGGCCCCTGCCGGCAACGCCGGCACGGGCCGCGCAGCAGACCCCATCCGGCCACATCCGTTCTCGGTCGAACACCCCTCCCGCGCGCGCAGCCGAGACCCCGCTCTCGGCGAAGCGCCGGACCGGCCCGTCACCCAACCCGAAGAAGGAGGGGTCCCCCAGGGGAACCATGGGTTCCCCTGGGAATGAATGAGAAGGGCCCCGGCTGCGGCTCCGGGGCCCTTCTCGAGAGGCGCGCCCATCCTTTGCGACGTCCGGAGGCCCGGCTCTGCGGCTCAGCCGCGCCTCCGTTCCGTCGCCGGATGCTCCGGCGCGCCCCCTGCAATCCCGTAAGCCTGGCGTCCGGCTGGGGTGCAAGGTGACCTCACTATAGGAGTGAAAGCCGGTCGAGTCAAGTAGCTCGGTCAAGTGAATCTGACATTGGCTGGTTGACCGGAATTCCGCCTGAACATGCCCTTTTCGGGGGATGGCCGGAGGGGACGCCTTGCACTTTGGTGAAGCGTGAGGTTCACTTCTAGTCGCCGCAGATGATCCGAGACACCGCCCTCCGTCCCAGCATCGCCGCCGCCCCCACCGGGCTGCGGCTCGGCGAGCGCCTGCGCCAGCTGCGCGTCGCCGCCGGCCTCACCCAGAGCGAGCTCGCGGGCGAGCGGTTCTCGAAGGAATACGTCTCCCAGATCGAGCGGGGCAAGACCCGGCCGACCCGCGAGACGGTCGACTGGCTCGCCGTCCGCCTCGGCGTCGACGCCGGGTTCCTCGCCAACGGCGTGGCCACCGACGAGCGCGGCCGCCTCGAGGGCGCGCTGGCGCGCGCGGAGGCGTTGATCGAGGCCCGCAGCGACGAGGAGGCCGCGGCGCAGTACGACGTGCTCGTCCCGGCGGCCCGCGCCACCGGGCTCCAGGAGCTCGAGGTTCGCGCGCTGATCGGCGCGGGCCGCACGCAGATGCGCCTCGGCGCGCTGCGCGGCGCGCTCGAGCTGCTGAACGAAGCGCGCGGGCTCGTCGAGGCCGGCAGCTTCTCCGACATCGAGCGGGCCGAGGTCTTCTACGCGCTCGGCGTGTGCCGCTACCAGCTGAACAGCGTCCAGACGGCGCTCGCCCTGCTCAACGAGGCGCTCGGCCTCGCCGAGCGCTCGGGCCTTCCGTCCGACTCGCTGCGGTCGAACATCCTCTCGTGGCGCTCGCGGTGCTGGCGCCGCCAGCGCGACTACGAGGCTGCGCGGGAGGACGTCGAGCGCGCGCTGCAGCTCGCGGAGGACGCGAACGACCCGCGCACGATCGGTGCCGCCTACTTCCAGGCCTCGCTCGTCGCCGACCGCGAGGGGCACTGGGTGCTCGCCCGCGGTTACGCCGAGAAGGCGCGCGCTGCGTACGAGGAGCTCTCCGACAAGGTGCAGGTCGGCCAGCTCACGAACAACCTCGGCGGCCTGAACTTCCTCCTCGGCAAGACCGACGAGGCGATCGTGCTGCTCAAGGAGGCGTTCGGCATCGCCCTCGACACGGGCCGCGACACGGACGCCGCGCGGGCCGTGTCGTCGCTCGCCCAGATCCATCTGCGTACCGGCAACGTCGACCAGGCCGAGGAGCAGGCACGTCACGCGCTCCGGCTGCTCGACGGCTCGGAGGACTACATCGACGAGATCGGCAGCGCGCAGCTCGTGCTCGGTCGTGCGCTGCTCGAGCAGGACCGGCTCGACGAGGCCGAGGCGGCGTTCGCCGCCGCCGAGGCGAGCTTCGGGCAGCTCGGCTCCGCCAGCCATCGCGCCGCCGCCTGGGTGGCGCGCGGCGATCTCGCGGCGAGACGGAACGACGACAGGCTTGCAGCGCGCCTCTACCGCACCGCGGCAGAGGCGCTCCAGGACGTGCGGTTCTAGTGCGGAAGGGAGGTGGATCCATGGCGAAGACAAAGCTCATCACGCTTCTGCTCACAGCAAGCCCGTTCGCGTTCTTCCTCGCGAAGCTCGCGCTCGGCACGAAGACCGGTGGCATGAGCGACGGCGGCTCGTGGGCGTAAAGCCCTGAGCCGCCGCCGCCGCCGTCGTCGCTCCGGCGTGTGCGACGGCGGCGGGATCGGGCGGGCCTGCGGCCTGCGGGCATTCCCGCCGGGCGGTTCCGCGCAACCGTGGTCCGTCCGCAGCGCCCGCGCCGCGGACGGAGTTGCCTGAGCCTCGCCGTCTCCTATACTTTCGGATCGACGCTTCAAAAAGGAAAGTAAGGAGAGGACACAGATGGCTCTGCAGCTTGGGGACACCGCGCCCGACTTCGAGGCGGAGACGACGGAAGGCCGCATCCGGTTCCACGACTGGATCGGCGACTCGTGGGCAGTGCTGTTCTCCCACCCGAAGGACTTCACGCCGGTCTGCACGACCGAGCTCGGCTACATGGCGAAGATCAAGCCCGATTTCGACCGCCGCAACGTGAAGGTGATCGGGCTCTCCGTCGACCCGGTCGACAAGCACGCGGCCTGGGCGGCCGACATCGAGGAGACGCAGGGAACCGCACCGAACTACCCGATGATCGGCGACGTCGACTTCAACGTCTCGAAGCTCTACGGCATGCTCGGTGCGGATGTATCCGGCGACCCGCTCGACCGCACTGCGGCCGACAACCAGACGGTGCGGAACGTCTTCGTCATCGGCCCGGACAAGAAGGTCAAGCTCATCCTCGTCTACCCGATGACGACCGGCCGCAACTTCGACGAGGTGCTGCGCGTCGTCGACTCGCTGCAGCTGACCGCGAAGCACAAGGTCGCGACGCCGGCGCAGTGGAAGCAGGGCGACGACGTGATCATCGCCGGCTCGGTGTCCGATGAGGACGCGAAGAAGACGTATCCGGACGGCTGGCGCTCGCCGAAGCCGTACATCCGGATCGTGCCCCAGCCCCAGTAGGACGAAGCGCTGCCCGCCGAGCGCCGGTCAGGCGCCGGCGAGCGGCGTCTCGTCGTTCTCCGAGCCGGCGCGCTCGATCACGACCTGTGGGATGCGCGCGTGCGGGCTGAGCCGCAGGAGCATGCGCACGACCTCTGCGCAGTCTTCGGGCTGGATCAGCCGCTCGCCGGGAATCCCTGACCATTCCGCCATCGGCGTGTCGACGAAGCCCGGGCAGATCGCGACGGCGCGCACACCGTCGGCGTCGAGCTCCTCGTTCAGCGTGCGCGTGAGCGAGATGACCGCCGCCTTCGTCGCGCCGTACGCCGAGAGACCCGGCGTCGGAATGGTGCCCGCGATCGACGCGAGGTTGACGATCCAGCCGTGCGACTCGCGCAGCATGGGGATCGCCTTCTGCGTCACGAGGAAGAGCCCGCGCAGGTTGACGCCCACGGTGAGGTCGAGATGCTTCGCCGAGAGGCCCTGACGGTGCCGGCGATGCCGATGCCCGCCGAGTTGACGAGCATGTCGAGGCGGCCGAACCGGTCGCGATGCTCGGCGACGAGCCGTTCGCATTCGCTCTCGTCGGCGACGTCCGCCGCGACCGCGACCGCGCCGAGCTCTCTCGCCGCGGCCTCGACCTTCTCGGCGCGACGGGACGCGAGCGTCAGGTCGTAGCCCTCGTCGCGCAGCATGCGCGCAATCGCGAGCCCGATGCCCGACGAGCCGCCGGTGATGAGTGCTGCGCGTCCCACCGCCCCTGTCTACAGGCCGCGGGGCCGGAAGGTCAAGCGGCGGTAGCAGCGAACAAACCCGCGAGGGTGCCGTCAGAGGTCCCTCCTCTCCCCAGGAGACGGCGGCCCCGGCCGCCGTCTCCATACAGTGACGAGGATGGAAGCGCCCACGCTCACGGGGCTGACGGTCGGCGGCGGCTGCGCCGCGAAATACTCGGCCGCGCGGCTCGAGGCGCTCCTGAAGGGATTCGTCCCGGTCGAAGCCGAGAACCTGCTCGTCGGCCTCTCGCCCGCCGACGACGCGGCCGTCTACAAGCTCGACGAGGAGCGGGCGCTCGTCTTCACGCTCGATTTCTTCCCGCCGCTCGTCGACGACCCCGCGACGTTCGGCCGCATCGCCGCGACGAACGCGCTGAACGATGTGTTCGCGATGGGCGGGGTCCCGCTGCTCGCGCTCTCGATCGCGGCGTTCCCGGAAGAGTTGCCGAACGAGGTGCTCGCCGCCGTCTTCTCCGGCGCCGACGAGCAGGTGCGCGCGGCCGGCGCTCTCCTTGCCGGCGGCCACACGATCCGCGACGCCGAGCCGAAGTACGGCCTGGCGGTCGTCGGCACCGTGCATCCCCAGGGCATCTGGCCCAAGAGCGGCGCGCGCGCCGGCGATGCCGTGTTCCTGACGAAACCGCTCGGCACGGGCCTCGTCCTCGCCGGTCACGGCAAGGGAATCGTCGGCGCGCCCGAGTTCGCGGAGGCGGTGCGCTGGATGACGACGTTGAATGCTGCCGCGGCCGACGTCCTGCGCCCGTTCCAGCCGCACGCCGTCACCGATGTCACCGGGTTCGGGTTGTTCGGCCATACGCATGAGACCGCCGAGCGGAGCGGTGTGCGGATCCACATCGACGCGGGCGCGATGCCCGCGCTCGACGGCGCGCTCGAGGTCGCGCGCGCTGGCGTGCGCACCGGCGGCGATCCGCGCAATCGTGACTTTGCCGGCCCGCACGTCGAGAGTGACGGCATCGCCGACGATCTGCTGGCGCTCGGGTACGACGCGCAGACGGCGGGCGGCCTGCTCGTGACACTCCCGTCCGACAAGGCGCTCTCGCTCGAGGCCGAGTTCGGCCGCCGCGGGCTGTTCCTCCGGCGAGTCGGCGTCGTGGAGGAGGGGGCCGGCGTTGTCGTCGGCTAGCGTCGCGCGCCTGCGCGCCGCTGCCTCCGCGGAGACATTCCGCCGCATCGCGATCGTCGTCACGGGGATGCTGATCGCGATCGTCGCGACCGGCGCGACCGTGCGCTTGACCGCCTCGGGGCTCGGCTGTCACCACTGGCCGGGCTGCCAGGGCACGAAGTTCCTCCCCGAGAAGGGCTACCACTCGTACGTCGAGTTCTCGAACCGCATCGTCGCTTTCTTCACGGTGCTCGGCACGCTCGTGCTCGCCGTCTTCGCGACGCTCACCGTAGAGCTGGCGCGCCGCACGAAGGCGCTCGCGTGGGTGGTGTTCGCCGGCACGCTCGGTCAGGCGCCGCTCGGTGCGGTCACCGTCTACTACGACCTCAACCCCTGGCTCGTGCTCACGCACCTGCTGCTCTCGCTCCTCGTGCTCGGCGTCGGTGTGGTCGTGTTGCTCGAGGCGACCCGCGCGCTGCGCGGCGGCGCGCCCGCGCTGCCGAGGCCGGCGCGCGCGGGCGGCACGGTGCTGCTCGCCGCAGTGTCGGTGCTCGTCGTCACGGGCACCCTCGCCACGGCGGCCGGCCCGCATCCCGGCAGCGTCGCCGTCCGCCGGCTCGGCTCCTTCGAGCCCGCCGTCTCGCTTCACGTGCGCGCGACGGCCGTGTTCGGCATCGTCTTTCTCGCCCTGGCGGCCTGGGCCTGGCGCAGCCGGGTGCGCTACGGGTGGCTCTTGCGCGCCTGCGCAGGGCTGCTCCTGCTTCTGCTCGCGCAGATGGCGATCGGGGAGGTCCAGTACCGCACCGCGCTGCCGTGGTGGCTCGTGCTGATCCACGTCTCGGTCGCCGCGTGCGTCTTCGCCTGGACCGCCGGCGTCGTCGCGCGTCTGTGGCGGCCTCTTGCGCCGGACCGCACGTAGACTGCGCGAATGTCGGAGCTGAACGTCACGTTCCGGCCCGAGCTGCGCCGGCCGGTGCTGGTCGCCGCCTTCCGGGGCTGGAACGACGGGGGCCAGGGTGCCTCGCTCGGCGGCGCCTACCTTGCCAAGCAGTGGCATGCGACGCGGTTCGCCGAGATCGATCCCGAGGGCTTCTACGACTTCCAGGCGACCCGGCCTCACGTGTCGCTCGTCGACGGCGTCACGCGGCAGCTCGACTGGCCCGAGAACGCCTTCTACCACGCCCCGATTCCCGGGAGCGACCGCGACGCGATCATCCTGCTCGGGGTCGAGCCGAACCTCCGCTGGAGGACGTTCACGAACCTCGTGCTCGGGCTCTCGCGGGAGCTCGGCGTCGAGATGCTCGTCACGCTCGGCTCGCTGCTCGCCGACGTTCCGCACACACGGCCGGCGCCGGTCACGGGCGCTGCGACCGATCCCGAGCTCGTCTCCGAGCTCGGACTCGAGCCGTCACGGTACGAAGGGCCGACCGGCATCGTCGGCATCGTCCACGACGGCTGTCGAGACGCAGGCATTCCGTCGGTGAGCCTCTGGGCGGCCGTGCCGCACTACGTGTCGCTCGCGCCGAGCCCGCGAGCGGCGCTGGCGCTCGTGCGCCGCCTCGGCGAGCTCCTGCGCATCGACATCGAGGTCGGCGAGCTCGAGCAGGCATCGGAGGAGTACAGCGAGCAGGTGAGCGAGGCCGTGTCGACCGACGTGGAGACGGCGGCGTACGTCGAGGAGCTCGAGCGGCGGGTCGACATGCTCGAGGCGGCCGAAGACCTGCCCTCGGGCGATAGCCTCGCCGCCGAGCTGACGCGCTACCTGCGCGAGCGCGACGAGCAGGACGGCGGCGAAGACGCCGCCGACGGCCCGGCCGCGTAAGCGGGCGGGGCGCGCAGCGCCCCATTCCTCCAGCTACCTGGTTCGCAACCAGGTTGCGGCCGTTGACTACGTCGTTTCGACGGGAGCCGCGACCGCTTCGGCCTTCGGCTCCGCAGGCGTCGTCGCAGGGCTCGCGCCCGCAGCGGCGGGCGGCTTCCTGCGCCTGCGCCGCCGCTTCGCCCTCGCCGGCCCGTCCGCCGGAGCATCGCCGTCGGACCGTGGAGTGCCGTCTTGGGGTGCGCCGTTCTGCGCGGCCGCCGCCGCGCCGTCCACGCCGGGCTTCTTGCGCTTGCGGCGGCGCCGGGCTCGGCTCGGCTGCGCCTTCGGCGCGGGCAGGTTCTCGGAGAGTGCGAGCGCGACCTCCTGGACGGTGCCGAGCGCCTCGCGCGCTTCATCGATCAGCGTCGTCGCGCGGGGCGTGTAGCCCTCAGCCGAGGCGAGCAGGGCGACGCCGACTCCGATCGGCTCGTCGAGCGCGACGCGCACGAGCTTCGCGGCGTTCTCCTCGTGGCGATGCCCGCGCGAGTTGGCGAGCGCGCCGAGCAGGCGCTTCGCCTCCGGGTACACGGTGGACGCGCGCCGGTCCTGCACCTTGCGCGTCGCGCGTGCGAGCTTCCACGTCCAGCGGACGAGAATCTGGTCGGGTGCATCGGGTTTGCTGTCCGCGACGGCACGCAGCAGAATCCGGATGCCGGCGAGCCGCTCCTTCTCCCAGGTCGGCGCCTGCGTCACGAGCGTGACGAGATCGTCGAAGTCGGCGCGCTCGACGCGCATCGAGACTCGGTCCTGGAGCGCCATCATGCGCAGCCGCCGGTTCGGGTTCTCGGCGGCGCACGTCGCGAGGAACTGCTCGAGCGCACCCTTGCTGGCGCGGCCCTCGGTGAGCTTCTGCACGAACGACGCGCGCTCGTCGAAGCGGATCTGGCGGCCGGCCATGGTCGCCCAGTACCGCTGCTCGTCCTCGTCGAGGAAGCGCGGGTCGACGCGCTGCCATTCGCGCTGGATGACCGCGACACGGCGGCGAACGTCCGGTGTGACCGGCACGAGCCACGGCGCAGGCGTCAGGCGGCGGCGTGCGCGGCGCTGCGAGCGGCGGCGCGGTGCGGGCGTGACCCGGGCTCCCTCGCGGTAGAAGTCCGCGTCGAGCAGCGAGTGCAGGGAGACGACGCGCTCGTTGTGCGTCGCGCCCTTCGGGACGAAGTCGACGACGATGCCGGCTTCCTTGCGTGCGTGGATGCGCATGATGCGGCCGATGCGCTGTTGATAGACGCGCTTCGACGCCGTAGGCGCGAGGTGCATGCAGACGGTCGCGCGCGGCGAGTTCCAGCCTTCGGCGAGAAGCTGCGCGTTGATCAGGACGTTGATCTCGCCGCGCTCGTACGCCGCGAGCGTCTCGGCCAGGCGCACCGGCGGCGTTCGTCCGGACACCGCCTCGGCCTTGATCCCGGTCGCGCGGAACTCCTGCGCGAGGTTGTATGCGTGGTCGACGCCCGCCGCGTAGACGATCCCGGGCGTGTTGTCGAAGCGATCGCGGTAGAGGCTTGCGGCCGCCTGGTTCAGCGCCTGGTGATCGAGCGTCTTCGCGAGGATCTCCTGGTCGAAGTCGCCGCCGACGATCGGCACGGAGTTGATCGCGGCCACCGGCGGAACGCGCAGGCAGCGGAGCGGCGCGATCAGGCCGCGGCGTGCAGCGTCCTGCAGCGGCAGGTCGTCGACCGAGGCGGGGAAGACGTCGGAGACCTGCTTCGCGATCAGCTGCTCGGTGGCCGTCATGCCGATGTAGACGGGCTCCGGGAACGAGCGGATCGCGGCGGACGTCTTCTCGCCGAGCGCGGTGTGCGCCTCGTCGCAGATGACGAGCTGGTACGCCTCGCGGCTGATCGAGTCGACGTGCCGGGCGAACCACGCATACGTCTGGATCGTCAGCGGGTCGTTGCGCAGCGGCTCCTTGCCCGCCTCGATCGCGGCGGTGAACCGGCCGGCGTACCCCTCGGTCGTGAGGTCGTTCGTGAACTGTGTGACGAGCAGTCGACGGTGCGTGAGGATCAGGACGCCGAGCGTGCGCGCCGCCTCGACGAAGCCGGCCGCGGCGATCGTCTTGCCCGACGCGGTGGGGTGGCGGAAGCGGTAGCGGCGGACGGCGCCCGGATCCTCCTTCGGGGCGAGCTCCTCGTCCTCGTCTTCGTCCTCGCCGGGCTCGGCGTCGTCGTAGTCGTCCTCGTCCGCCTCGACGTCGGCGAGCTCGTCGTCGGAGAGCGCATGGCCGTTGCCGTTGGCGAGCGCGTCGTCGTCGCGCTGCACAGCCGCGATCAGCTCGGTGAGCATTCCGGCGAGCGCGTCGATCTGGTGGCGGCGGAGCGGTGTCCCCGAAGAGGTGTGCGGCTCCGGGTCGGCGAGCACGCGCTCGAGGCCGAGCATCAGCCCGTAGCGCACTTTCCACTGCACGCTCGGCGCCGAGCGGCCGACCTCGATCTCTGCGGTCGCGTCGTCGAGCGCGCGACGCCGCGCAGTTCCGGGCGCGAGCGTGACGGCGGGTTCCTCGCCGTCACGAAGGAACGGCTCGCCCGCCCACGCTTCCGCGTGGAATGCTGCGGCGGTCATAGGGTCCGCCGCCGAGAGGATCGTCGGCTGCTGAGTCGCTTCCTGCATGTGTGCAGCACACTCGGTGTGCTGCAAGGCGTTCGAGAGGAGCGCGGTCGCGAGTTTCCCCTGTAGCGTGCCGCGCTCCCCCAAGCATACCCCTAGCGGGGACAGCGTCAACCGCCGGAATCGGCCGGTCTGCAGGTCAGGGTCTGCGTCGCGGAGCGGAGCTTGCTCCGCGCAGCAGTGAAACCCCCGCCGCAGCAGCAAAGAAGGGGGTTCACGGGGGAAACATGGTTTCCCCCGTGAAGCGAGCGAAGCGAAGCGAAGCGCTACGCGCCGATGCCGCCGAAGATCGCGAACGGGTTCCCCGGGACCGTCTCCCACACGAGGCTGCCGCCGGGCTCGACCTCGCCGTGCACGCGGCCCGCGAGCGCTTCGGCGTCCTCCTTCGAGGAAGCGCCGACGATCAGGTAGCGCCAGCGGCGCACGACGGGGTAGCCCTTCTGCTCCAGACGGTCTGCGAGGGCGTGCGCCTGGGAGTGGGACGGAAGCTCGACACGCACCTCCCAGGGCGCGTGGCCGTGCTCGAGCTCTTCTTCCTCCCACGTGCCGCTCGGAGGCTCGTCGTCCCAGCGCTCCTCGTCCTCGAGCCAGTGCTCGACGGGGCCGGTCACGGCCGCGACGTCGAGATCGCCGAGCAGCGCCTGGATGACGGAGCGGGCGCTTTCGGCCTCGGCGGGCGACGCGGCGTAGACGAAGAGCTCGCCCCCGTCGCGGGACACGACGAGGTGCCGCTGCTCGAGCTCCCGCGCGAGCTCGCCCGCCTCCTGGTTCAGCTCGAGGCCGAGCCGGTCGAGCAGCCCGCCGGCGTGCTCGTCGTCGAGCTCGATCTTGATCCGGAAGTCGTCAACCATCTAGACAGGCATCATGCCGTACTCGGCGAGCTTTGAGCCCACTACCCGCTCGGAGATGCCGGTCTGGTCGAGGTGCTTCGTGATCCCACCGAGGAAGAACGGGTAGCCGGCACCGAGGATGAGGCAGGCGTCGACGTCCGCCGCGGTCTCGACGACGCCTTCGTCGAGAAGGTGGCGCACCTCGTCGGCGACTGCCTCGAGCGCGTCGTTGCGGATCTCGTCGACCGTGCGCTTCGCGTCCCCCCGGAGCACGATCTCGTCTTTCCCCTCGGCGTAGTTCGCGAGCGTCGGCGAGAGTGGATAGCGGTCGGGATAGGCCTCGTGCAGCGTCTCGAGCACGTGGTTGGCCACGCGCGGGCCGACCATCTGCAGCAGCACCGACGGCGCCATGGGCAGGCCGAGCGACACGATCGCCTCGTCGGTTTCCTCGACGGTGTTGCCGTTCTCGATCGCGTCCATCAGCACCGTCGTCATGCGCGTCAGCACGCGGTTGACGACGAACGCCGGCGCGTCGGTGACGAGCACTCCGCGCTTCTTCAGCTTCTTGACGACGTCGAACGCGGTGACGAGCTGCTCGTCGGTGGTCTGCGGCGTGCGTACGACCTCGACGAGCGGCAGCACAGCGACCGGATTGAAGAAGTGCAGCCCGACGTGGGCGCCCATCTCCTCGACGGAGAGCGACGAGGTGTTCGTGGCGAGGATCGCGTCGGGTGCGACCTTCCGCACCTCCGCGAAGACGTCGCGCTTGACGCTCAGCTCCTCGAACACCGCTTCGAGCACAAGGTCGCAGTCTTCGAACTGCTCCCAGCCCGTGTCGCCGGACACGAGCGTCGCGAGAAACGGCTTCTTCTTGCCGACCTCGTCCCGAATGGTCGTGAGGGCCTCGTCGATGCGCGACTGCTCGAGATCGCGCAGGACGACCGGCACCTCGAGCCGGCGCACGAAGAGCGTTGCGAGCTGCGTCGCCATCAGCCCGGCGCCGACGATGCCGACCTTCTGCACGCGACGCGGCTTCACGTCGGGAACACCGGCGCCCTTCTTCGTACGCCGCTCGACGACGGTGAACGCGTATGCGGAGGCCTGCGCCTGCGGGCTCGCGAGCAGCTCGCCCATCGCGGCTTCCTCCGCGCGGTACCCCTCGTCGATCGTCCAGTCCTTCGCCCCGGCGATCAGGTCGAGCGCGACGTACGGCGCCCTCGTCGCACCGTGCACTGCGTCGTCGATGCGCGAGCGCGCCCTGCGCAGCAGCGTCTCGAGCTCCGCCCAGTCGGGCTCGACGCGGTCGATGCCGCCCCATTCGACGAGCTGCATCGCGAACGCGAGCGACTCGTCGACGAACTCGACCGGCTCGAGCACGCGGTCGGCGAGGCCGAGCTCGAATGCCTCCGGCGCGGACAGCAGCTTGTTCTGCCGCAGCGGGTTGGAGACGATCAGCTTGATCGCCGCCTCCGGGCCGGCGAGCTTCGGCGCGAGCTGGGTGCCGCCCCACGCGGGGATGATCGAGAGGAACACCTCCGGGAAGCCGAGATGGCGGACGTTCGAGGCGATCGTCCGCGCATCGCAGTGCAGCGCGAGCTCGAGCCCGCCGCCGAGGCAGGCTCCGTTGATCGCGGCGACGGTGGGGAACGGGAGTGCGCGGATGCGACCGAAGAGCTCATGACCGGCGCGCGATCCTTCGAGCGCGTCCGCCGCCGAGCGCACGTGCGCGAACTCGTCGATGTCGGCGCCGACGCAGAAGACGAACGGCTTGCCGGTCACGACCATCGCGGCCCAGTCGCCCGACTCGAGCGCGTCGATCAACGCGACCGCCGACTCGAACGCGGAGCGGCCGAGCGTGGTCGGCTTGCGGTAGTCCTCGCCGTTGTCGACGGTCACGAGCGCGATCGGCCCGATGCGCGACTCGACGCGGTTCAGCTTGAACTGCGTGGAGCTCACTGAACGTTCTCCCAGAGGATCGCGCAGCCCATGCCCATGCCGACGCAGAGCGCGGTGAGGCCGTAGCGGCCGTTGCGCTCGCGGAGCCCGTACGCGAGCTGTGCGATCAGGCGCACGCCGGTGGCGGCGAGCGGATGCCCGCACGCGAGCGCGCCGCCGTACGGGTTCAGCCGCGGGTCGTCGCCGGCGATGCCGAGCTCGTCGCACCAGGTCAATACCTGCACGGCGAACGGCTCGTTCAGCTCGAAGAGGTCGACGTCGTCGATCGCGATGCCGGCCTGCTCGAGCACGCGCCTCGTCGCCGGCACCGGGCCGTAGCCCATCAGGTGCGGCTCGACGCCGGCGTACGCGAAGCCGACGAGGCGGAGCTTCGGCTTCAGGCCGAGCTCCTCCGCGGTCTGCTCGGACGCGAGGAACGCGGCGGTCGCGCCGTCGGTGAGGCCGGCGGAGTTGCCCGCCGTGACGCGCCCGCCCGCGCGGAACGCCGGCTTGAGCGAGGCGAGCCCTGCCATGGTCGTGTCGGGGCGGAGGAACTCGTCGCGGTCCGCGACCTTCCAGCCGTCGTCGGAGAACACCGCCATCGGCACGACGGTCTCCTCCATCGCGCCGTTCTGCCACGCTGCGTTCGCCTTCTGGTGCGACGAGAGCGCGAACGCGTCGGCGCGCTCTTTCGTGATCGCCGGGAACCGGTCGTGCAGGTTCTCGGCGGTCTGGCCCATCGACGCGGCCGACTCGTCGATCAGGCGCTCCGAGACGAACCGCGGGTTGAAGTCGACGTTCTCGCCCATCGGGTGATGACCCATGTGCTCGACGCCGCCGGCGAGCGCGACGTCGATCGCGCCGAGCGCGATCTCGCCTGCCGCGGCGGTGACCGCCGTGAGCGCGCCTGCGCACATGCGGTCGACGGCGAAGCCGGGAACCGTCTCCGGGATGCCGGCGAGCAGCGCGACGTCGCGGCCGAGGGTCAGGCCCTGGTCGCCGACCTGCGCCGTGGCGGCGAGGACGACGTCGCCGATGCGCTCGGGCGGGATCTCCGGGTTGCGCCGCAGGAGCTCGCGGACGGCCTTCACCGCCATGTCGTCGGCGCGCGTGCGCCAGTACTGGCCCTTCGGGCCGGCCTTGCCGAAGGGCGTGCGCACGCCGTCGACGAAGAGGACCTCTCGCAGCTCCCGCATCGCGGACAACGATAGCGAGGCGTTGACTGGTCAGTCAATCAGAGGGAGGCGGCTACCCGGCTACAGCTTCGACGCGGCCGCGGCGTCGAGCACGGCGACGGTCTTCCCGCTCACCGCGCGCACGAGGCTGCCGGGCGTCGCGTGCGACGGCTCGTCCGCGAACGCGCCGCGCGCGGCTTCCGCCTTGTCGGCGCCCGTGACGAGGAACAGCACCTCGCCCGCGGCGCGCAGCATCGGCAGCGTCAGCGTGATCCGGTCGACGAACGGCTCGAGCTGAGCCTCCGCCCCGATCGCGCGTCGGTCGCTCACGTCGAGCGTCGGCTGCTCGGGATAGAGCGACGCCACGTGCCCGTCGGGCCCCAGCCCGAGCAGCACCAGGTCGAAGCGCTGGAGCGAGCCGAGCTCCTGCTCGTATGCACGGGCGCCTTCGTCGCGGCCGAGCTCGCCGCGCATCCGGTGGACCTTCGCGGGAGCGCCCGACAGCCGGTCGAGCAGTGCGATCCTTGCCAGGTGGTAGTTCGAGCGCTCGTCGTCGAGCGGCACGCACCGCTCGTCGCCCCACCAGAGCTCGACGCGCGACCAGTCCTGCTCCAGCTCCGGTGTCAGCGCGTACGCGCGCTTCGGCGTCGAGCCGCCCGTGAGCACGACGTGACCGCCTGCGCGCGCGGCCTCGGAGAGCCGCTCGGCGACGATGCGCGCTGCGCCCTCGGCGTCGTCCGCGACGACGATCTCGATGTCGCGCCCCTGGGCCAACGGGGCTCAGGCTTCTTGCGAGAGCTCGCGTGCGCGGTTCATCGCAGCCTGGATCGCGTTCAGGAACGCGGCTCGGACGCCGGCCTGCTCGAGCTCGCGGATGGCGGCGATCGTCGTACCGCCCGGCGAGGTCACCGACTCGCGCAGCTCCACCGGATGCATGCCCTCGTCGCGCAGCTGCTTCGCAGTGCCGAACATCGTCTGCACCACGAGCGTCGTCGACACCTCCCGCGAGACGCCGAGCAGGATGCCCGCCTCGATCATCGCCTCGGCCAGCAGCGCGAAGTACGCAGGACCCGAGCCCGAGAGCGCGGTCACCGCGTCCATCGACGACTCGGGCACGCGCACGACCCGGCCGAGATGCAGCAGCGCCTCTTCGGCGAGCGCGAGCTGCTCGTCGCCGGTATGCGCGCCTGCGCAGATCCCCGCCATTCCCTCGTGCACCGTCGACGGCGAGTTCGGCATCGCGCGCACGACGGGGACGCCTTCCCCGATCCGCGCTTCGATGTACGACGTCCGGATCGCGGCCGCCACGGAGAGCAGCGTCTGGTCTCGCGTGAGCAGCGGCCCGATCTCGGCGAGCAGGGCGTCGATGTCCTGCGGTTTCACGGCGACGACGACGAGCTGCGCGCCGTGCAGCGCGTCGGCGTTCGACGTGGTCGCCTCGACGCCGTAGCGCTCTTTCAGCTCGGCCGCTCGGCCCGCGCTGCGCGTCGTGACGACGATCTCCTCACGCGTTCGCCAGCCGGAGCTGAGCAGCCCGGACAGGAGCGCCTCGCCGATGCGGCCCGTGCCGAGGATCGCGATCTTCTTCTCGGTCATTGCGCGGAGTATCGCTACGCGGCGCGCGCTTCGCTGACGGGCAGCAAGCCGCGGCCGAAGCCGGCGAGCAGGTAGATGCTCGCGAGGCCGGCCCACGCGCCGTACGGCTCGAGCAGCTCGGCGGTCTCCCAGGCTTCGACCGGGCGGCCGCGCAGCGCGCGCAGCAGCTTCACGAGGCCGAGGTCGCCGACGAGCCCGTGGTCCACACGGCCCAATCCCTGGAGACACACGACGCCGATCGACCAGGGGCCGAGACCGCGCTCGCGCTCGAGCCGCCGCACGATCGCCTCTGTCGGCTGCGCGTGCAACCGCTCGAGCTCGATCGACCGGCAGAGCCGCACGAGGGCGGCCGCGCGCCGCGTGTGCAGGCCGAGCGCTCGAAGCTGCGCGGGGGCGGTCGCCCCGAGGCCGCTCGCCGTCGGTGAGACGTGCAGCCGGTCGGGGCCTGCGGCGCAGACCCCCCGGATGATCGCCTGCTCGAGCCGTCGCGCAAGCTTCGCCTCGATGAGCTGGCCGCAGAACGCGCGCAGAAGCGCCTGGGCGACGGTGGGCACCCGCACCGGCCGCAGGCCGCTCAGCGCACGCGACGCACGGCCGAGCAGCGGGTCGTCGCGGACGAGCCGCAGGAAGTCGGAGTGGTCGTCGTCGAGCGCGAGGATCCAACGCAGGCGCTCGGCGCCCGCGGCCGATTCCGCCACGATCGTCACCGTTCCCTGCGGCACCTGCCAGGCGCGCGCGACCTCGACCCGGCCGTCGACGTCGAGCACCTGCGTGAAGAGACCGTCGCGGAACGTGCGTGTGGCGTCGCTCGCGAGCCGGGCCGAGAGCGAGAGGGAGTACGGGCCTCGCGGGACGGCCGCGAGCTCGACGGTCAACGCTCGGTGCGCGCCTCGGCGGGTGCCGCACGCATGCTGAACTCGGTCGCGCGCTCGAGCACGTCGAGCGCCTGCTCTTCGCGCCCCTGTTCGCGGAGCATCTTCGACCAGGAGCGGCAGGCGCTCGTTGCCTCGCGCCACTGGTGTTGCTGCTCGAGGATCTCGACGGCCTGTTGGAACGCCTCTTCTGCGCCGGCATGCTCACCCACCTGGGCGAGGCCTTCGCCGAGCGCGAAGAGTGCTCGACCGTCGTCGCCGGGCGCGTTGCCGCGATTCAGCTCGAGTGCACGCCGCGCGAGCGAGACCGCAGATTCCCCCTCGCCGCGGATCGTCGCGATTCGCGAGCGCTGAATCGTGATCTCGACGATGTCCTCTGTGGCGGCGGGCGTGGACAGCAGCTGCTCGGCCTTGTCGAGATGCCGTTCGGCATTGACCACATCGCCGCGCGACAGGGTGATGCCTGCAGCAAGGATGTGTGCGCGCGCGAGATGCAGCGTGTCGTCGGTCGCCTGAAGCAGCGCGATCGCCTTGCGAACGTTCGTGAGCGCGACCGATGCGCGTCCCTCAGCGTGTGCGAGACGGGCCATCGACCAGTAGAGACGCACGCGCATGTAGGGGTCGTGCGTGTCGTCGAGCCGCGAGAGGGCTTGACCGACCACCTCTTCCGCCCGCGCGATGTCGCCGAGGTCACTCAGGGCGTAACTCAGCAGCGTTGCGTACCTCGCCTCGAGCGCGACATTGCCGCCCGCGCCCTCGACGTCCGAGATGCACCGCTCGTACAGGTTCACCGCGTCCTGCGGCCGGCCCGAGAGCGCATACGACCGGCCGAGGTAGGCGTAGATCTCGTAGCGGTCGACGGGCGCGAACAACTCGCCTTCGAGCGCCGACTCGAGCAACTGCGTAGCCTTCGCCCATTCGGCGCCCTGCATTGCGATTGTTGCGAGCGCCACCCTGGCACGCAGCGCGGCGTCGCGGTCGCCGGCGACGAACGCCTCGTCGAGCAGCGTGCGGAGCTGATCTTCGACATCGGCGGGGCCGCCGAGCCGCAGCGCGAGCTCGAGATCGGCGAGGCGCAGCTCCCGCTGCTCCTCCGGCCCCAGCTGGGAACCGGTCTCCAGGTAGTCGGCGGTGACCCCGAGCTTCGCCGCCAGGCGCCTCAGCGCCTTGACGGACGGCTGCCTCGTTCCGGCCTCGATCCGGGAGATGTAGGCGTAGGAGACTCCAGGGGCAGCGAGCTCCCGCTGCGACAGACCGTGGTCGAGTCGCAGGCGCTTGAGCCGCTGCCCGATCGTCTCGCCCGCCGGTGACGAAAGGTCGGGTGGCATCCGAACGTCATTCTGTCGGGTTGCCACCCGGTCGTCAATCACCAATTCGGCTTGACATACGTCAGAGTCCCTGTTTCGTTCCCTCTGTCTACCCAAAGTCCCTCGTTCGGGGGACTGCGAGCTCCAAAGGAGGAGCACATGTCGCGGAAGAGCCTGCAGGTCAAGTTCGTCCTGTTGATGGCCCTTGTCGTCGCCCTGGCCATGTTCTTGGGCGGCGACCCGTGGGGCCCGGTCTGAGCCGGCCTGAGCGTGGGCGGGGGCGCCTGGCGCCCCCGCCCGCTGTACCCTCGCCGTCGTGACGGTCGTCGAGCTCGGCCTCTACGCGCTGCTCCTCGCCGTCGCGGCGGTCGCGGTCTGGCGCAGGCCCGTCTTCGCGCTCTACCTCTTCCTCGTCGGCCTCGCGCTGCACAACGCGGCCATGGCCGCGCTCTACGCCGCGGGCGTGCGCGGCTCGACGCTCACCGCGATCGCGGCGTGGAAGGAGATCCTGCTCGCCGTCGCGCTCCTCCACGTTCTCCGGGAGGCGCTGCGTGCGCGGCGGCTGCCCTTCCGTCCGTGGATCGGCGACTGGCTGGCCCTCGCCTTCGCGGTCGTGGTCTTCGTCTATGCGCTGATCCCGCAGTCGGCGCTCGGCGGTCATGCGAGCGCGCACACGGTGGCGCTCGCGCTCCGGCACGACGTCGTGCCGGTCGCCGCCTACTTCCTCGGCCGCTCGCTCCTGCTTCGACGCGAGGATCTGCGCAGGCTCGCGTGGACGCTGCTCGGCGTCGCCGGCTTCGTCGCCGCGCTCGGGCTCGCCGACGTCTACGCCGTGTCGATCGGCTGGTGGCGGACGAACGGCGTCGTCGACTACTTCCACCGGCACCTCGGCTACGACTACCACGGCACCGGCGAGCGCCCCGGCGTCGCCGGGCTGCCGGAGAACTTCGTCTACAACGTCGGCGGCGACAGACCGTTCCTGCGCCGCCTCGTCTCGACGTTCCTGAGCCCGCTTGCGAGCGGTTACGTCTTCGTCGTCGCGCTGCTCGTCGCCGCGGCGGCGCTGCGCCGGAGCCCTGCGGTCGTCGTGCTCGCGGCCGCAGCCGCGGCGGGACTGCTCTGGACCTTCTCGCGCGCGTCGCTGCTCGCGCTCGCCGCGGGAATGGTCGTGCTTGGGGCCGTGCGCCGGCGTCCGCTCGGGCTCGCCGCAGCGGTGCTCACCGTTGCCGTCGCGTTCGGGTGGGCGCACCTCTTCCCCAAGATCGCGCCGACGGGCGCCTGGACGAAGGCCGACCTCACGTACCAGCACGCACGTGCACGGTCGCAGGGCGGCGCCGCGGGCTTCAGCCCCACGAGCCCGGGCGAGTCGTCGCTCCGTTCGCACTGGGTCAGCCTGCGCGCGGGCGTGCGGACGGTCGTTCACCACCCGCAGGGCTACGGGCTTGGCAACGCGGGCCAGACGGCGTCGCGCACGGGCGGCAAGACGAAGGTCAAGGCGGGCGAGTCGAACTACACGGAGCTCGGCGTCGAGCTCGGCCTGCTCGGCGCGCTGCTCTGGACGGCGTGGGGGCTCGCGCTGCTCGCCGCCCTCGCGCGGACAGGGGGCGAGGAGCGGTTGGCCGCCGGCCTCGCCGCTGCGTTCGCCGCCGTGCTCGTGCTGGCGATCCAGACCGACGTGATCGGCGACCCGTGGGTCGCGTACTGCGTCTGGGGCCTCGCGGGGGCGCTCGTGCTGCGGACAGGACCGCAAGAGCGTCTTGCGGGCGGGGGCGCGCACGTCGTACCGTCAGCGTAGGTTGACGATTCGGCAGCTGTTCCTGCTCGCGGCGGCCGCCCTGCTGCTCGTCGCGCTCGTGCTCCGTCTGGAGCACCGCGGCGCGCCCGCCGCCGGCACGGTCGTCGCTGACCCGGTACGCACGCCCGGCGTCCTCAATCCTGACGTGACGCAGGCGACGATCGGCTCGACGATCTGCGTGCGCGGCTGGACGCGCACCGTCCGCCCGCCGGTCGAGTACACGAATGCGCTCAAGGCGAGGCAGATGCACGCGTACGGCGAGACCGGGCCGTCCTCCGCGTATCAGGAGGACCATCTGATCAGCCTCGAGCTCGGCGGGCATCCGACCGATCCGCGGAACCTCTGGCCCGAGCCCTACCCGCGCGCCTCCGCGGTCGACCGGATCGAGAACGACCTCAACGCGAAGGTGTGCGACGGCACGCTGTCGCTACGCGACGCACAAGAGCAGGAGTCCGCGTTGAAGCACGGCGAGGGCTGACCCGGTCGCCGGGCGACGCGCTGCTGCCCGCTCGGCGCGTCTGGCGCTGCGGGCCCGAGGGCGCTTCCCGGAACCCTGGTCTCCGGTCCTCCGCTATACCTGTTGGAGCGGTGACCAAGCCCGTCGAGCAGATCTCCCAGGTGATCGTCCGCTTTGCGGGCGACTCCGGCGACGGCATGCAGCTCACGGGGTCGCAGTTCACGTCAGAGACGGCGCTGCTCGGCAACGACATCTCGACGTTGCCGGACTTTCCGGCGGAGATCCGCGCGCCCGCCGGCTCGCTGCCGGGCGTCTCCGGGTTCCAGCTGCACTTCGCCGATCACGACATCCTCACGCCGGGCGACGAGCCGAACGTGCTCGTGGCGATGAACCCGGCGGCGCTGAAGACGAACATCAAGGACCTGCCGAAGGGCGGGACGCTGATCCTCGACGCCGACGCGTTCACCGAGCGCAATCTGCAGAAGGCGGGCTATGCCGAGAACCCGCTCGAGAACGGCTCGCTCGACGAGTACCAGCTGCACAAGGTGCCGCTGACGACGCTCACGGTCGGTGCGCTGAAGGACATCGCGGGCGTCACGCCGCGCGAGGCGGAGCGCTCGAAGAACATGTTCGCGCTCGGGTTGATGTCGTGGCTGTACGGCCGCCAGGTCGACGCGACGGTCAGCTTCCTCCAGGAGAAGTTCGGCGCGAAGCGCCCGGAGATCGCGGCGGCGAACATCAGGGCGTTGCAGGCGGGCTACGCGTTCGGCGAGACGACGGAGACCTTCTCGGTGACGTACGAGGTGAAGCCCGCGGAGATGGCGCCGGGCGTGTACCGCAACATCACCGGCAACCAGGCGCTCGCGTACGGGCTGATCGCCGCGGCGCAGCTGTCGGGCCTGCCGCTCTTCCTCGGCGCGTACCCGATCACGCCGGCGAGCTCGGTGCTCGAGGAGCTGGCGGGCTACAAGAACTTCGGCGTGCGCACCTTCCAGGCGGAGGACGAGATCGCGGCCGCAGGCGCTGCGGTCGGCGCGGCGTTCGGCGGCTCGCTCGCCGTGACGACGTCGGCGGGGCCGGGTGTCGTGCTGAAGGCCGAGACGATCGGGCTCGCGATCATGCTCGAGTTGCCGCTCGTGATCTGCGACGTCCAGCGCGCGGGCCCGTCGACGGGCATGCCGACGAAGCCGGAGCAGACCGACCTGCTGATGGTTCTCTTCGGGCGCAACGGCGAGTCGCCCGCCCCGGTCGTCGCGGCGCGCTCGCCGTCGGACTGCTTCCACGCGGCGATCGAGGCTGCGCGGATCGCGCTGAAGTACCGGACGCCGGTGTACCTCCTCTCGGACGCGTATCTCGCGAACGGCTCCGAGCCGTGGCTGCTGCCCGACGTCGGATCGCTGCCGGACATCTCGACGTCGTTCGCGACCGAGCCGAACTTCGAGGGCGAGTTTCTGCCGTACCTGCGCGACGAGCAGACGCTTGCGCGGCCCTGGGCGGTGCCGGGCACGCCGGGTCTCGAGCATCGTGTCGGCGGGCTCGAGAAGGCGGATCGCACGGGGAACATCTCCTACGATCCGGAGAACCACGACCTGATGACGCGCCTGCGTGCGCAGAAGGTGGCGGGTATCGCCGGCGACATCCCGGAGCTCGAGGTCGACGATCCGGAGGGCGACGCGAAGGTGCTCGTGCTCGGCTGGGGCGGCACGTACGGGCCGATCGCCGCGGGCTGCCGGCGCGTGCGCAAGAGCGGCCGCAAGGTCGCGCATGCCCACCTGACGCATCTGAATCCGTTCCCGCGCAACACGGGCGACGTGCTGCACCGCTACGACAAGGTGCTCGTGCCGGAGATGAACCTCGGCCAGCTGCTGAAGCTCGTGCGCGCAGAGTTCCTCGTCGACGCGATCGGCTACAACCGCGTCAGCGGGCTGCCGTTGCGCGCGCGTGAGATCGAGACTGCGATCGAAACGCTGGTGGGCCGGTGACCGAAGCGAACGGCGACAAGACCGGGTTGAAGGCAAAGGACTTCCGCACCGATCAGGAGGTGCGCTGGTGCCCGGGCTGCGGCGACTACGCGATTCTCGCGGCGATGCAGTCGTTCATGCCGGAGCTCGGCATCGAGCGCGAACGGACGGTGTTCGTGTCCGGCATCGGGTGTGCGGCACGGTTCCCGTATTACATGAACACGTACGGGATGCACTCGATCCACGGGCGCGCGCCGGCCATCGCGACGGGCCTCGCCGCGTCGCGGCCCGACCTCTCGGTCTGGGTCGTGACCGGTGACGGTGACGCGCTGTCGATCGGCGGCAACCACCTCATCCACGCGTTGCGCCGCAACGTGAACGTGAAGATCCTGCTCTTCAACAACAAGATCTACGGGCTCACCAAGGGGCAGTACTCGCCGACGAGCGAGCTCGGCAAGGTGACGAAGTCGACGCCGATGGGTTCGCTCGACTTTCCGTTCAATCCGCTGTCGCTCGCGATCGGCGCCGAGGCGACGTTCGTCGCGCGGTCGATCGACACCGACAAGGCGGGTACGACGTCGGTGTTGCGCGCGGCCGCCGAGCACAAGGGCACCGCGTTCGTGGAGATCTTCCAGAACTGCCCGATCTTCAACGACGATGCATGGGCGTTCGTCCGCGACGACAAGGAAGGCGTGAACCGGATCGTCCTGAGCCACGGCGAGCCGATCCGCTGGGGCCGGGACAGGGCACTACGCCAGCGCGCTGACGGCTCGATCGAGGTGTGCGCGGCCGATGCGCCCGACGTGCTCGTGCACGACGAGTCGTCGGAGAGCGCCGCGCTCGCGTTCGCGCTGTCGCGGGTGACGCAGGACACGCACGGGGGCACGCCGGTCGGCGTCTTCCGCGACGTCGTGCGGCCCGTCTACGACGAGCTGATGGGCCGGCAGCTGGTGACCGCTGTGGAAAAGCGCGGCGCCGGGAATCTCGCCGAGCTCCTCCACAGCGGCGAGACCTGGACCGTCGGCTAGGGCCGCCCGGCCCGCCGCGTCAGACCCGGGCCTCGAAGGCTTCCGCCGCAGACTCGAGCGCGGACTCGAGCGCACGTTCGAGCTGCGAACGGCGGAAGGGCTTCATCACGTGACCCGCGACGCCGAGCTCCCGAACCTCGGGGCACGGCGGATCGATGCTCACGCAGAGGATCGGCAGCTGCGGGAACCGGCTCCGCATGCGCTCGGCATGCCGCATGCCTGGGCGCGAAGCCGGTTCCAGCAGCATGAGGTCGGGGGTCTCGTCCTCGGCCAGCTCCCACTGGCCGATCGGTTCATGACCGAGCCGCAGGACGAGAACCTCGAGCAACGACCACGTTGCCGGATCGGGATCCACGATCAGGATGGTCGCCACGGGGGGAGAGTCGACCCGGATCGACTGAACCGCGCATGGTCATGGTATGAAACAGGTATGAGCGATTCCCGCGTGCTCGTCATCGACGACGACGACGACATCCGGGGCCTCGTGGTCACCCTCCTCACGCGCGCCGGCATGACGGTCAGGGATGCCCCGAACGGGCGGGACGGGCTGCGCGTGTTCCACTCCTGGCGGCCCGATCTCGTCGTGCTCGACGTCTCCATGCCCGAGCTCGACGGCTGGATCGTCCTCGACCGGATCCGCGACATGTCGGCCGTCCCCGTCCTGATGCTCACCGCCCGCGGCGACGAGCTCGAGCGCGTTCGCGGCCTCCAGGCCGGCGCCGACGACTACGTCGTCAAGCCCTTCGGCAAGCAGGAGCTCGTCGCGCGCGTCCAGGCGCTGCTCCGCCGCGCCTCGCAGGGCGCCCCCCAGGACGAGCAGGAGCGCTACGCCGACGCCTACCTCTCGATCGACTGGAGCCAGCGCAGCGTGCGCGTCGGCGACCGCGAGGTCCGGCTCACGCCGCTCGAGTTCCGCCTGCTCTCCACCTTCGTCCGCAATCCGCGTCAGGTGCTCAGCCGCGAGCAGCTGCTCGAGCTCGTCTGGGGCGACGCCTACGGCGTCGGCGGCGACCAGGTGAAGCTCTACGTCGGCTACCTGCGCCGGAAGCTCGACCCCCAAGCGCCCGACGCCGCCCCGATCGAGACCGTGCGCGGCTTCGGCTACCGGTACAAAGCGCCGAGCTAGCGGCGCACGCTGTCGGCGAGCTCGCGCACGCGCGCAGACAGCTCCGCCGGCGAGAACGGCTTGGGCACGTACGCGTCGCCGCCCGCCTCGTAGCCGCGTCGCAGGTCGGACTCCTGCGCTTTCGCCGTCAGGAGCAGCACGCGCATCTCCTTCAGCGTCTCGTCCACGCGGATCCGCTGGAGCACTTCGAGGCCGTCGAGCTTCGGCATCCCGATGTCGAGCACCGCGACGTCGGGCCGCCGTTCGTGCGCGAGCGCGAGCGCCTCTTCGCCGTCGCGCGCGGAGATCACGTCGAAGCCGTCGCGCCGGAGCCGCGTCGTGACGAGCAACAGGATGTCGTCGTCGTCGTCCGCGACGAGCACCAGCGTCCGGCTCACGCGACGAGCTCCGCCGTGTGCTCGTCCGGAGGCGCCGCGAGGCGCGCCGGTAGCTCGATGCGGAACGTCGTTCCGGCACCGGCCGTGCTAGAGGCGGTGATGCGGCCGCCGTGCGCCTCCGCGATCGCGCGCGCGATGAACAGGCCGAGTCCCGTTCCGGGAATCTGCCGGTCGGTCGCGCGCTCCGAGCGGAAGAAGCGCTCGAAGATGCGCTCCACCTCACCTGGGCCGAGGCCGATGCCCGTGTCGCTCACCTCGAGCATGCTGCCGCCCGGCGTGCGCAGTGCACGCACGCCGATGTGGCCGCCGGCCGGCGTGAACTTGATCGCATTCGAGATCAGGTTGTCGAGCAGCTGGAAGATGCGCCCCCTGTCTGCCTCGACGCGCACCTCGCTGTCGCTGAGGAACGAGATCGTGAGGCCCTTCTGCTCGGCGCGCGGCCGTGCCTCGTCCACGGCCTGCGCCGCGGCCTCGGCGAGGTCGATCACGGCGGCGTCGAGCCCGAGCTTCCCGGACTGAAGCCGCGCGACGAAGAGAAGGTCGTCGACGAGCCGCAGCAGCCGCGCCGAACTGCGCGCCACGACCTGGAGGTAGCCGCGGCGCTCGTCGTCGAGCGGCGGGCCGACGTCTTCGTCGAGCGCGAGCTCGACGTACCCGATGATCGACGTCAGCGGCGTGCGCAGATCGTGTGAGACGAGTGCGACGAACTCGTCCTTCAACTTGTCCGTCTCGACGAGCTGGTCGTTCTGCACGGCGAGCTGCCACTGGGCTTCCTCCGCGAGCGACCGCGCCGTGCGCTCGTTCACGCGGATCCGCTCGAGCGCGCGCAGGAGCTCGATCAGACGGGCGACGACGAGCAACGAGACCGCCGACGCGAGCGCAGCGACCTCGACCGCGTCGAGCGGCTTGCCGCGCAGCCTCTGGACGAGCAGCGCCGCCGGAGCCGTGAGCAGCGCAGCCGCGAGCAGCACCATCCTCCACGCGCCGATGCGCAGCTCGGGCAGGCGGCGTGGTGCAGAGATCTCCCGCATCGACGGGTGCAGGGCCGCCGTCGCGAAGAGGACGTACGAGAGCATCCGCGCCACGTCCGCCGCGTCGCCCGGCACACCGGTGTTGCCCGCAAGGCCGGCGATCTCGTCGCCGGCGAAGAGCGCGCCGGCGGCGGCAACCAGGAAACGAAAGGACGTCGTCCGCCAGGCGGGCGCCGTGAGGAAGCCGAGGAGACCTGCGAGCAGCACGACGCCCATCGCGGGGTAGAGACCGGATGTGACGCGGGCACCGAGGTCGCCGCCGCTGTGCACGGCGGGCCCGATCACCCCGGCCCACTGGAAGATCGCGAATGCGAACGTGACGATCCCGGCGTCGCCGAGCGCGGCGACCCGGCTTCGGCCCCTCGCGGCGAGCATGAGGATCACCAGCCCCGCGGCGAGCAGCGGATACCCCGCGAGATAGAAGACGTCGCCGGCCGAGGGAACGGGCGGAGTCGTCTCGAAGATCCCGATCACGTCCCCGGCGACGAAGCAGGCGTTCCCGAGCGCGAGCAGGATCCACGGCAGCCGGCGCTCCGGCCGGTGCAGCCGAACCGCCCAGAGGATCGCGAGCACGCCCGCTCCCCCGAGGCCCGCGTAGATCGCGGACCGCGCGGTGCCCCCCGACGAGAAGGCGAAATAGATCGCCGCCGGCACGGCGCCGGCGCCGAGGTACGCCGTGCTCGCCGTGTGCCGGGACGTCGCCACGATTCTCACTGTAGAGCGCGCCGCGGCTCCGGCACGAGGCACGCGAGCGCGGCGCCCACGACCGCCGCGACCGCCGCGACCGCGAACAAGATCTCGAACCCCCGCACCGACGGGACGCGGCTCGTGCCGGCGATCGTGTACGTCGTCAGGAGCGCCGCACCGACCTGCGCGCCGACGACGCCGCCGATCGAGCGCATCACCGTGTTCACGCCCGTCGCGACCCCGGTCTCCTGGGGTCGGACGTTCTCGGCGATCAGCGTCGCCATCGCGGCGAAGGCGAACCCACCACCGATGCCGAGCACCGCCTGCCCCGCCCAGACGTGCCACGACTGCGTGTGGAAGCGGACGAGCGCGCCGGCCGCGGCGGCGACGAGCAGAAGCCCGATCGCGAGCGGCCACTTGAAGCCGATGCGGGCGCCGATGCGACCTGCGAGCGGTCCCGCAAACAGCAGCATCGCCGAGCCCGGCAGGAGGTACAGCCCCGCGCGCGTCGTGTTCGCGTCGAATCCGTAGTGCACGAGGCGTGCGGTCGCCGCGGGCAGCCCGTGCGGCATCTCCACGAAGTTCGGGACCATCACGAAGGTGCCGAACATCGCGAAGCCGCCGACGAGCGCCGTCACGTTCGTGAAGAGCACCGGCCGGTGCGCGAGCATCCGCATGTCGACCAGCGGACTCTCCACCCTCGTCTCGAGGACGCCCCAGGCGACGAAGAGCGCGACCGATGCGGCGAACAGGCCCACGATGCGCCCGGACGTCCAGCCCCAGTGTGCACCCTCGCTCAACCCCACGAGCAGGGCGACCAGCGCGAACGAGAGCAGCACCGCTCCCGGGACGTCGACCCGCGAGGGCGTCTTGATCGGCGACTCCGGCACGAACCGGTGCACGAGCACGAGCGGGGCTGCCGTCAGGATCGCGCCGGCGATGAAGAGCCAGCGCCAGCTCAGGTTGTCGGCGATCAGCCCGGCCAGCACGATTGCGAAGCCGCCGCCGACGCCGAAGACCGCGGAGATGAGCCCGATGCCGACCCCGACGCGCTCGGGCGGGAACTCGTCGCGGACGATTGCGAACGAGAGCGGGAACACGCCGCCGCCGACGCCGGCGAGCGCGCGGAATGCGATCAGCGATCCGATGTTCCAGGCGAGTGCGCAACCGATGCAGCCGAGCAGGAAGACGAGCAGCGAGATCGCGAGCAGCCGCTCCTTTCCGTACTGGTCGCCGAGCTTGCCGATGATCGGCGTCGACACGCAGGCGACCAGCAGGAACACCGTCAACACCCACGTCGCCCAGGTCGTCGACGTGTGCAGCTCCCGCTGCAGCACGGGCAGCGCCGGGATCACCATCGTCTGCTGGATCGCGAACGCCGTGCAGGCGAGCGCAAGGATCACGAGCGTGACGTTGTGGTGCCGGCGCGGCGTCTCGCTCACCTCGGCACGGTAACGGCTCAGCGTGCTGCCGCGCCGTCGACGGCACGGGCGACGCCGACGGGGTCGGCGAGCATCGACAGGTGGCCGGCGCGGGGCAGGAGGACGAACGGCGCACGCAGCGCCTTCGCGCTCGCGCGTCCCTCGCTCACGCCGTCTGTCGTGTCGTGAGCGCCCCAGACCACGACGGCCGGCACGTGCACGCGCTCCAGGTCGTCGAGCTTCCACCCCTGGATGCCGTGCGGGAGCATCTGCTTGAACGCCGCGGCGGTCCCGACGACCCGGAACGGGCGCTGCCAGCGGCTCAGCTCGCGGCGGTCGAGGCGCGGGGCCGCCGGGCCGTACGCCTCCTTCAGCCCCTTGCGGAAGACCCAGTCGGAGCCGGTGAGGATGCGGTAGAGCGCGGTGTAGTACGGATCGACGACGAGGGACGCGACCCAGCTCGGCGCGCCGCCGGCGCCCAGCGCGTCTCCGTCGAGGAGCACGATGCTCCGCAGCGCGTGCGGACGCCGCAGCGCCTCGCCGACGATCACGGCGGCTCCGAGGGAGTGGCCGACGAGCGTCGGCCGCACGATGTGGAGCGCGCGCTCGAACCCCTCGACCTCGTCGACCCAGGTGGCGAGGACGTACGGGCCCCTGCGCTCGCTGTAGCCGAACGGCGGCAGGTCGAGCGCGTACACGCGATGCGTGCGGGCGAGCAGCGGCGCGACCCTCCGCCAGACCTCCGTCGCCTCGATGAAGCCGCCGATCAGCACGATCGCGGAACCGTGCACGCCCCACCGCCGGTACGCGAGCTCCCGTCCGTCGACGCGCACGTACGGGCCGCGGTACAGGGCGTGCCTCGACTCGCCTCCGGGGGTGACGCCGTCGTAGATCGCGGCGGCGACCGTGATCGCTGCGATCAGCGCGAGGAGGGCGACGCCGAGCCGCTTGCCCCAGCGCGCGAGGCGCCGGCTCACGCGAAGCCGAGGATCGCGGCCGTGACCTCGTCCGGCCGGTCCTCCTGGAGGAAGTGCGAGGCTCCGTCGATCAGCGTCGCCGGCGACCGCGCGCCGGGGATCAGCTCGACGAAGTGCTGCGCGATGCGCGGGGGCAGCACGGTGTCCTCGTTGCCCCAGACCACGAGCACCGGCTTCTGCCAGCTCGTCAACGCGTCGCGGACGCGGTTCATCGGCGCGGCGCTCGGGTGCTCCGGCTCCGTCGGCACGAGCTCCGGGAACGCGAGCGACCCGGCCTTCGACTCGGGCGTCGGGAACGGCGCGTCGTAGGCCGCGCGCACCTCGTCCGGGAGGCCCTGCGCCGTGCCGGCCTCGACGAGGCGCCCGATGTCGAGCTCGCCTCCGACCTCGCGCACGACGTCGCGGAAGCGCAGCCAGCGGCCGCTCGGCGGGGTGCCGCCCGCGACGCCGGTGTCGAGGATCACGATCCGGTCGACGAGCGCCTCGTGCTCGACGGCGAACCGCAGGCCGATCGGCCCGCCCCAGTCGTGCACGACGAGCGTGAGCCGCTCGAGGCCGAGCGCGTCCACGAGCTGCTCGATCGAAGCGACGTGCCGGTCGTACGAGTACCAGCCGACGTCGGTGGGCTTGTCGGAACGGCCGAAGCCGATCAGGTCCGGCGCGACCACGCGTGAGTGCCGCGCGAGCGGCGGGATCGTCCTGCGCCAGAGAAACGACCAGGTCGGCTCGCCGTGGAGCAGCAGCACGGGATCTCCCTCGCCCTCGTCGAGGTAGTGCATGCGCAGCCCGTCGGCCTCGAGCCAGTGCGATGCGAAGGGGTAGCCGGGCAGCGACGCGAAGCGCTCGTCGGGTGTGCGGAAGACGTCGATGCGCGTATCTTCGCCGTCGCGCGGGCACTCACGCGAGATCAGGCGGGCGAGCGCTCGAGAGGAGCGGCGGGGAGAGATGTGCCGGGCGGGCTGCGGCCCACCGCCCGGCACGAGGATGAAGACGCCCAGGGGGCGGGAATCTTGCACCCCGTTCGGGGGAATCGCTACCGGATTACGCGGCGCGGCGTTGCGACGCGGCCCGGAGCCCGGGAGCGCGAAGCTCCGGCGGCCGTCTGCGCAGGCGCACCGCCGCCGCCGCGGTCCCCGCCAGCCCGACGGCGCCTGCGACGACGAACGCAAGCCGCGTGCCGCCGCGCGCGCAGAGCCAGCCGGCGAGTAGGCCGGCGACCGGGCCCGTGCCGTTGAACGCGTAGAAATAGATCGCGATGACGCGTCCGCGCAGCCGGTCGGGCGCCGCGAGCTGCATCGTCGCGTTCGCGTTCGCCGACCACGCGGTGAAGCCCGCTCCCGTGAGGAAGAGCAGCGCGCCCGCGAGGATCGGCGAGCGAACAGGAGCGAGCAGCAGCTCCGAGCCGGTGAACACCAGACTGCCGGCGACCATCACCTTCGCCGACGCGCGGCCGAGCGACGCGGCGGTCAGCGCGCCGGCGAGCGCGCCCGCGCCGAACAGCGCCGACAGGATGCCGTACACCTCCGCCTTCGTGTGCAGCGTCGCGTACGCGAGCACCGGCAGCGTCACGTTGAAGTTGAACGAGAACGTGCTGATGACGAGCGTCAGCCCGAGCACGAGCATCATCCGCGGCTGCCGCCGCACGTAAGCGAGGCCTTCCAGCGTGCCGCGCAGGATCGACGGCCGCTCGAACTCCTCGAGCGTGTAGAAGTCGCGCGTGCGCATCGCGAGGAGCGAGAGCAGCACGGCGAAGAAGCTGAGCGCGTTCACGAGGAAGCAGACGCCGCCGCCGGCGACGCCGTAGACGATCCCGGCGGCGGCGGGCCCCAAAATCCGTGACGCGTTGAAGAGGCTCGAGTTGAGCGCGATCGCATTCGGCAACTCGTCGCGGCCGACCATCCGGTACGTCAGCTGCTGGCGCGACGGCACGTCGAGCACGAGCACGAGCCCGTTGAGGAACGCGATCGTGTAGAGCATCCAGGGCTGCGCGACGTGCGCGAGCGCGATCCACGCGAGAGCCACCGCCGTCGCGAGCTGGGCGACCTGTGTCCCGATCACGGTGCGACGAGCGTCGAGCCGGTCGACGAAAACGCCGCCGAAGAGCCCGAACACGGTGAAGGGCAGGAACTGCGCGACGGCCATGATCCCGACCGCGAACGCGGAGTGGGTCAGCTGGAGCACGAACCAGCCGAGTGCGATGCGCTGCATCCACGAGCCGGTCTGCGACACCGCCTGGCCGGCGAAGAAGAGCCGGTAGTTGCGGTAGCGCATGCTCGAGAACGTGCGTTTGTTCAGTCGGAGGAGCGCGGCGGTCAGTGGTTCTCCTCCTCCTTCAGCAAACGCGAGAGCGGCTCGATCGCGGCTTCCACCGCGGCCAGCTCGTCCGGGCCCAACCCGCGCAGGCGCGTGGCGAGCCACGCGGTCCGCCGTGAGCGGACGCGCCGCAGGACGCGCTGCCCCTCCCCGGTGAGCGCGAGGCCGATCCGCCGTCCGTCGTCCGGGCTCGGCGTGCGCACGACGAGGCCGTCCCGCTCCAGCCTGTCGACGTGCTTCGTCAGCGCCGGCGCCGAGATGCGCTCGTGCGCGGCGAGGTCGCGGCTGCCGATGCCGGGCTCGTACGTGATCGCGGAGAGCAGGGAGACCTGCTCGGGCGAGATCCCCACCTCCCGGGCCTCGCGGCGCAGCTCGCGCCCGATGCGCAGGAGCACCGGCCGCAGGGCGTCTGCGACGGCGACCGTGTCGGTGGCGATGGGTTCCTGCATATCGTTAACCAGGCTAACGATAGCACGGAGGTCCTACCCCGGGACGGCGTAGACCGTCCCGCGCGTCGCGATCCGGTCGGCCACGATCACCGTGTACGTATAGAAGCCCGCGTGCGGGAAGATCACCTGGACCCTGTAGCGCCCTGCCGCGACCTCCTTGCCGTCGAAGCTCAGCGGGTCGCCGAGCCCGGCGATGGTGAGCACCGGCCGGAAGCCGTCGAGCCGCCGTCCCCGGCGAGAGATCTCCACGATCGCGTTCCACGGCTTCGTCGCCGGCACGGCGGTCGGGCCCGTCGCCACCGCGACCTGGGTGCGCTCGGTCCACGCGCCGACGATCACCACCGCGGCGATGATCAGGACGAGCACGACCGTGCGTCGGAGCCGCATCCGAGCCCTTCGGGTAGATGACCGTTCTCTCACTCAGACGAGCGACCGGAGGAGAGGTTGAGCGGGGTGCGCGAAGATCCCCCGTCCGGGTGACCTAGCCTCTAGCCCGGGTCGCCGAGGCCGGGCGGCGTCGCGGTCGGCGCGTGCACGCTCTCGAGGGCCCCGTACGTCGGGCCCGGCCTGCGGCCGAAGTAGCGCCGCTTCGCCGCCAGCCCGGCCACGACGACGATCGAGATCAGCGCGAGGCTGATCGTCCAGTGCTCGAGGCTGAGCCCGGTATCGCGGGCCATCCGCTCCCACTGGCCGGGATCGAACTTGTTCGAGGCCGGGTTGTTCGCGGCGATCAGGTCGACGCCGTTGGGGAAGCGGTGCGTGTGATGGCGCTCCCATACGTCGATCTTGTGGACGACGGCCATCGCGTCGACGACCGCGGCGAGGCACGAGACGTAGAAGCCGTACGGCAGCCGGGTCGCAACCCACCCGGCGACGATCAGCAGGGCCGGGGGCAGCAGCGCCCAGAGCCAGATGCGCGCCTCGGTCGCCGTCGTCGGGTCGTGGTAGGTCGTCTGCAGGCCGCCGGCGCTCGTCCACTGGACGAGCCGCGGCTTCTCGAGCGCGAGGGTGGAGGCCATCAGCGACGAGAAGAAGAGCGGGATGGCGATGAACCCCGCGATCGCGAGCGGCGCCCTGCTGCGGCCTTGGAGCCGGAGCACGCCGCGTACCACACTCACGCCATCGTCTCCGCGTCGAGCACGCGCGCGAGGAACGAGCGCGTGCGCGCCTGCGTCGGGTTCGTGAAGATCTGCTCCGGGGTGCTTTCCTCGAGGATGCGGCCGCCGTCGAGGAAGCACACCTTGCTCGCGACCTCGCGTGCGAAGCCCATCTCGTGCGTCGCGATGATCATCGTCATCCCGACCTCGGTGAGGCCGCGCACGAGCTGGAGCACTTCCGACACGAGCTGCGGGTCGAGCGCGCTCGTGATCTCGTCGAGCAGCATCAGCTCGGGCTCCATCGCGAGCGCGCGTGCGATCGCCACGCGCTGCTGCTGGCCGCCCGACAGGCGATCGGGGTACTCGTGCGCCTTCTCCTCGAGCCCGATCTTGCGCAGAAGGTCGTGCGCGACCGATTCGCAGTGCTCTTTCGACAGCCCACGCACCTTGCGCGGCCCGAGCATCACGTTCTGCAGCACCGTCATGTGTGGGAAGAGGTTGTAGGCCTGGAAGACGATGCCGATCTTGCGGCGCAGAGCGTTGACGTCCACCTTGCCGGTCGTGAGGCTCTGGCCGTCGACGACGATGTCGCCCTTCTCGATGCGCTCGAGCATGTTGAGGCAGCGCAGAAGCGTCGACTTGCCCGAGCCCGACGCACCGATGAGGCAGACGACGTCGTGCTTCTCCACGTGCAGGTCGATGTCGTCGAGCACTTGCAGCGCGCCGAACCACTTCGAGACGCCGCGAATCTCGACGAACGAGCCGGTGCCGTTCGTGCCGGCGACGTCGGTCAAAACGCCTGGGCGCGCTCGCGCAGCTCGCGCTCGGCGACGAGATGATCGGTGAAGCGCGCGAGGGGGATGGTGATCAGGATGAAGAAGACGGCAGCGACGACGTACGATGCGAAGTCGCCGTTCTGCGTCGAGAACTGCTGGGCGAGCGACGCGGCCTCCGCCACGCCGATCACCGACACGAGCGCGGTGTCCTTTTGCAGCCCGACGAAGTCGTTCAGCAGCGGCGGGATCACACGGCGGATCGCCTGCGGCACGACGACGTAGCGCATCGCCTGTGCGTACGTGAGACCGAGGGAGCGCGCGGCAGAGCGCTGGCTCGGGTGGACCGACTCGATGCCGGCGCGGAAGACCTCGCTGACGTACGCGGTGTAGACGAGTGTCAGCGCGATGATCCCGTACACCGTGAACGAGCGGTTCGAGATGAATCCGAGCTGCAGCCCGGGGAGCCCGAAGCCGACGATGAACGTGACGAGGATGATCGGCGTGCCGCGGAAGAAGTCCGTGTAGGCGATCGCCAGGGCGCGGAGCGGTTTTGCTCCGCGCCCTGGCAGGCCGCGGACGATCGCAACGAGCAGCGCGAGCACCAGGACGAGCGCCTCGGCGACGAACATCATCCTGAGGTTCACCTGGAAGCCCGCCCACACGTCCGGCAGCGCCAGCGTGAAGCTGTGCGGATTGAAGAACGCGTGGAGGACCTGGTGCAGCGCGTGCATGCCCTACTCCTCTACTTCAGGACGGGGATCTTCGAGAAGTCGAGGTTGAACCACTTCTTCTGGAGCTTGCCGACGGTGCCGTCGGCGGTGAGCGCGGTCATCGCGGCGTTCACCGGCGCGAGCAGCTTCGAGCCCTTCTGGAGCACGGCGCCGTACTGCTCGTGCGTCACGACCTGGCCGGCGACGGGGCCGTACTTGCTCGGCCGCGCCTTCCGCTCGAGGCTGACGAGCGGCACGTCGAGGATCATCGCCTGGCAGCGGTTGATCTGCACCGACTGGTAGGCGGCGGTCGTCGTCGGATACGCGAACGGCTTCTTTGCCGGATGCAATTGCGTGTTGATCCAGTCGAGGCCGGTCGTGTTCGTCTGCGCGCACGTCTGCATCGCCTTCAGGTCCGCGAGGCTGTGCGGGACCGGAGCCTGCTTGGAGAGCAGGACGCCCTGGTTCGCGTTGAGGTATGACGTCGTGAAGTCGACGGTCTTCTTCCGCTGCGCGGTGATCGTCGCCTCTTCGAAGGCGATGTCGAACTTCTTCGTGCCGGGAGCGAACAGGCTGTTCCACGGCGAGAACATCCACACGGGGGTGACCCCGAGCTTCGTGGCGACCGCTGCGGCGAGATCGACCTCGTAACCGCGTGGATTGGTGACGGTGTTGCCGCGGACCGTGCCCGAGGCGAAGCCGGGGGTGGGGTCGCCGAACGCGACGATCAGCTTGCCGGCCTCGAGTGTCGGCGGGGCCGACGGCCGGGCGGTCGCCGCCGGCACAGCGACGAGCGCCGCGACCGCGAGGACCGGGAGAAGACGCTTCACGAGAAACCCTCCTGTGTCTTTGGTACCGGGGAAGGCGCAAATCTACCCTGGTTCCGCCCCGGGGCCTAGCTACGCGTCAGCGGGCGAGCGCAGCGCGGCGGCGGTCAACTGCTGGAAGTGGCCGATCAGCTGCTCGCTGTGACCGAGCAGGACGCCGTGCTCGAGCGCGCCCGAGGCGATGCCCTTGTGGACGCCCTCGACGAGGCCGCGGTCCTCGACGCCGATCTGGTCGTCGAATGCCATCAGCTCGTCGATCCACGCCTGGTCGACGTCCCGCCCGAAGAAGTAGTCGAGGAAGCGGTAGGTGCGGTCGGGCGTCAGCGGGATCATCGGCCCGATCGAGATGTTCGGACGGCCCGGGAAGATGTTGACGCCGAGGTTGGGCCAGAGGAAGTGGAACTGGCTTCGCGGCAGCTCGCCGTCGAGGTGCATCCGGGTTCCGCCGCCTTCGCGCACCGCGCCGCGCTGGCTCGACAGCCGTCCCTCGGTCGACAGCGCGTACGACTCGGCCGACACGTCGAGCATCTGCGCGAGCTGCGGATGCGCGACCTGGCAGTGGTAGCACTCGAGGAAGTTCTCGCAGACGATCTTCCAGTTCGCCTCGAGCTCGGTCTCCCACCGCGTGTAGAAGCGAAGGGTGTCGACGTCGAGCCCGAGCTCGGCGACCTGGGCGGGCATCGAGCCGAGCGCCGCGGAGAGGGGCTCCGGATCGCGGGCCGTGCTCACGAAGACGAAAGGGCCCCAGGTGTCGACGGCGGCGGGGCAGAGGCCGAGCTCGTCCGCCGGGAAGTCGGGCTCCTCGTCCGACCGCGGGGCGGAGCGGAGCGAGCCGTCGAGGCCGTACGTCCACGCGTGGTACGGGCACTGCAGCGTCTCGCGCGTGCCCTCGCCCTCGGCGACCTGGGCGCCGCGGTGGCGGCAGACGTTGAGAAACGCCCGCAGCACGTCGTCCTTCGCGCGGGTGACGACGATCGGCGTGCGTCCGGCCTTCGCCGTGAAGAACGTGCCCGGCTCCGGCAGCTGCCCGAGCTGGCCGACGTACTGCCAGGCGTCGCGGAAGATGCGCTCCTGCTCCCGGCGCAGGATCTCCGGATCCGTGTACCAGCTGTAGGGAAGCGTCGCTTCCATGCGAGCGTCAGTGTACGGCGGACGGCCGCACACGCAGCAACCGGGCGACGGCCGGAGGCAGCCACCAGTTCCAGCGCCCGAACAGCGAGACGAGCGCCGGCACGAGCAGGGCGCGCACCACCGTCGCGTCGATGATGATCCCGGCCGCGAGCCCGGTCGCGAAGGTCTTGATGATCACCTCGGGCCCCGAGCCGAGTGCGGCGAACGCGAGGAAGAGGATGAGCGCGGCGCTCGTGACGAGCCGGCCCGTACGTGCGAGCCCGCGGACGACGGCCTCGTCGGTCGGGTGCCCCGCGTCGTACTCCTCGCGGACGCGCGCGAGGATGAACACCTCGTAGTCCATCGACAGCCCGAAGAGGAACGCGAACACCATCAGCGGGATGAACGCCGTGATCGCTCCGGTGGCCGGCACGCCCCAGATCAGGTGTGAGCCCCAGCCGTTCTGCCAGACGAGAACGAGCACGCCCCAGGAGGCGGAGACCGAGACGAGGTTCAGCACGACCGCCTTCAGCGGCAGCAGGATCGACCGGAACGCGCGCGCGAGCAGGATCAACGTCAGCACGGAGATCAGCGCGATCATCAGAGGGAAGTTTCCGTAGACGGTGGAGACGAAGTCGGCGTTGCCGGCGACCTGCCCGCCGACGGTCGCGCCGGGCACCGAGTGCGCGGCGGCCTTGACGCGCCTGAAGAGCGCCCTGCCCGAGCTGTTGTTCGCCTGCTTCGAGGGGAAGGCCTGGACGACCGCCGCGCCGTCGCCGCGCCAGCCCACGGCTGCGCCGTGGATGCCGTCGACTGCGGCGACGCGTTTCGCCACCTCGGCCGCACGCGCGGGGTCGCGCACGAGCACGGAGAACTCCGTCAGCGCGCCGGCGCCGATGCCCGAGCTCGTCAGCGCCTGGAGGCCCTGCCGCGCGTCACCGCGCTTTGCCAGGGACTGTGGGCTCGCGTTGCCGATCTGGATCGTGAGTGCGGGCGCCGCCAGCGCGAGGATGATCGCGAGCGCGACCGCCGCGCTGAGCCAGCGCCGCCGCACGACCGCCTGCGACCAGCGCGTCCAGAAGCGGCTCGCGTCGAGCTCGGTGCGGATGCGCGGCCGGTCGATCCACGGCCCGATCGTCGCGAGGATCACCGGCAGCAGCGTGATCGAGACGAGCACGCTGACCACGGGGATGAGCATCCCCGCGTATCCGATCGAGCGCAGGAAGGGAATCGGGAGCACCACCAGCGAGAGCAGGCCGATTCCGACCGTCGTGCCCGAGAAGACGATCGCCTCGCCGGCCGTCGCCATCGCGTTCTCGACCGCCTGCACCTTGTCGGCGCCGTGCTCGCGCTCCTCGCGCCAGCGCATCACGAGCAACAGCGTGTAGTCGATGCAGACGCCGAGCCCGATGAGCGCGACGAGGAACTGCACGATGAACGAGACGTTCGCGATCGTCGTCAGCGCCCAGATGATCAGGAACGTGCCGACGATCGCGAACAGCGCCATCACGATCGGCACGAGCGCGATGAACGATGCGAAGACGAACGCAAGCACGACGAGCGCGCCGATCCCGCCGATGAGGGCTTCGATCAGCACGCCGGGGCCGCTGCCGCCCGACGCCGCCTCGCCGAGCGCGTCGTACCCGGTTACGTGCACCGTCGATCCCGCCGGGCGCTCCTTCTGGAGCGCCGCGCGCAGCAGCTTGATCTCGTCATTCGCGCCGACGAAGCCGCGGTTCGGCTTGAACGGCACGTAGACGACCGCGAACGTCGTGCGGCCGTCCGGTGAGACGAACGCGCGGCTCCCCGTCGACGCGAACGAGGCGACGTGCGCACCGCGAATCGGCGCTGCCGCCTTCACCAGCGCATGCCCGATTTCCTGCCGCACGCCGGGGGAGTCGACCGTCGTTCCCTTCGGGAGCGTGAAGACGGGCACGATCGAGCTCGTGTTCGGGTCGACGTGGAATCGCTTCAGCAACGCGGAGTTCGTCTCGAAGCCCTCGTTGCCCGGTACGGAGAACTCCTGCGACAACGCATTCGTTATCCGCTGGAGATTCGGCAAGCCGGCGAGCAGCACGAGCAGCCACGCCGCGACGACGAGGCGCTTATGGCGCAGGATGAAGCGAGAAAAGGCGCGCATCGGCCGAGCCTATCCGTGCCGTTGTAGGCTCCGCGCGTGGCCGATCTCGCCCCCTTCGAGCAGTTCTTCGCGTACCGCCGCTTCCAGCCGATCGCGGAGCTCACACCCGACGGCGAGCGCGTCCTCTTCGCCTCGAACGTCTCGGGGCAGTTCAACCTCTGGTCCGCGCATGTCGACGGCGGCTGGCCGGACCAGCTGACGACGTTCACGGAGAACACCGTGCGCGGCGTCGCCGTCCGCGGGGACGGCACGATCCTCTTCATCGCCGACCGCGACGGCGACGAGTTCCACCAGCTCTACCGGATCCCCGCGGGCGGCGGCTGGCCCGAGCAGCTGACCGACCTGCCCCGGGTGCAGCACGCGATCGGCGCCGGCGCCTGGTCGCCGGACGGAAGCGCGTTCGCGTTCTCCGCCAACTCGCGGCGCCCCCAGGACAGCGAGGTGTTCATCTGGCGCGACGGTCACGACGAGCCGCGCTACCTCTTCGGCGAAGGGATGTACGCGTTCCCGGCGTCGTTCTCGCCCGACGGCTCGAAGCTGATCGCGCTCGAGTTCCGGTCGAACAGCGACATGTCGCTCCATCTCGTCGACGTCGAGTCGGGCGACGTGACCGAGTTGACGCCGCACGAGGGGGAGGTGAAGTTCCTCCCGGGCCCGTGGGCCGCCGACGGCTCCGGCTTCCACCTGCTGACGGATGAAGGACGCGAGTTCACGGGCCTCGCCTTCCAGGCGTTCGAGTCGGGGAAGCGCGAGTGGGTCGAAGCGCCTGACCGCGACCTCGACGAGCTCGCCGGCTCGGCCGACGGCCGCGTGCTCGCGTGGCTCGAGAACGACGAAGGGTTCGCGCGCGTGCGCGTCCGCGACGTCGAGGCAGGCAAGGACCTTCCCGAGCCGGCGCTGCCGAAGGGCACGGCGTCGGGTCTCGGCTCCGGCCTCTCGCTCTCGCGTGACGGGTCGCGGCTGGTGCTCGCCTGGGACCAGCCCGCGCGGCCGCCCGAGATCTACGTCGTCGACACGGCGAGCGGCCATGCGCGGCCGCTCACCGAGAGCCGCGCCGCCGGTCTCGCGGCGCTGCCGCTTCGCGACCCGGAGCTGATCCGCTATCCGAGCTTCGACGGTCGCGAGATCCCGGCGTGGCTGTACCGGCCCGACGGCGGCGGCCCGGCGCCGTTCGTCCTCGCCATCCACGGCGGCCCAGAGGCGCAGGAGAGGCCCGTCTACCGCGCGCTCTTCCAGTACCTCCTGAGCCGCGGCATCGGCGTGCTCGCGACGAACATCCGCGGCTCGACCGGCTACGGCAAGACGTATCAGAGGCTCGTCCACCACGACTGGGGCGGCGGCGACCTGGAGGACTGGCGTCACGCCGCCGAGTGGTTGAAGGCGCAGGACTTCGTCGACGGCGAGCGGCTCGGCGTCTACGGCGGCTCGTACGGCGGCTTCGCGACGCTGACGTGCGCCACGCGGTTACCCGAGTACTGGCGCGCGGCGGTCGACGTCGTCGGCCCGTCGAACCTGCTCACCTTCGTCCGTGCCGTCCCGCCCCAGTGGGTGCGCTTCATGGCGAAGTGGGTCGGCGATCCCGACACGGAGGCGGACTTCCTGCGCGAGCGCTCGCCGATCACGTACGTCGACCAGGTGCGCGCAGCGCTCCTCGTGATCCAGGGGGCGAAGGACCCGCGGGTCGTGAAGGCCGAGTCCGACCAGATGGTCGAGCGGCTCCGCGGGCTGGGTCGCGAGGTCGCGTACGAGGTCTTCGAGGACGAGGGCCACGGCTTCACGCGCTATGCGAACGAGCTCCGGGCTTTCCGCCTGGCTGCCGACTGGCTCGAGCAGCACCTGCGCGCGGAGATTTGACCGGCGTCCCGGGTGGAGCGACGATGGGTGGGTGTCCGGCCGCCTGAGCTCGCTCCGTCGCGTCGCCTCCGCGCATCCGCGCTGGATCGTCGCCGGCCAGTTCGTGCTGCTGGCCGTCTTCTTCGGGTTCGTCGGCTGGGCCGTGCGCGGCTCGTTCCACGACGCGGCCGCCGATCTCCGGAACGCCGATCCGGTCATCTTCGGGCTCGCCTGCCTGGCCGTCGCCGCGTACTACCTGCTCTTCGTCCTCGGCTGGATCCGGATCCTCGCGGACTGGGACATCAGGCTCTCGTACCCGGCTGCGCTCCGCGCCGAGATGGTGTCGATGCTCGCGAAGTACGTCCCGGGCGGCGTGTGGACGCCGGCGGCGCGCGTCGTCGCGGCGAGGCGCGCAGGTGTCACCGACGGCGCGCTCGTCGCCGCTTCGATGCTGCTCGAGGCGGGCATCTCGGCCGTCGCGGGAGTGATCGTGTTCGTCGTCTCGCTCGCGTGGGTGAAGGGCGTCGACGCGCCGATCGCACCGCTCGTCGCATTCGGCGTCGGCGTCGGCGTGCTGCTCCACCCGCGCGTGTTCCGGCCGCTCGCGTCGAAGGTGCTGCGGAGGCTCGGCTACGACGAGCTGCCGCCGCTGCGCGGCGCGACGATGCTGATTCTGCTCGTCTTCTACTCGGGGACGTGGATCGTCGGCGGGGTCGCGCTGTGGCTCCTGCTGCGCTCGGTCGGCTCGCACCCCGACGTCGCGTCGATCGTCTTCCTCGGCGGAGTCGGCGCGGTCGGCGCGATCGTCGCCGTGCTGTCCGTCTTCGCACCCTCGGGCCTCGGCCCGCGCGAAGCCTCGATGTACGGCCTGATGCTCGCCGTCGCGGGACAGGGAGCGGCGCTCGGGGCCACCGTGCTGAACCGCGTCGCGATCACGCTCGTCGAGGTGCTGCTGCTCGTCGTCGGCGGGCTGCTCTTGCGCCGCCGCGACGACGAGGACGCGCTCGAGCTCGCCGACGCTCGAAGCTAGATGGTTGATGCCACGAAATCGTCTGTTCCGGGGCGTGAGCTGGTCGCTCTGGGGCGCACCGGCGTGCCGGCGGCGATGGCAGAGCCATCGGGGC
>Ga0315281_10000229_pt1 | contig 74111 bp, 77 predicted proteins | sample YL17G07_0_MG_FD_204540 | JGI IMG/M metagenome (GOLD analysis project Ga0315281, IMG submission 204540) | Sediment microbial communities from Yellowstone Lake, YNP, Wyoming, USA - YL17G07_0 | ecosystem: Environmental > Aquatic > Freshwater > Lake > Sediment | place: USA: Wyoming | collected... | reverse complement strand
AGCATGGGAAACGTCATTCCCGCAGTTTGTAAGCGGGAATCCAGCTCTTTTGCTCCTGGATGCCCGATAAAAACCTTCGGGCATGACGGAAAATGGATGCTTATGGCACATAGTGCGTTCGCCCTGTTAAACTATCACCGGAGTAGCGAATAAGATGTAATATTAGTGCAAACTCAGGAGATATGACGATGAAAAAGTTCCTCAAGGATAACATGGTCACATTGTTGATAGTGGCCTTCGCACTGGTTTATGTGTATTTTAACGGCGGACGTTTGGGCACGTGACACAACACGACAGACCCTCGTGTGGGGCTTTCAATTGACGGGCGGCAAAAGTAAAAACTTTCTTTCCTTTCCGAACACCTGCAGCCTATAGTTTTATGTAACCTTCCCATATCCGGAAAAGTTCGGCCGTGGCCTGGACGTCTCCGGCGCAATAACGCGCAATGTCTATGTGTCTCCCGGCCTTGAAGAGCCCCTTTACGTCCTCTCCCGATATGCCATCAGCCTTGGGGCTCCTGATGCCGAAGGTCTTGCACCACATGTCCAGGCTGAAACGTCTCTTTGATGCGCCGTAAAAATTGAGTTGGTCCATGAGGTCGATATGGGGCCCGTTGTACCTGTTCGGCATAAGGTCCCTGGCAGGTTTCAGACGGTGTACGGCAGACCTTATCATGATGAAAGGGGCGTCAAACGCCCTTCCGTTAAAAGTCACAAACTTATCATAGGACTTTATTGAGGTCCAGAATTTCCCGATAATCTCCTTTTCAGTGCCGCACTCATAACGTATTCCGTCTTCTTCAAAAGGCAACAGCATATCGCCGGCAGTCTGGAAGTAAACCGCACCCCTGCCAGTGTCGGGGTTCAGCATGCCGATTGCGGCTATCTCGGCGGTTTGAGGATAGAGGCCAAGACCTTCCCTGACCTTTTCCGCTTCCTCTTCAGTGTCCGCCCATTTCATGAGATACTCGCGGGTGGAGGGCTCAAGAGACTCGAATTCAACACCCACCGTCTCTATGTCAAAAACAACACGGTTCATAATGGTTTTCAGCCCCTTCTGGGCATCTTCTCCAATACCTTGATGGTCTTGATAGTGTCAATGGCCCGCTGAAGCTGCACGTCATTTTTCTCATCCACCTCAAGAGGCGCCTTTTCCCCCTTTTCATCATAATCGTCTTCGCTCATCTGGTCGTTTTTCAAATGCCTCTCAAGGTCCTTTTCCCTTATGACCTGCCGCCCCTTGCCGTCCTTGACCTCGATTTTTACCACTATGTCGGGCGTTATGCCGACGCCCTGAATGCTCGTACCCTTAGGGGTATAGTATTTGGCAGTCGTAAGACGCAGCCCTGAGCCGTCGCTTAAGGGAATAAGGCTCTGCACGGACCCCTTTCCAAAGGTCTGTACCCCGAGTATTACGGCCCTGTTCCAATCCTTCAGCGCTCCCGCTACAATCTCCGAGGCGCTGGCGCTGCCCTGATTTACAATAACAACCATCGGTATCTCGGCATAACGGATTGCGTCCGTCTCCGTTAAATAATCGGACTTGTTGCCGTTCCTTCCCTTTATGGAGACCACCAGTTTTTTAGGGGGAAGAAACTCTTCCGCCACTTCAACCGCGCTGTTCAGGAGACCGCCCGGGTTGTTCCTGAGGTCCAGGACCAGCGAGGTCATGTTGTCCTTCTTCAGTCGGCCCAGTGCAAAACCCAGGTCCTCGGCCGTAGACTCCTGAAACTGGGTCAGCTTGACATACCCGACATCGTCATTCATCATCCTGTACTTCACGCTCTTTATCTTAATGACGTCTCTTTCGATAGTTATGTCAATAGGCTCTTTCCATTCATCGCGCATGACGGTCAGCGTCACCGAGGTCCCTTTCGGCCCGCGCATCTTTGTAACAGCATCCTGGATGCCCATGTCCCTGGTGCTGACACCTGCTATCTTGACAATCCTGTCCCCGGCCTTGATGCCTGCCTTATAGGCGGGGGTGTCCTCTATAGGCGCTATCACGGTAAGCGTCCTGTCCTTTATCCCTATCTGTATGCCCAAACCTCCGAACTCGCCTTTTGTCTCAACCTGCATATCCTTGTAAGCTTCAACATTCATGAATCCCGAATGCGGATCCAGAGAGGTAAGCATGCCTTTAAGTGCGCCCTCAATAAGATCTTTGGTCTTTATTTCCTCAACATAAGTTTTCTTGATTATTGCAAGGGCTTCGGTAAAGGTGCGCAGGTCTTCGTAACCGCTGTCCGCCGCCACAGTGACCGAACTCCACCGGCCCACAATAACACCCAAAAAGGCGATAACCAGGACGGCAGCCGTTAAAACACTTTTTTTTCCGGAAAACATTTTCTTCCTCCAACAGGTTGCTATGTCAAAATTAAAGTCAGCGGCAATGTTATGCGTCCACTATGCTTTTATCTTCCGAGCCACTGCTGGGGATCGAGGGGTTTGCCTTTGTAGCGTATCTCGAAATAAAGCCCGGGGTAGCCCAGTGTGCCGGATTCGCCGACCGATCCCACCGAATCGTTCTGGTTTATTATAGCTCCTTTTTGCAAAAAAATCCTGGACAGATTTCCGTAAAGAGTATGGTAATTGCCCCCGTGGCTGACGATCACCAGCTTCCCATACCCCTTGAATTCGTCGGCAAAAACAACCCTTCCCTCAAAAACAGCCTTGACCGTGGCGCCAAGCGAAGCCTTTATGTGAATACCGCTCCTGAAGACAGGGAGATTGAAAATCGGATCTATATGGCTCCCGTATTGGAGCACAATCGAGCCGTCTACAGGCATGTGAAGCCTGCCCTTCATACGAGAAAAGGCGCTCGTTTCATCGGGCCCTTCTTCTTCCCGGCCTTTTTTCCCCCCTTTTTTCTTTCTCGCCTCCCGCTCCAGCCTTTCGGATTCCTGAATTATCTGCAGCATCTTATGGGAGGCCTCCTGGAGTTCGCGGACCATCTGCTGGTAAGAGCTCTTTTCCTTCCTGACACTCACAAGAAGGGACTCACGCTCGCGCTTCTTTTCCTTGAGAGAGTCTTCCATGGCTGCCATTTTTTTCTCTTCAGCCCTGAGTCCTGAAGACAAGTGTTTCAGTTTGTTCTGCTTGTCTCCAAGGGCCTTCACAGCGTTGCTGTAATTGATGATAAGCTCGTGGTCGTAGGACGAAATATCTTTAATATAGCGCGACATCCGCATCATACCGGAGATGTCGGTCCCGCTGATCAAGGCTGATACGGTGTCACCGCTTTTACCAACACGCTGCAGCGTGCGCAGTCTCTTTTTCAGGAAGTTCCATTGTTGCTGCATATGGTCCCTGTTCAGGGTTATCTCTTCCTCAATAGCGGCTATGGCCGCCTGCATCTTCCTGATCTTATTCCTCTGCGCGGCAAGCCTGTCTTCTATATCATTCAGTTCTTCCAGTGTCTTTCTAAGGTCGCTAAGCACGGACTGTTCCATCTTTCTGGCCGACTCCAGCTTCTTCCTTTGCTCGCGCAGTTCCCTCTGTATGCGGTTGTACTCGCTCCGACTGTCATCCGCTGCCCGGGACAGCGCAGGCACAGCACACAGCGCTAAAAGAAAGCCACAGATGAGCGTTATTTGGAAAAGCGGGAAAAAGGTGCGTACGGATATTGACGCAGCAAGGCGTTCTTTATGGCCGGCCTTCCGCATTACAGGCTAAAGCCTCAGCCTCCCGATGGCAATGGTCGAGCCGATGATGCCCAGCACAACCCCAACGGCAGGCAGGGAGACAAGTATCTCGGGCGGGAAGACAAGGGTCTTGAGCATGGGGATAACCAGGCTTAGCCTATAGGTGATTCCGAAATAGAATACCAGGGCGAGACCAAGTCCGAACAGGCCGCCTGACAGGCCGATAATGCCGCCTTCTATGAGGAAGGGCATTCGAATGAAACCTCCGGTTGCGCCAAGGAGCTTCAGTATCTCTATTTCGTCTTTCTTGCGGTAAAAAAGAATCTTTACGGTGCTGTAAGTTACAAACACCACTCCTATGGAAATAATCAGAAAAATAATTACGCTTATATTTTCAATAGAACGTCTCAGGCGGTGTATTGATTCAGCTATCTTTTCTGCATAATAGACGTCATCCACGCCGGGGATGGCCTTTATGTCTTCTGCTATCCTTTTGGCTGACGCCCCCGCCACATAGTCTTTTCCGATCTTGATCTCCACGGAGGCGGACAGGGGATTTTCGTCCAGACCCTCCAGTATATTGCCGGAGCCCTTGAGGGTCTGCCGCAGTTCATCCAGGGCGTCCTCGCGGGAGATGAACTTCATGGAAGCAATATCTCTCCTGCCTTTAAGGGTATCCAAAACCCCGGCAGTCTCCTCCCGGGTGAGAAACTTCTTCAGATAGACGACCATGGAGAACCTTTCCGGAAGATGGTTCGCGACAAGTTCGACATTATGGAGAAAAAAGACAGTGAGTGTAATTATAAACAGACTGGATCCCACCGTGATGATGGACAGGAGATTTATCCATTTCTCTCTGAAGAGGCTTTTGGTGGCCGATCTGAGCGCGTAGGAAAGTGCCATCAGTTCACCTCATCGGAGGATATGGCCCCTCCGTCGAGCTTCAGGACCCGTTTGCCCGTGTTCCTGAACAACTCCCGGTTGTGAGTTGCTATCATAACAGTTGTGCCCTGAATGTTGATGTCCCTGAACAGTTTAATTATATCCATCGCAGTGTTAGGGTCCAGATTGCCCGTGGGTTCGTCGGCAAGCACCACCTGGGGATCGGCTGCCAGGGCCCTTGCTATTACGACCCTTTGCTGTTCTCCGCCGGAAAGCCCCCTGGGAAAACTGTCGGACTTGTGTCTCAGATGCACCATCTTCAGCGCCTCCGAGACCGTCCCCTTTATGTCCTTCTCAGGTATATTTCTGATCCTGAGGGCCAGGGCGACGTTGTCGTATATGGTAAGGTTATTGATGAGCTTGAAGTCCTGAAAAACCACGCCCACACTGCGTCTGAGCATGGGTATCTGAGACTCGGGGAGCCCTGAAAGGTTGAAGTCTCCTACGGTAACTTCTCCCTCATCCGGCCATTCTGCAAGATACATCAGCTTCAGCATGGTGGACTTGCCTGCTCCGCTTGGACCTGTGATAAAGACCATCTCGCCCTTGTCAACTGTAAGGGAGATGTTCCTGAGCACAGTCTGCTTATCATAGTATTTGGAAACGTTTTTAAATGTAATCATAGGCGTGAAACTCTCATGCGCCAAGCCCTTCTCGGGCTGCACAGGCAATGTCCCCGGCAGTGAGTCCGAACAGCGCAAGCAGTTCCTTCGGCGACCCGGAACACCCGAAGGTGTCATGCGTACCAACGCGTTTGATCCTGATTGGATGGTTTTCAGAGAGAAACTCGGCCACGGCGCCTCCGAGTCCGCCTATAATGGAATGCTCCTCGGCCGTGACTATGAGCCTCGAGGCCCCGGCAGCAAAAAGCAGCGCCTCCGTATCAAGCGGCTTTACCGTAGGCATATTGATGACCCCGGCGTCTATGCCCTCTTGTGTCAGGATGTCCCTCGCTTCTATGGCCGCCGAAACCATGATACCGTTGGCAACTATGTTTACGTCTCTGCCTATGTTGAAGGTATATGCCTTGCCTATCCTGAACCTGTAGTCCTCAGGCATGACGGACGGGACCTTGGCCCTGCCGAGCTTCACATAAACCGGACCGGCAAACTCGGCTATGACGTCTATGACCTGCTTGGTCTCGTACCCGTCCGATGGGACGATGACGGTCATGCCGGGTATCACCCTCATGATGGCCACGTCCTCCAGCGCCTGATGGGACGCACCATCTTCTCCGACCGTAATGCCGCCGTGGGTGGCCACGAGCTTTACGTTCAGATGAGAATAGCAAAGGGTCTGGCGTACTTGCTCCCACGCCCTCCCGGATGCAAAGACCGCGAAGGTGGAAGCAAACGGTATCTTCCCCGTGAGGGAAAGGCCGCCGGCGGTCCCTACCAGGTCCTGTTCCGATATCCCGATATTGAAAAACCTGTCCGGAAAGGATTTTCCGAATTTAGCGGTCTTTGTGGAACCCGAAAGGTCGGCATCCAGGACAACAACCTTTTCATTCCTGCTGCCAAGCCCAACGAGGGCCGCGCCATATGCGTCGCGCGTGGCCACGGCCGTGCCATAGAAATCCGAACGCTTTGAAACCGTCTCCACTGCTCTATCGGCCATTGTCGCCAAACTCCTTCAAGGCCTTTTCAAGCTCCTCCGCTGTTGGGGCGAGCCCGTGATATTCAACCTTGTTCTCAAAGAAGGACACCCCCTTGCCCTTGACTGTAAAGGCGACGATTACGGTGGGTTTGCCCTTAATCCGTCCGGCTTCATCCAGGGCGTCGGTGACGGCCTGCATGTCGTGCCCGTCTACTGTGAGCACATGCCAGCCGAAGGCCTTCCACTTGTCCGCAACAGGCTCAACCATCATGACGTCACAGCACGGCCCGTCTATCTGAAGGCCGTTTACATCCACTATGCCGCACAGGTTGTCCAGACGGTAATGGCCGGCAGTCATTGCCGCCTCCCATATCTGGCCTTCCTGGATCTCGCCGTCCCCCATAAGGCAATAAACCCTTGCAGGAGAATTGTCAAGCCTCAACCCCATCGCCATACCGTTTGCGATGGAGAGCCCTTGTCCCAGGGAGCCGGTTGAAACCTCCACACCATCCAGGAGTTTGGAACAGGGATGGCCCTGAAGGGGGCTGCCTATCTTTCTGAGGGTATCAAGCAAGGCCGGACCGAAATACCCGGAAAGGGCGAGCACGGCATAAAGCAGCGGCGCAGCATGGCCCTTGGAGAGGACGAAGCGGTCGCGCTCCGGCCATTTCGGGTCGTCCGGCCTGTGTCTCATCTTGTAGAAAAAAAGCGCTGTTGCCAGATCAGCAGCCGAGAGGGAGCCGCCCGTGTGCCCGGAACCTGACCGGGCAAGCATCTTGAGGATATGCACCCTGACCCTGGCGGCCTGATCTTTGAGGAAACCAATATCTCCGGACTGCATCATAGCGGTCATTATTTTCTCCCCATTCAGATAAAAACTTGGTTATTATAAAACATGCATGAGAAAAAAGGTAAGTAAGTTGACATCAAGCCGTTTTTAATGTACAGTTTTTAAACCAACCCCAATTGGAGGATGCCATGAAACTACAGACCATTTTGCTTGTCGTAATGCTTTCCTTGTTTCTTTCAGTTATGCCGGCCTTTGCAGCCGATACCTTTGATCTGACAATTCCCCTGCCCCTGACCGGCAAGACAGCGAAGTTCGGGGAGATGATGAAAAAGTCCTATGAGATTGCGGCAGAAGAGATCAATGCCAAGGGCGGCATCAAACATAAGAAGCTTAACCTCTCCTTTGAGGACTCAGGCGCAAAGCCCGAGACTGCACGCGCGATTGTCGAAAATCTGATTGACACCAAAAAGCAGCCGATCATTGTGGGAGAATATACCTCTTCCTGTGCGAAGGCGGTTGCAGCGGTTGCCGAGGAGCGCAAAACGCCATATCTTGTTGTTGCGAGTGCCGACGACGACATTACACAGAAAAACTATAAATATGTTTTTCGCCAGAACCCGGTAAATGCGCATTACAGCGACGGCCTTATTGATTTCATCAAGACTGTTGTCAAGCCAAAGACGATTGCTATTTTATACGAAAGCACCGCGTTCGGCACCTCTGGGGCGGATGCCATGGAAAAAGATGCGGCAAAGTTCGGCATCAAGGTCCTGACGAAGGAAAAATATGAAGCAGGGTCGGTTGACTTCAAACCCCTGCTGTCCAAGGTCAAGGCGGCACAGCCTGACGTAATATATATGGTTTCATATGTTATGGACGCCTCTCTTTTAATGAAGCAGATCAAGGAACTGAGGATAGATGCAAAGCTCTTTGCCGGCGGCGCAGCAGGCTTCGCTATCCCTGAGTTCATCGACAATGCAAAGGATGCGGCTGACTACGTTGTGACCTCAACGCTCTGGACCCCCCAGCTCAAGTATGCCGGTTCAAAGGAATTTGCGGACAAATACAAGAAGAAATACGGTGACTATCCCTCCTATCACGGCGCATCTGCATACTCCGCCCTTTATGTGATGAAAAACGCGCTTGAAAAGGCGAAGAACTGGACCCAGGACGGAATACGCGACGCCCTCAAGGCAACGAATATGACAACAGCCTTCGGCCCGGTCAAATTCGAGGACAAGGAAGGATACCAGAACCAGAACTTCACCGACACCCTCGTACTACAGGTAATCAAGGGAGAACATGAGACGATCTGGCCGGAGAAATTTGCAAGCAAAAAGTACGTATACCCCATTCCAACATGGAGAGAGAGAAGGTAACCAATTTGTAAATGTGAAAGGGTTAATAAGTCATGACATCTGCCCAGGTTGAAGTACTGCTTCAGACGCTGATATCAGGCCTCCTTCTTGGAGGCCTGTATGCCCTGATCGGCATCGGCATGACCCTGATCATGGGCGTCATGAAGATCATCAACCTTGCGCACGGCGAACTGATGATGGTCGGCATGTATATCGCATACGTGCTTTTTTCCCTGTTTCATATTGATCCGTATCTTTCTATTTTTATCGCCGCCCCGGTCCTTTTTATGCTCGGCGTCCTCTTTCAGAAATACCTTATCAACCCGGTCATGAAGGTGGACTCCATACTTCCGGAAAATCAGGTCATCCTTACTGTAGGCATCGGCATGGTGCTGGCCAATGTCGCCACTATTATATTTTCATCCGACTACAAGACCACACCAGTGAATTATGCAACCAAGGCCTGGTACCTTTCGGATTTCTGGAAGGCCTCCCCGATTGAGCTTTCCCTTTCAATGCCGTGGTCGGTCTCCTTCTGTGTCGCCATCTTTATTACCGCCGCCCTCTGGTTCTTTCTTACAAAGACCGATATGGGCAAGTCAATACGTGCAACCGCACAGGACAAGGACGCAGCAATGCTTATGGGCGTAAATGTCGAATGGATGAGGGTATTCACCTTCGGTCTCGGCTCTGCGCTTGTCGGCTCAGCCGGCTGTCTGTTTATTCCTATCTATTATCTTTATCCTGATCTTGGCGGCCAGTTTACGCTGATCGCCTTTGTCATCACGATCCTCGGGGGCCTCGGCTCCACGGTCGGCGCCATTGTCGGGGGGCTAATCCTCGGAGTCTTCGAATCCCTGACCGCCACCTATGCAGGCATGGGGTGGGCGCCTGTGGGCAGATTTATGATCTTTGTTGCAGCCCTTATCTTTGTGCCCGGGGGCATCATGTCGCTTTTCAAAAAGAGGGGGCGCGGATAATGAAGAAGAATCTTCCTCTTATTATTGCCGGGCTTCTTGCACTGCTGCCGCTCATTGGCCTCAGCTCATACTGGATGCATATCCTGATTCTTGTGATCATGTGGTCAGTCATCGGCATGGCCTGGAACCTGCTTGGCGGATACTGCGGCCAGGTATCATTCGGGCATGCGGCGTTCTTTGGGGTCGGCGCATACACGGCCGGGATACTCTACAACAAGCTCGGAGTTTCCGCCTGGTGGGGCCTGCCGCTCAGCATCTTCGTTGTGGCGATCTTCGCCCTTGTGATCGGCTACATATGCCTGAGGCTGAAGGGCCCGTTTTTTGCTTTGGGCACACTTGCAATGGGCGTAATACTCAGGGTCACCGCAGAGAACCTTACAGGTATCACGGAGGGCGATCTCGGCATAATGATAAGGGAGCGCACCTGGGTTGAGAAGATTTGGTACTTCTATATCATCCTCATCCTTGCTGTGCTTGCGTTTTTCCTTGTAAAGAAGGTGATCGAATCAAAGCTCGGCTATTATTTCGTAGCGATCAGGGAAGATCAGGACGCTGCCGAATCCCTCGGCATCAACACCACATTATACAAGACTATTGCGCTCTGCCTGAGCGCTGTAATCACCGGCCTTGCCGGAGCTTTTTATACGAACTATATGGGATACATCGACCCCAAGATCGTCTTTGCCCTGCATGATATCTCGATAGTCACGATCATGGTGGTCATGGTCGGAGGCGTGGCAACCTTCTGGGGACCTTTTGTCGGCGCCGTCATCATGGTCTTTTTAGCCGAGCTCATCCGGACCATCCCCAAGCTTGGGGCAGCGCACCATACCTTCTTCGGCATCCTTTTAATTGTGATCATTATCTTTCTGCCAAACGGCATTGTTGGGGACCTGCCAAAACTGAAAAGGCTTTTCAGCCGGAGGGCAGGCTGATGGCAATGCTTGAGGTCAAAGGCGTATCGCGGTTTTTTGGAGGTCTGGCCGCCCTGACCGATGTCTCCTTTGAAGTGCAGAAGGGAGACATACTGGCCCTGATTGGTCCGAATGGAGCCGGCAAGACCACTATGTTCAATGTGGTCAATGGGTTCTACGCACCTTCAACGGGTGAGGTCTATTTTAACAAAAAGAAGATCTCCGGCCTTAAACCGCACCAGATCTGCAAGCTGGGCATTGCCAGGACCTTCCAGGTCGTAAAGCCCCTCCAGAGGATGAGCGTGCTTGACAACGTGATAGCCTCCGCCTTCCTGCGCGTCAAAAGCAGAGCCCGAGCCGAGGAAGTGGCTTTGGAGACAATCAGATTTACCGGGCTTTATGAGGACAGAGATGTTATATCAAAAGGGCTGCCCCTCGGCAAGAGGAAAAAGCTTGAGATAGCCCGTGCGCTTGCAACCCAGCCCGAGTTGCTTCTGCTGGATGAATCCTTTGCAGGACTTAACCCTACGGAACTTGACGACTCCATCGGGATCATCAGGAGGATCAAGGAGCGGGGCATAACCATCATGATCATAGAACACCATATGAAGGTCATCATGGCCATTTCAGACAGGATAGTGGTGTTAAGCTATGGACAGAAACTGGCAGAAGGAACGCCCGAGGATATAGGAAATAATCCGCTTGTGGTAGAGGCGTATCTTGGAGAGGCTGAGAGTGCTTGAGATAAAGAACATTGATGTCTATTACGGCGATGTCCAGGTACTATGGGATGTTGCCTTTGAGGTAAAAAAGGGCGAGATCGTCGCACTTATCGGGGCAAACGGGGCGGGTAAATCCACCACCCTGAAGACCATCTCAGGAATAGTGAGGCCTGCGAAGGGAGAGGTGTTTTTTGAAGGCGTCGCGATTCATAAAATCGAACCCTACAAACTAATTGAGACCGGACTGGCCCATTGCCCTGAAGCGAGAAGACTTTTTGTGGAGATGACCGTGGAAGAGAACCTTGACATGGGTTCGCTTAAGGGCGAGGCGAAACAGCAGAGGCAAAAGACAAAGGAGATGGTCTTTGAGCTTTTCCCGCGCCTGAAGGAGCGGAGAAAGCAGATTTCCGGCACCCTGAGCGGCGGAGAGCAGCAGATGGTTGCCATAGGCAGGGGACTGATGGCCTTGCCGAAACTGCTGATGTTTGATGAACCTTCCCTCGGACTGGCGCCTATCCTTGTCCGGGAGGTCTTTAGCGTCATAAAGCGCATAAGGGAAGCCGGTACAACGGTTCTTATTGTTGAGCAAAATACAAAGCAGACCCTTTCCATTGCCGACAGGGCATATGTGCTGGAGACCGGCAAGATAACCCTTCAGGGGACAGGGCAGGCCTTGCTCAACGACGAACATGTAAAGAAGGCGTACCTGGGGGTTTAGGCCCCAATCAAGGAGGTTGCATATGTTTGTTTCCGACTGGATGACAAAAAAAGTTATCACGATAACCCCTGAGGACAGCATTTCCACTGCAGTCAAGTTAATGAAGGAAAAAAAGATAAAGCATATCCCTGTTGTCAAGGATGAGAGGCTCAAAGGCATTATCTCTGACAGGGACATAAAGGAGTACACTCCGTCCAGGGCCACTTCGCTTGATATCTTTGAGCTTCACTATCTGCTTGCAAAGACAAAGGTGAAGGATATAATGAAGGCCGGGGTAGTTACAACTACGCCGGATACTCCGGTGGAAGAAGCGGCAATGATGATGCATGACCGGAACATAGGGAGCCTGCCGGTGGTGGAAAACGGAAAGCTTGTCGGCATCATATCGGACAAGGACATCTTTCGGGTATTGGTGGATATTACAGGAGTACGTCACAAGGGCCACAGGGTGAGCACTGTTGTTGAGGACAGGTCCGGGTCCATCAAGGACGTGGCGGATATCATCAGGAAACACGGCTTCAGCTTACAGAGCCTGCTGACCTCCTATGAGGGTGTTGCCAAGGGGTTCAGGGAGATCGTGATAAGGTGCAAGGGGGTCGGCAATTTCAAGGGCATGAAGAACGAACTGGAAGGGACCTACAGAAGCGTAAAGATAATAAAGGGCTGAGGGAACGGGCCCCCTCAAAGGAACAATAAATCTCATGTATAATCTGCCGATCTTCCCAGGAGGAGAATGCTTGCATAAAAAGGCGCCGTTTTCCGTGGAATGACCATTTCGGAAAGACCATCCATTACTGGATTTTGCGCGGTTTGCGTCTCGGCCGCGGTTCTTTATTTCAATCCGGCAAACGCGCAAACCGCCGGTACGGAAGCCGCGTCTCAAACCATAAAGGCCGTTGTCATGGCCGATGCGCCCCCCAACGCGTTCCGTGATGAAAAGACCGGCCGGGCGTCAGGGTTCACGGTCGAAATCGCGGATAAAATCGCCAAACGCGCCGGACTCTCGATAACATATATATTTGCGCGGAATATCTCGGAAGTCATTGATAAACTCAAGTCCGGCGAGGCCGACCTGGTTCCCGCGCTTGCTGAAAGCGAAGAACGCAGGAAAGATTTCATCTTCAGCCGTCCCATCACCAGTCAAACCGTATCGCTTTTCGTCAGGTCCCGGGACGATACGATTAAGGGTCTGGTTCCCGGGCTGCATGTCGGGATAATCAAGGGGGGGGTTATCCATGAGCAATTAAAAAAAATTAAGGGGCTGGATGTTACGGTTTACAACAACCTTTCCGAAGGTCTTTTCGATTTCCTGGCCGGCAGGATTGACGCCGTCGTAGCCGGCGAGTCTACATTCATGAAGTTGGCTCGGGACGCGGGCATCGAGGACAAGATCAAGATCGTCGGGGCCCCGATCGGCCGGTTGAAGGGTTCGTTAGCGGTCCGCAAGGACAATTATAAGCTGCTCGCGAGGCTTAACAAGGCCATGGAGGGTTTTGTAGAGTCCCCCGAATACCGGAAGACATATGTAAAATGGTACGGCAAGCCGACCCCCTTCTGGACCGCCGAGAAGCTTGTCGCCGCCGGCGCCGTTATTTTTCTTTTTACCGTAGCGGGTATGGCCGCGTGGCGTTATCTCACGATTATGGGGCTTAACCGGGAACTCACCGATAATATCGCCGAGCGCAAAAAGGCGGAGGAACGCCTGCGTCGGGCGCACGAGGAACTGGAGGGGAGGGTGCGGGAGAGGACCACGGAACTCACGGATGTAAATATACAAATGCAGGGCCGGATCAATGAATGCAACCTGATGAGGCAGGACCTCGTAAGGCTGTCGGGCAGGATACTCACCGCGCAGGAAGAGGAAAGAAAGAGGCTCGCCCGGGAGCTTCACGACGGGCTCGGGCAATCGCTGCTGGCCATGAAACTCAAACTGCAGAAGTTCCACGCCGACACCAGGAAAGGGGTCTCCACGGTGCCCGATGCCTGCGCCTCGGTCATCTCGGACGTCTCTGGACTGGTTGAGGAACTGAGGAACATTACGCTGGACCTCAGGCCGTCCTTTCTGGAGGACAGGGACCTGAGCGATATTTTTCAATGGTATGTCAAGAGGTTCCATGAGCTGTCCGGGACAAGGATCGAGATGAGCGCCGAGGACGCTATTGACGCCGGGCTGCATATCAAGGAAAACCTTTACAGGATACTGCAGGAGGCCTTGAATAACGTCTCCAAGCATTCCGGGGCCGATATGGTCAAGGTGACTCTGGGGCAGGCAGGGAACATGTTGCAACTCAAAATAACGGACAACGGCAAAGGCTTCGAGCCGTCGGACGTTCTTATGAAAGGAATGGGGCTGGGCCTGACCACCATGCGTGAAAGGGCGGAACTCCTGCACGGCGACATGGAGATAGAAACTCTTCCCGGCGCGGGAGTCTCTATCCGCATTGAGGTCCCGAAGGTATGATTAACGTCCTGATTGCCGACGACCATGCGATCTTCCGGCAGGGGCTTGCGGAACTCCTGCGTGTGGAGAATGGCATACGTCTTGTCGGGGAAACGGCCGACGGGAAAAGCGCCATGGCCCTTATACTTGAAAAAGACCCGGACGTTGCCATCCTCGATGTCTCGATGCCCGAGCCGGGGGGGATAGAAATCGCGAAAGAGCTCCAGTATCTCGGGTTGAGCGCCAAGGTCATAATTCTTACCATGCACAAAGACCCTTTGACCGCCGCGAGGGCCATGGAAATGAACATTGCCGGGTACGTCCTGAAAGACAATACCTTCGAGGAACTCATTTACGCGATCAAGGCGGTTGTTTCGGGCGGCAGGTTTATAAGCCCTTCCATCGCGGGCGAGTTGATTACATACAAAGACGTGAATAAGTGGGGAAAGACAAACCTGACGGAACGTGAAAAGGAAGTATTAAAACTGATAGTGAAAGGCCTCACAAACAGGGCGATTGCAAAGGAGCTGTTTATCAGCATCAAGACCGTGGATACCCACCGAACAAGGATCATGAAAAAACTGTCCGTCCATAAAACAACCGACCTCGTCAGGCTTGCTATCAAGTCGGGCCTTGCAGAAGGATAGCTACGGTATTTACCCGATAGGTAAAATACGGAACTTGCCTGATTTATTCCACCCCTTCAAGTCTGCTATCTTAAAGACAAAGCCCCCCACTGAAGCAAAGGCGTGAGGGTCTTTTTTAAATCATTTTTAAATTACGAATACCAACCAGCGCTTGTTTTCCTGGAGAGGAGGTTTAGATGACTAATGCGGTTAAGAATTTAGTATTGATTGTAGCGGGTATGCTTGCCTTACTTGGTATCGTATATGTGTCCCGTATCTTTTTTAAGTAGGCAATTTAAAAGGTGCAACGTGCCATGAAAGTAACGTGTAAGAATCTTTGCTCACACGGGGCCGGTATCGGGGAAGGGGCGGCCGGGTAAGCGCCGGACGAGATTCCATGCGCGCGGGTGCAAAGCTAAAATGTCCCACGGCCGGGACAAAAAGAACTTTGGAACATACACGGCCGAAGAGCTCATCGCCTCCAGCACCGGTCCAGATAGTTGATACGCTTGCATAGGTCCTTATCCCACTGTCTGAATTGCAGACACCAGTTTGTAACCAACCACTAATCTTGCACTCTCTGTGCTAAAATACGTGTGTTAATTTTCGCATGTCATTAAAGGGGAACATATGGACCTGAAGAGTATTTCTCTTAAATGGAAAGCGGCAATCCCATTGATCGTCGCCGTATCTATCGGCGTTCTTGCCACTGTCATGGTCACCGGCTACAGCGCTAAAAAGATCGTCTTCGACGAGATCGAGAAGAGCACTCTCAAGGGTTACCGCGACATGGTTCTCAATTCCCTCACCAACATGATGGAACGTCAGGACTATAATTCTGCCAAGAAGTCGTTCCTCAATGAGCTGGCCCATATTGTAGATATCAGGATAGTCAAGTCCGAGTTGCTGGACAAGCAGCACCCCAAAGGAGACCCCGGTGACTATGCCGCGGACTCGATAGAGCGAGAGGTGATAGACAAGGGGACGGAGCGTGTCGAACAGGAGGGAACTAACATCAGGGGAGTTTATCCCTACAGGGCGACAGCAAACTTTCTCGGCAAAAATTGCCTTGCCTGCCATGACGTAAAAGAGGGAGATATCCTCGGAGCTGTGAACATAAGGGTCTCCCTGACTGATTCCCTCGGAAGGATACGTACTCTCAAATATATTTTTGCTGCCATGGGAGCGGGCGGGATAATATGCGTCACGGTGCTCGTGTTTATCGTCATGCGTTTTACTCATAAACCCCTATTGGAGCTTATGTCTTTATCGAAGGACCTGGTGGAAGGTGATGGAGACCTCACAAAGAGGCTTCATGTCGATACCAAGGATGAGATAGGGGTCGTCGCCGGTTATGTGGATCAATTTATCGAAAAGGTGCGGTTGAGCATTCACGAGTCAATAGACACTTCACAGGAGTCCTCGGCAGCCAGCGATACTCTGTCCGGTATTTCAAGAGACCTCTTGGGCAACATGGAAAAGCAGAATAAGTTGGTGGGAGAATGCAACGATCTGATACAGGAGGTTGCCAAGAACCTCGACATTACTGAAGATAAGGCGATAACTACGACTGAGGTTCTGGAAAGCACGCAAAAGGTGCTGCTTACTTTCGTCGGAAAACTTAATGCAGTGGGTGAAAAGATTATCAATGATTCGGAAAAACAGGGAGACCTGGCCGTCAAGGTAAAACTGCTTACAGAGCAGAGTGCCGAGATAAGAAATATCCTTGGCTTTATCGCGGACATTGCAGATCAGACAAACCTCCTTTCCTTGAACGCCTCCATCGAAGCGGCGCGAGCGGGAGAATTGGGACGGGGATTCGCTGTGGTCGCCGAAGAGGTTAGAAAACTTGCGACTAAGACACAGGATGCCCTTGTCAAGATAAACAATACGGTAAATACGGTCGTTGAAAGCATTGACTCCTTATATGCAGGTATCGACAGTACCTCCAGAAGCATGCGTGAGGTGTCCAGCGATACCAGGGAGCTCATGGGTGAAGCCGGCAATACCGGAGAGAGACTGAAAGAGACCATTGATGTTTCCTCTGAAGTAGTCAGGAAAAGCACTTTTATCGCCACTAAGACCAAGGAACTCATAGAGGTTATGACGCGGATTATCGCCCTTTCGAACGAGAATGAACGCACGGCAAAAAATGTCGAGGAGGTGTCCGAGGGTCTTTCCAGGAAATCCTCCGACCTGAAGGAAAAGCTTGCGGGTTTTAAAGTGTAGGTTGGGGTATTGCGGTTTAAGATTTTCGCCGCATCCGTTTCAGGACTCAGACATGATTTTATATAATTGGTTTGTTTATATTCGACGTTTCGTCAGGAGGCAGGCATGGAGCTCGAGGTAACTGGTCCGTCGGAAATATTAATCCGTGGGAATATCAAGAGCATAGAAAACTACAGGGATATTAAGAAGGCTGTCGAGGGCCTCGTTCAGAGGGGGGCTGGGAATATAACCATCGACATCCTGGAATCCCTGTCCATGACATCGTCCGTGATCGGTTTTTTTGTAAAGCTTGTAAGCCGAGACAATGTAAAAGTGAATATGCATGTGCATGACAGGCGGTTGTATGAAACCCTGGGCGAACTCAAGCTCATAGACATCTTCGGCGTTCATTTCAGCGGAAAACCTTAACTTGGCCGATGTCCTGGAAAGAGACCGTTGCTCTTCATGTCATGACAAGAAAGTGGTCCGTGAAATCTTGACCGGCGGAGCGACTTCATTTTATCAAGGGTTCTACTGTAAGTAAATGGTCGACATTCGATCTTGCATCTCCACAAAGCGCTGTCGTATATCCCTCGGAAATCCTCAATAACGGAAAATTGAGGTTAATCCCTACTTTCCGGCCAGCCCGGTTTTCCTGGCTGCCGCAGCAACCGCAGCGGCGACGGAATGGACCACGTCCCGATCAAATATGCTGGGCATAATGTAATCCTCATGCAGTTCACTGGTCTTTACTGTTTCAGCTATGGCCCTGGCAGCAGCAAACTTTATCTCCTCATTCACACCCCTTGCCCTTACATCAAGCAACCCCCTGAATATGCCTGGGTAGCTAAGCATATTGTTTATCTGGTTTGGATAATCAGACCTGCCGGTTGCGAGCACTCCGACGATGTCGAGGATACTCTCCGGGGCTATCTCGGGGTCAGGGTTTGCAAGGGCAAACACTATCCTTCCCTTTGCCATGCCCTCCACATCAGCGCGGTTTATCACATTGGGCACTGAAAGTCCGATAAAGACATCGGCCCCCTTGAGCGCATCGGAAATGCATCCCTTGATTTTGCGGGGATTGGTTATCTTCGCAAGGTCATTCTTGTATGGGTCCATGCCGACCCTGCGTCCTTTGTAGATCGCACCTTTGGTGTCGCATACGACAATATCCCTGACCCCGTATGCCGACAACATCCGTGCATTGGCCGAGCCGGCGGCGCCAGCTCCGGAGATGACCACCCTGAATCTTCGCATGTCGCGTTTGAAAAGTCTTGCAACATTGATCAGCCCGGCCAGTACGATTACGGCAGTGCCGTGCTGGTCGTCATGAAAGACCGGTATGTTCAACTCCTTTCTCAGCCTCGTCTCTATCTCGAAGCATCGCGGAGCGGATATGTCCTCGAGGTTTATGCCGCCAAAGGGCACCGATATATTCCTCACTGTGCTTATTATCTCCTCCGTGTCGCGGGTCGCAAGCGCAATGGGGAAGGCGTCTATACCGGCGAACTCCTTGAAGATCATGGCCTTGCCCTCCATCACCGGCATGGCCGCCTCAGGGCCTATGTTCCCGAGTCCGAGCACGGCCGTACCGTCGGTGACAACGGCCACGGAGTTGCCCTTGATAGTGTATCGGTAGGCATGCTCCGGGTTGGCCTGTATGTCTCTGCATACCCTCGCCACCCCGGGTGTATATACCTTTGAGAGATCGTCCCTGTTTCGGACCGGGACCTTGTTGTGTATCTCTATCTTGCCTCCGAGGTGTGCCGAAAAAGTGCGGTCCATGACCCGCAGCACCTTTATGCCTTTTAAAATACGTATGGCCTTGACGATCTCACGCTCATGAACCTCGTTTCGGGCGTTAACAGTAATGTCCCGTACAATCTTGCCTTTCTCCACCCGGACTATATCCACGGAACCAAAGTCGCCGCCTGCCGCACTTATGGCGTCGGCTATAGCGGCAAACATGCCAATACGGTTCTCGATTTCCACCCTGAGGGTTATGCTGTAACTGGGACTTGTAGGACTCTGCATGGAGGGCCTCCTCGTTATGCTGAATGCCGAATTAAGTAAATATTACCATAACAGTGTTCCAAATAGAACCAAAAACTCAATGCTGCATATGACCTTCTGTTGCCAAAGCTCATATGCGGGGAGATTGAGATATACCGACCTTGATTGCAATTATGCTATACTAACCAGCAGTTTAAAATGTAGGTTGTGCATAGATTTTTCTTTCGGAGGCGGTATGAAGTTTTCGGGAATGACAGCGCGCATCATGCTTGTTTTATTGCTTTTATTGTTCACCAGGACGGTCCATTCCGATGAACTGCCTATGGTCACGGCCGTCGAGGTAAAAGGCCTGAAACGTATTGAGGAAGGCTCCATAAGGGCCAAGCTGGCCCAGAAAATCGGCCGTTCGCTTTCTCAGGAAAACACCACCGAAGACATAAAGACCATATATAAAATGGGCTATTTCAATGACGTCAGGGTTGAGATAGAGCCGTTTGAGGGCGGCGTAAAACTGATATATGCGGTAAAGGAAAAACCCACCATCGTCAAGGTGGACCTTCAGGGCAATAAGGAATACGACGACGACCGCCTGCGCGAAAAGGTCACTATAACTCCCGGCTCCATATCCGACGCCACCCTTATAAACTACGGGGCTGCAAAACTCAGGTCCTTTTATGAATCCGAAGGTTATTACCTTGCCGTCATCGTGCCTGTTATAAGCGTTGTCAAGGAAGGAGAAGTCGCGCTTACATACCAGATAGAAGAAGGGCAAAAGGTCAGGATCAGTGATATTGTGATAACCGGAAACGATGCCATGTCCGGCGATAAAATAATAAAAGTCATGAAGACCAAGACTGCAGGGTTATTCTCTTTTATACTCGGTACCGGTTATTACAAGAAGGAAGAGATGAAGCTGGACAGTGAAAATATAAAGGACCTTTACTATAATAACGGCTTTCTTAAAATCACAGTGAGCGAACCGGAACTTGAATTATCTCAGGACAGGACAGCCCTCAAGATAACCCTCCGGATATCGGAAGGAGTGCGCTTCACCGTCGCCTCAGTGGGGATAGAGGGCAACAAAACCTTTTCAGAAAAGGATCTCAGTGCAATGACAAAGCTTGCCCCGGGCGCTGTCTTCAGCAAAGAGGTGCTCGGCAAAGACATAGCAGCGCTTACTGAAAAGTATGCTGACAACGGTCATGCCCTCGTCTCCATCTACCCGGACCTGCTGCCTGATGATGAGAAAAAGACGGTAAGGGTGGCGTACAAGATCGATGAAGGCGCAGTTTACCGTATCGGCAGAATAAATATCCTGGGCAATACAAAGACCATGGATAAAGTCATCCGGAGGGAGGTCAGGCTTGACGAGGATGACCTTTACAAGGCCTCAGCAATCAATAGGAGTCAGGAAAGACTGAACAATCTCCAGTATTTCGAGCCGGTGGCAATTGAGCAGAAACCCAAGGCTGAAGATAAGCTGGTGGACCTTGATATTAAGGTAAAGGAAAAACCGACCGGTTTTTTCAGCATAGGCGGCGGATACAGCTCTGTTGACAGGTTTGTGGGAATGGCAGACGTTACCTTCGGGAACTTTCTGGGCGCTGGTTATCTATTGAAGGTCAAGGGACAACTCGGAGGCACCAGTTCATACTATGACTTATCCTTTAATAACCCGTGGTTCATGGACAAGCCCATATCATTCACAACAAACATCTATAAATCCAAAAGAGAGTACGGCAACTTTGATAAGGACGCCACCGGCTTTGGCGTATCCTTCGGCAGGAGATTTTGGGAATACTGGCACGAATCCATAGGCTATAACATCGAGAAGGCTACAGTGTACAATATCGACAACAGATCATCAATCTACGTCAAATCTCAGGAAGGCACTAAAACGACAAGCAGTATAAGTTACTCTATCGGAAGGGACACCAGAAACAACTACCTCGACCCTGTCCGCGGCTCAAAGATAGCGCTTTATGGAACCTTTGCGGGCCTGGGAGGAGATAATGCCTTCGTTAAATCAAAGATGGACGCGGGCCGGTATTTTCCTGTTTTAGAGAGTTCAACCATTCACCTGCGCGGGGTAATGGCAGCGGCCGGAGGGATTTTCGGCAAGGACCTGCCGATTTACGAGCGATATTACGTGGGAGGTATTGATACGGTGCGCGGCCTGGGTTACGGCAACGGCGGCCCGAAAGATATAAACGGTGAGCCAATCGGCGGCTTCAAGGAACTGGTGATGAACCTGGAATATATCTTCCCGATAGCGCAGGAATTGAGGTTCAAGGGAGTCGCTTTTTTTGATGCCGGCAGGGCTTACGGCAAAGATGAGACCTTCGGCAGCGATCTTAGGTATGCGGCCGGAGCAGGCATCAGATGGATCTCCCCCATAGGTCCGATAAGGGTCGAATGGGGACGCAACCTCATGCCCAGAACCGGGGAGGCTTCATCAAGGGTGGAGTTTACATTCGGTTCATTTTTCTAATTGAAATAATATTTTCGGAGGATTATGATGAAAAGACTTGCTGTTGTTTTAATCCTGTTTTTGTTTGTGCTTGCGCCTTGCGCATCATATGCCGAATACAGGATAGCCGTAGTGGATCTTTACAGGGCGCTTAATGAATCCAATGCCGGCAAGAGGGCCAAGACAGACCTTGAATCACTTTTGAAGTCGAAGGAGGCCTCGGTTGATGATAAACGCAAGACCATAGAAAACCTGAAGGCTGGATTGGACAAGCAATCCTCCATAATCTCGGCGGAAGCGAGAAAGACCAAGGAGGCTGATCTCGAACGCCTTATGCGTGACTATCAGAGGATGCTCGCCGATTCCCAGACCGAACTGAAGAAAAAGGAATCCGACCTCACGGGCGATATACTGAAGGAATTGAGAGAGCTGATCAACAAGATCGGGGAGGAAGAGAAATTATCGCTCGTCCTGGAACATATGGAAGGCCTCGTGCTTTTCAGCGACAAGACCCTCGACATCACCGACAAGGTCATCGAAAGATATAACGCGTCCGGGAAAAAATAGCCGCTGCGTCGGACGGTCAATATCCAAATGAAACTGAAAGATATCGCAGAATTGGTAAACGGCGCCATAATCGGAGATGAAGGGATTGAGATAACCGGAGTTGCCGGTATAGGAGACGCGAAGGACGGTGATATAACATACCTGTCCCGCACGGGCCTTCTGGCACAGGCGAGGCAGTGCGGCGCCTCGGCAGTTCTTGTGCGGGAACAAGCCGAGGACCTTGTGAAACAGCAGATAATCGTCAAGAATCCACAGTATGCCTTTGCGCTCCTTCTCGCACATTTTCATGAGAAGCCGCCGATCTTTAAAGGGATAAGCGAAAAGGCCGTTGTTTCCTCAAGTGCATCCGTCGGCAGCGGAACGGCGATTTATCCCTTTGCCTTTGTGGCTGATGGAGCTGTAATAGGGGAGAACTGCGTTATTTATCCCGGGGTGTTCATCGGGGATAACAGTCGGGTGGGAAGCGAATGTATTTTATACCCCGGAGTAACCGTTCGCGAGGGCGTGGTTATCGGCAATCGCGTTTTAATACATCCCGGAGCTGTTATAGGGGCCGACGGCTTCGGCTATGTCTTTGAGGAAGGCGCTCACAGAAAAATACCGCAGGTAGGCGGTGTCATTATAGGGGATGATGTCGAGATCGGCGCCAATGTGACCATTGACAGGGCGACAGTCGGCAACACGGTCATAGGCGAGGGTTCCAAGATAGACAACCTGGTGCATATAGCTCATAACGTCGTCATCGGCAGCCATGTCATTATCATAGCCGGGGCGGGCGTGGCAGGCAGTTGCGAAATAGGTGACGGAGCCGTCATCGGCGGACAGGTAGCACTGTCCGACCATGTGAAGGTAGAGGCGGGCACGATGATCGTCGGACAGTCGGGAGTCATAAGCGACGTCAAGAAGGGGATTTATTCGGGGTCTCCCATCCTGCCGCACAGGAATTGGCTGAAGTCCTCTGCGCTGTTTGCAAAGCTGCCGGAATTGAACAGGCGTCTCAGGGAACTTGAGGAAAAGATGGACCGGCTGCAAAACAAAGAAAGGTCCTGACAGTCAAGTAAAAGGAGGGGAAATGATAGAGATCAAGGAAATCATGTCGCTGCTGCCCCACAGGTATCCATTCTTGCTGGTGGACAGGGTGCTGGAAATCGAGCCTAATGTGAAGGCTGTAGGACTCAAGAACGTCACCATTAACGAACCTTTTTTTCAGGGGCATTTCCCCGGCAACCCCGTAATGCCTGGTGTGCTCATAGTTGAAGCCATGGCACAGGTGGCCGGGATACTGGCCTTCAAGTCAGACATCTCGGGATCATCGGTGTACTTCATGAGTATTGAAAAGGCCAAGTTCAGGAGGCCTGTGGTCCCCGGAGACCAGGTGAGGTTTGATGTCCGGGTGACGCACAGGCGGGGAAACGTCTGGAAATTCTCGGGCAATGCCGTTGTTGACGATAAGATTATATCAGAGGCGGAGTTCACGGCCATGGTCTCCGACAAGGAAATTTAGGAGGATCCATGGCAAGCGATATCCACAAAACGGCAATTGTCGGCAAGAAAGCGAAGATAGCGGATGACGTTCATATCGGTCCCTATTGTACTGTGGGCGACAATGTATCCATAAAAAGCGGCACGCGTCTTGTTTCCCATGTAGTCGTGGAGGGCAATACTGAAATCAGTGAGGACTGTGAGATTTATCCGTTTGCCTCCCTGGGTTTCTCACCACAGGACCTTAAATATAAGGGCGAGCCTACAGGGCTTAAGATAGGCAGAGGCAACATAATAAGGGAATACGTCACCATTCACAGGGGCTCTATCGGAGGCGACGGGTACACGGAACTCGGAGATTCCAATTTCCTGATGGCTTACGTCCATGTAGCCCATGACTGCAAGATCGGCAATTCCACGGTCATGGCCAATGCAGCCACTATGGCCGGGCACGTGGTTGTGGAAGACTTTGCTGTTTTGGGCGGCCTCCTTGCCGTCCACCAGTACACGAGGATCGGCACTTACTCCATGGTCGGAGGCTTCAGCGGGATCGGGCAGGATATTCCGCCATATACCATGGCCTCAGGAGCCAGGGCCAAGCTGTACGGCCTGAACATCATAGGCCTAAAGAGGCACGGCTTTCCCGAGGAAGCGATCAATAACCTGAAAAAGGCTTACAAGATACTTTTCAGGGAAAAGAGGACACTGAAAGACGCGCTTAAAAAAATAAGTTCGGACATAGAACAAACAGAGGAAATACGCAATCTGGTGGAATTTATCGAGAAGAACAAAAGGGGCATATGCAGATAGGCATCATAGCCGGCATGGGCGAACTGCCCGTCATAATAGCCGGCGATGCAAGGGACAGGGGATACAGGGTGGTGACCGTAGCCCTTGAAAATCTTGCCTCACCCGAACTGAGCGGAGTCTCGGATGCAATCACCTGGATAAATGCCGGCAAGCTGGGCGGGATAATAGACACACTCAAGATGTCGGGAGTGCGGGAGGCCATAATGGCGGGAAAGGTGCCCAAGGCGCTTATTTACAAGTCAGGCATAACACCCGACTTCAGGGCTGTAAAGCTGCTGTTCTCGCTTAAAGACAAGAGCGATGATTCCATCCTGAACGGGATATCCTCGGAACTGAAAAAAGACGGCATCAGCGTAATTGACACCGCGGCTTTTAGTCCGCATCTGCTTACACCGGAAGGCGTGCTCACCAAAAGACGGCCCTCCGAAGATGAATGGGAAGACATTAAATTCGGCTGGAAGATCGCCTTGCAACTGGGAAGGCTCGATATCGGGCAGACAGTTGTGATAAAAGGCAAGGCGGTGATGGCTGTGGAGGCCATAGAAGGGACGGACGAGGCGATTCTCAGGGGGGGCAGGTGGGCTGGAGAAGGGGCGGTTGTAGTCAAGATCAGCAAGCCTCAGCAGGACATGAGGCTTGATGTGCCCACCGCAGGCCGTTCTACGATAGAAAGCATGGTGAGCGCAGGAGCGAAAGTTCTGGCAATGGAGGCCCACAGAAGCATTCTGATAAACAGGGATGCCGTAGTGGCGGAGGCAGACAAAGCGGGTATAGCCATAGTGGGAGGCAGCGGGGAATAATGTCTCAGGCAATGTGTGAAATATTACCGTGGAAGGACCCGGCAACCTTGCGCGTTGTGACTGTGCCATCCGACCCGGGGCAGGCGTAAGACGATGTCCTGCGTTGAGGTGATAAAGCAGGGCATTAAATCCGTAAACAGGAACTGGCAGTTGGTCCTCGTCCAGTTTGCCTCCACCTTCATAGGCTTTATGAGCTTCTGCATAATTGTGGGGGTCCCGATCGCTATCGCATTCATACTGTTCGGGCTTGACCTGACGGAAATACTGAAAAGCAGGGACACCCTCGAAGTCCTTGGTAATTCAGCCTCCCTTTTAAAGAAATACTTTGCAGCAGCAGTGATAATACTGCTAAGCCTGCTGGGTTACCTTACCTTTCTGGTGACTCTATGGACCTTTACCGTCAGCGGGACAATTGGCGTTTTTGCCGATTCAATCCTGAGTTCGGAGAGCAGTTTTAGCCTTGGGTCCTTTATACGACATGGGAGAAAATACTTCATGCCCGTTATGTTTTTTTCTGTGCTGATCGGCGGGATATTTATGGTAATAGCCTTTGCACTGGGCGTGTTGGGAGGAGTCGCCGCATCGATCATAGAGACGGCAAAGAGCCGTGAGATCGCCTTTGCCCTTTTCCTCGGAGTTTTTTTCATGCTTACGCTTGGTGTCGCATTTATTTTTCTCATACTGGGCACTTTTTCTGCAACCATTTACGGAATGGCCTTTCTGGTCTTCAACAAGGCCTCTTCCATTGAGGCGCTCAAGGGTTCCTTTCGTTATTTGCATTCAACCCCTTCCGCAGCAGGTTTTTATGCGGTACTGATGTTCTCCTACGGGCTGGCTCTCTTTTTGGTGCTCCTCATTGGTTCACCCATAGCGGTCATACCGCTGATCGGGCCTCCCTTGTCCATGATGTACCAGCTTATAGTATATTTTGTGCAGGCATATATAGGACTGGTTTTAATCTCATCCGCATTCATCTATTACTACAATACCTCCGGCCTCGCGAATGAGGGAGAGAAAGACAGTCATGCACCTGCAGACCCCTTGCCTGAGGAGGTTTCGATAGGCACAGACAGTATGGAAACAGACGGTTCGGAAAAATGAAAAAAGACAGAAAACCCGATAAAGAAACAAAAAACATGACAGCATCCGCTGAAAGCACTTCTTTTAAGGCCTCGATGATAGGCTTGCTTAAACCGGACAAGGCATACAGTCCGATATTCCTTATTATCGCCGTGCTGATCTGTTTTTCCCTGTCCACGGGCGTGAGACTTAAACAATATTCCACCTGGAAACAAAGCCCGGAGGCGCACTTCGTCAAAGACATCCCCATGATGACCACGCTGGATGCATATCTCTGGACAAAGCAGGCCCGGCAATACAAGGACGGAACGGTAAAGGAATTACCGGACAGGGCCATCGTATTTTTGCTGGCCAAGCTGTCCGCATTCTTTGACGACAATGTTTACAAGACCGGGATTTACATGATCCCCGTGATCAGCAGCCTCTTCGTAATACCGTTATGTATCTATTTTTTCAACCTGAATCTGCCTGCGTGCGGCGTGCTGGGCAGCCTTGTCGGAACTTTCAGTTACATTTATATGGCGCGTTCCTGCATAGGTAGGGTCAGAAACGATTCCATGCATCTGGTATTTCTCTTTCTTGCCTCCCTGTTCATACTGAACACCAGAGGCAAGGACCGACGGACAACATTGATCTATTCCGGTCTGGCCGGCCTTGTGCTGGCTTTATTTTATTGGTGGTATGGCAATCCGGTTTTTAACGGAGTATACCTCGTCACCCTGGTCTTTTTCCTGATTATAAACAAAACTGACCGCAAGACCGTCTTACTTTCAACCTTGGTCTTTGCCTTGTTCTCAAACCCACTTGTCCTTTGGATGCTGCTTGCAAATTCTGGTCACTATTTCTTTTATTTCATGCGCTACTTTACCTTAGCCGTCGCGGACAGGGCCACAGGGGCTATTGCATTTCCCGATGTGCTTCAGACCATCACCGAGACCCAACACACACCCCTTGCCGAGATGCTGGGTATGATTATAAGCCAACCATTTATCAGCTATTTCGGCATAACTGTCTTTATTGCTCTCACCAGCCTGTATTGGCGGTCGTTTATCCCCCTTATCCCCCCACTGCTCCTTGCCTATATGGCCTTTAAAAGTTCAAACAGATTCGCCATGTACCTTGCCCCCTTCGTAGGCATCGGTCTGGGATACTTTATAGACATACTCATCGCTTTTTTTATAGGCAGGAGCGGCATCGCTGCAAAACGGACCTTCATAAAGGACATCGCGGTTTATGCCGTGTCCTTTCTTTTTTTCTTCCTTATTTCCACGAAAACCGGCATTTCCTTCATCCCAACTCCGTCCGTCCCCCCCATTATGTATTCCACTCTTGAGGACATAAAGACAAAAATCCCGGAGAAATCCGTCTTATATACATGGTGGGACTACGGGTATGTTATCCAGGACGTTGTGGGAGCGGAAGTATTCCATGATGGTGGTCAGCATGGAGGAGACAGGACATATTTTGTAGCGAAGGGACTGGTAACCGAAAATGATACAGACCTCTACCATACCGCGCTTTGCCTCGACAGCGTGGACGGACTTTGTCTTAAGAAGGTGGGCGGGATCATCGACGACAACAAAACGCCCGATGAAATGCTCGGTTACGTGAATGGATTTAGCGGGGCGACCACTCACAAGGATATCTTCGTATTATTTACATATGATATGATCGGCAAATACGCGTCAATTTACTTCCTGGGCGGGTGGAATTTTGGAAGCAGGAGTGGGGGATATGACGGCTATCAGCAACTCTTATGTCAGGGCATGAACGGGGATTTGCTGCAGTGCGATCCGAACATATTCGATCTGAAGAAGGGGCTTATAGACGGAAGGCCCGGCCTGAAAAAGGTGGTCGTCTCCGATAACGGCCGCCTTGTAGCTGAGACTTCCTTTCCCAATATGGACGGACCCGATCTTGAGTTGATACGATACAATAACCAGGTCGTCGGGGTTTATGTCATGAGCGATAGGGTGTTTAATTCGAACTTTAACCGGATGTACCTGTTGGGGCAATATGACAAAAACCTCTACGATGAGGTGTACAACAGGTTTCCACTCGCACGGATGTTCAGGCTCAAGAGGTAGCGAAATACTGCTATTAGCCTGACGTGAGGAAATGCCTCACGTGTTTCCTGAGAATACCTCTTACGTCTTCCCCATCTCCGAAATGCGCTTTCATGATGACGGTCTCGAATTCAGTGACTACGGCTTCTATGTCGGAGACTGAAAAATCGTCTGCGTTGTTGGCTACAAAAACCATGCTGTGCTTTGTCTTCAGGGTGTCTTCCTCTCCTGTGAACAATTCTTCGTAAAGCTTCTCTCCTGGTCTCAAACCGATGAATGTGATATCTATGTCACGGTACGGTTCCAGGCCGTGCAGTTTTATTAGTTCTTCTGCGAGCTTGACGATCTTCACCTGTTCGCCCATGTCAAGGATCAAAATCTCACCGCCCTTGCCGATAGTCGATGCCTGGAGCACAAGAGAGACGGCCTCAGGTATAGTCATGAAGTACCTTTGTATATCGGGGTGTGTTACCGTTATCGGGCCGCCCTCCTTTAACTGATCAAGGAAAAGTGGCAGTACGCTCCCCCTGCTGCCCAACACATTGCCGAACCTGATGGAGATAAACTCAGTGACGTCGTCGCTGTTGAAGGCCTTGCATATGCATTCCGCTATCCTTTTCGTCGCTCCCATGACGCTCGTGGGCTTTACCGCCTTATCGGTGGATATCATTATGAATTTACCTGCGCCAGAGGCCCTTGCAGCCCTTACCACATTGTATGTGCCGAGCACATTGACCTTGACCGCTTCATACGGGTTGTACTCCATCATCGGCACATGCTTGTACGCGGCCGCGTGAAAGACAATATCCGGACGGAAGGACCCCAATACCTCTCCAATACGCCTTTCATCCCTGATATCTCCCACCACGTAATGTAAATTTCCCCCTGAGCCCGGATATTGCCTGCCGAGCTTCAATTCCATGTTGTGAAGGTCGGTCTCGTCTGTATCGAAAAGTATTATTTCCTTTGGGCTAAAGGCACAAAGCTGTGAGACAATCTCAGAACCGATGGAACCGCCGGCCCCGGTGACAAGCACTGTCTTGCCGGCCAGAAAGCTCTCGATACCTTTGTAGTCGACTTCTACCGCCTTTCTGCCAATCAGGTCCTCAATGCGTATATCCTCCAGTTTTTTCAGGCCGATATCCGGCCTATTGACGTCGTACATCCTCCGTATCACCTTCACGGACCGGACCTCCGCTTCCCTGGCGGAATCGTATATAGCCCGAAGGAGTTTGTAGTTCAGAGACGGGATGGCTATAATGACCGCCTCGACCCTTTGTTTCCGGATTATCGTCTTCAACTCCTCCAGGGATCCAAGGACCTCGACCCCATGCATGTATGTCCCGAGTTTATTGCGGTCGTCATCCAACATGCCCACCGGATGAAACTCCGATTTCTCCTGCCGCATAATGTCCCTCACTATCAGTTCCCCCGTATGTCCTGCGCCTATGATCAAGGTCCGTTTACCTGAAGACTCGTTTCCCCTTCTGGGCACTACTTCCAGATACATCCTTTTGGATATCCGGATAGCGGAAACAAAAACAAAGGAGATTATCCCATCCATTATAAAGACACTCTTCGGGAAACTGTCCAACTTCTTAAGGGGATGAAACTGAAACAATATGGGAATCACAACCAGCATAAGCGCCGCGAGGACGGTAACGGAGAGAATTATTGCCCCGAAAATGTTTCCGAGGTCCCTGATGCCCACATATTTCCAGGTGATCCTGTAGAGCCTGAACCCGGTGAAGGACAAGAGCTTTACAATAAGAAAGAGCGGTGCGGCGTAAAGAATAACCTCAAGGTACCAGTCACTGATAGCGAACTCAAACCGAAGGAGAAAGGAAAGGCACAGCGAAAACTGGATCGCGAGCGCATCGGAAAATATAAAAAAGAAGGAACGCTTGAACTGCGTCGGGAAGAGCAGGCTCTTAATATGAGTATCTTTCATAATGTGGTCGTTTCCGTGAGAATCACCGCTTCTTTATACACTTCAGGATCACATCTATCACCCTATCCTGATCTTCAGCGGTCATGCCTGAACCGGACGGCAGGCATACGCCCTGCTCAAAGAAGCCGTCACAGATGCTCATCTCCTCATAATGAGGATAATAAACGCATTTCAGGAAAATGGGCTGTAGGTGCATAGGCTTCCATACAGGCCTGGCCTCAATGTCCTCCGCTGCAAGGGCGTCCATGATTCCCACCGGGGTCACGCTGCATACTGAGGGATTAACGGTCATTATAGTCAGCCAGCGAGTTGCCGTCCCAAAGGACGCCTCGGGCATGAAGGCAAGACCTTCAATGCCGGAGAGGGCTTCGTAATACCTCGCAAATACCGCCCTGCGCGCCCTGATGCGATCATCCAGCACCCTGAGTTGCCCCCTGCCGATACCGGCCAGGACATTGCTCATTCGATAGTTGTACCCCACTTCGCTGTGCTGGTAATGCCTGGCAGGGTCCCTGGCCTGTGTCGAGAGGAATCTCGCTTTTTCAAGCGCATCTATATCCTCGGAAACAAGCATGCCTCCGCCTGAAGTGGTGATAATCTTGTTTCCGTTAAAGGAGAAGATGCCGAATCTGCCGAAGGTCCCGCTGGCCCTGTTTTTGTACAGGGCTCCCAGAGATTCGGCGGCGTCTTCGACTAAGGGAACACTATATCTGTCGCAAATCTCCTTCAGCGGGTCCATGTCCGCGCTCTGCCCGTAAATATTCACTACTATTACCGCCCTGGGAAGACTGCCCGATTTCTCCGCATCAACAAAGGCCCGCTCCAATGCGGCCGGTGATATGTTCCAGGAGGCGGGTTCGGAATCAATGAAAACAGGCTCGGCGCCCTGATATATGACCGGTCCCACGCTTCCGATGAAGGTCAGGGATGAGCAGAACACCTTGTCGCCCGTCCCTATGCCGAGGAGCCTCATGACGATATGGATCGCGGCAGTGCCGGAACTCAGGGCCACTGCGCCGCCTGCGCCAACCTTATCAGCCAACTCTTTTTCAAAAGTGTCTACATGAGGGCCGACGGAGGACAGCCAGTTGCTTTCAAAGGCCTCGGTTACAAAACCTAATTCATACCCGCTCATGTGAGGCGGTGAGAGATATATCCTTTTATTGTCACTCATCCTTGATATCGCGGCTCCCCATGAATTCCGGCATAGTCGCATGCCCCTCGTAATTTATGTCTTTCTTGCAAACAACACTCATAACGGTCAACCATAATATCTTCAGGTCTAAAAGAAAAGACCTGTTATCCACATACCATACGTCCAGTCTGAACCTCTCCTCCCAGGTGAGCGCGTTTCTGCCGTTTACCTGCGCCCATCCGGTAATGCCGGGCCGCACTTCGTGGCGTCTGGACTGTTCCGCCGAATACCTTGGCAGATATTTCATAAGAAGCGGGCGAGGTCCCACAAGGCCAAGGTCGCCTTTTAGCACATTCAGCAATTGAGGCAGTTCGTCAATACTGTATCTGCGGAGAAACTCTCCCAATGGGGTCAAACGTTCCTCATCAGGCAGACTCCGGCCTTGTACGTCAACAGCCTCTCTCATGGTACGAAACTTGTAAATAGTGAAAGGCTGTGCCCTGAAACCGGGACGCCGCTGCCTGAACAGGACCGGCGCGCCCATGTTCACGAAAATCAACAGCGCCGTCATGATAATAACCGGTGATAAAAACAGGAGAATGCACGATGCGGCAAGGAAATCGAAACACCTCTTAATATCCATGGTTTATACATTAACACCTTTTGCGAACATCATTCCACGGCGTGGCAGCACCATAAAATCTCCCCTCGCCCCTCTTTTCCAACCAACAGTAGGTGCTTTAAGCAAGAGGGGAATTGTCCCTCCCTTTGCAAAAGGGAGGTTAGGAGGGATTTGTCGGCAAGGCCCGCCCCTCCAAGAGTGCAGCATAATATTCCATCAAAGCAGCGGTAACCTTATCTTTTGAGAAGTGCCGGATCGCCCTTTCCCTCGCCTGCATTCCCATTTTATTTCTCGCCTCCGGGTGCTCCACCAGGAAGAGTATCTTTTCCTTCAAGTCCTCTGTGTCTCCGGGGCGAAAGAGCAGGCCCGTAATATCTTCCTCTATCGCATCGGTGATGCCGTATATCCTTGAGCCGACGGCCGGCACACCGGCTGCGGCAGCCTCTATGACGACACTTCCGAACCCCTCACGATAACTTGGCAGGCAGAAGATATCCGCTGCAGCCGTGAATCTTTCGGGCTCAGTAGTGAAGGGGACAAAATGGACTCGTTTTTGACCGCTGCCGCACAGGTCAACTATCCGTTGCTGCAGCCCTTCTTCATCAGGCCCCACGATCACCAGATGCAGCCTGCCCTCCAGGGCGGACAATTGACCGAAGACGAGCGCAAGGTCCAAAATGCCCTTGTCCCTGTTCAGTCTTCCAACAAAGAGAAGTGATATGCCGTCGTCTCCGATGCCCAGGCTCGCCCGCTTCTCAGCCCTTAAGACATTGTCCGGACGGAATCTCGATGTGTCCACACCGCTTATGGAGCCCGAGGCAAGAACGATCGATTTAGCAGCTGAGATAACACCTTCCTTCAGCAAGAAGTCTCTTTGGGAACTGCTGTCCACAAGCACATTGGTGGCGCATGCCGACAATAACGAGTCCATGAATTTGAGAAACATCCTCGCAATGCCTACTCGAGTAGCCCATACCTGGCCGGTGAAGGTGTGCAGCCTTATGGGAATTCGGGACAAGAAACCCGCGAGTGCGGCAATGAGCCCCGCCTTGGGGGTCACCGAATGGACAAGGTCGTATCTCTCCGCGAGGCACAGGCGTATCAAACGGAAAAGCGCCCTGAGGTCCCCGGCAGGAGATATCTGCCTGACTATGGGAACCTGAATCACTTTGACCCCAGGCAGCAGGTCACTCAACTCCCGGTGCGCAGTCGTATTAACCACGAGGCTTACGTCATAAAGACGTGTAGCCTCTATGATTTGGTCCGTCAGAAAGGCCCTGACCGTCATCTCGCTGCTCACTACAAAACATATCTTATTTTTTTTTTCGTTCACTTTATATCTTAAAGCGGACGGTAGCCCTCGATAAAGGGAGAGGTGTAAATCCCCTTTCTGTTCAGGGCCGCTGTTTTGAGCGCAGCCTTCAATATGTCCCCGCTCCCGTATCGGAGCGAAAGCATGAGCGCCTCGGCGACAATAGAAGCGACGAGAAGGTAGTATTGCGGGAGAAAATATTTCTTCCGTATATTCTTGTTAAAAAAATAGGACCACATATCCATTTTTGCCGTTATCGCCGCTATAGGCTCGAATTTTCGGATGCTCCTGGAATCATGCAGGCAGCGGATCTTGTTGGTGAGCAATGTCTTATACTGCTCCGATGCCCTGTATGAAAAATCCATGTCCTCACCGGGAGAGTACAGCAGCAAACGGTCATCATACCTTACATGGTCAAAGACCTCTTTTGCCGCCATGGAAAGTCCTCCGGTCAGATACCTGGTTTGAAGGGTGAAACGAAAAGGCAGGATGCTCATTAAAAATCTGCAGTCGCTAAAAGGGTAAATATGGGTAAGCGAAAAGGCGCAGGCGCGCAGGAAGGTCTTTATGTTCAGCGGGATCTTCGGGACCGCCGATATCATGTCGGCCCCGTTGTTTTCCAGTTCTCGCAGCATGCGTTCGTTGTAGTCCGGTTCATACACCACGTCGTCTTCATAGATAAAGATATAGTCATAATCGGACCCGTATTCCCCGATCAGGATATTCTTCGCTCGGGCCAGCGACTTTTCCCCGATCCTGAAGAAAACCGTCTCGACGGACCAGTCTCCGGGGAAAAGCCTTTCCTTCAAATATTCACAATCCACCTCCTCTCCCTGGTATCCCACTGCAAGCAAGTCGGGCTTGAGGGTCTGCCTTTCCATCAGCCGGAAGAACTCACGGTAGACCGCGGGGTCATTGGACACTGTCGGCAATATCCCGAGGATCATGAACGGGCCGATGTCCTTATCGTCTGCCTGAAACCGGGCCGGAAAGACCAATCTCGGCAAGGCTCAAAACGGATTTACACTTTACCGCAAAGTTTCCTCCGAACACGGCCGACTTAAATAATGCGACCGCCTCTGCCCGCTTCCCCATCTTGAGTTTAACCCTGCCGACAGCGTAATCCAGAAACCCTTTTGCCCGTGTCCTGTCATCCTCGGACAAAAGGGGCGCATGTTTGGCGAACAAGGCCGTCATTCGTTGAATCTGCCTCTCTGAGACCTCGGTTATACTTGTGCAGCCGGAAAGATAGCCGCCCAGATTTTTCCGCACATAAACGAACCTGTCGGTAGCTCCAGCGACCCTCAGCCACAAATCGTGGTCCTCGACCGCGATAAGGGCCTTGTCTTCACACAAGCCTCCAACTTTATCAAGAATACCCTTTCTCACGACAGCGCTCGAATTCGGAAAGGCATTCCAGTTAATCATCAGATCGGCGAAGACGGGTGTTTTTAATTGTCGGGCATGGCATTTTTTCGACGTCTTTAGGTAATCGGAAGTGTAGATATCGAGGTCGTGATAAACTACGTCTGCAGATGCAAGATGCCTTGTAACAACCTCCAGTTTATCAGGATACCACCAGTCGTCGGAATCCAGAAAACATATCCATTTGCCGGAGGCCGTCTTCAGGCCGTTGTTCCTAGGCCTTGCCGGACCACCCCAGTTTTCGTCTCGAATATAACGGACGTTGATCCTGTCTGCGAAATCGTGCGCCGCCTTTTCCGTATGGTCTGTTGACCCGTCGTCGCATACAATCACCTCATAGTCACGGAAGGTTTGGCGTTCTATGGAATCCAGCGCCTTTCGCAGGGCCTCGGCCCTGTTATAGGTGGGAATAATTATTGAATAAAGAGGGATCCCCATTCGGCATATCTTTAATGCAATGTTAAGGTTTCGGCCTGATAGCTTCTATGGCCTTTACCACGGCCGCCCCAAAAAGGTACAGGATACTAAGCTTATCGTATTTAAAACTGTCCCTCCAGATGTATGGGAAACTTTTGATCCAGTTTATGCGATTACCCCTGAACCTCCCGGCCCAAATAACCGAGAGCTCCAACTTAAAACTGAAAAGTCTTGCCCCCTTCAGGTCAAGCCTGCGTGCAAACTTATGCAGGAAGTCGAATGCTTCGCTCATCTGGAGCCTTAGACCGAAAGAGTTCCGTACCGTAGTGGGATGCGTGCGAAAATTGTTCAGCGGCCGGCATACATAATAGAAATCACAGAGTTCGGACATATGGCACCAGAAGTCCCAGTCGGCGCTCGCCTTGAACAGGGAAGACAGGCCACCCGCCAGCTCGAGATAGGCCTTCCTGATCAGCGCTGCGCTCATGTTCGGGATGACGCAGGCCGAAAGGAGGAAGTCCTGCATGACCCTCTTCTCTATCAGGGTGTCCCTCGAACACAAGTCCCTGAACCGCTTGTTCCTGACCTGGAAATCATCACCCAGGAGTATGCCTCCGCTGTCCACCACATTGCTCCTGCAAAAGGCCACACCCACTCCTTCATTCTCCAAAAGCTTCTCCAGCAGTGTTGCTACATGTTCAGGCTCGTTGAAATCGTCGCACTCCGCGAACATTATAAATTCCCCTTCGCACAGGGAGACCCCCAGGTTGCACGCGCCGGCATAACCTATGTTCTTATCCAGCCCTACAATCTTTACCCGGGGCATGCCTTCATACGCCTTTAACACTTCCATGCTGTTGTCCCTAGAGCAATCGTCCACCACGACAATCTGCAAGGCCGCATGTGTTTGCCGGATAAGGCTCTCCATACGCTGCCGCAGATATTCGGCGTGGTTGTAGCTGGTGACGACAACGCTTACAAGATTATTCATGTCGTACAGGTTGACGCCTCCCCCGGAAAAGCCCGAAGAGGTCCCGCTTGATTTCAGAGACCTTTATATAGGAGACAATCAATACCCTCAGCAGGACCGTCCTGATTGCGGTTTCCGAAGATGCGAAGTATTTTATAAGGCCATTCGGGACATGTTTGTAGCCGAAGAGAGAGATGATGGAGTTAAGATATACCTTGTCGTGAGAGTCGTAATTGATGGAGTAAAACCTATCGCTCACCGACGACAATCCGCCCTTGGCGATGGGGCTGTCCTTTTTCCCCTGAATGGTCGAAAAGTCATCAAGTTCGTCCGTCTTCAATGAGATGTAACCGTCCCGCAAGGCCTTTTCGGTTATGGCCGTGCCAGGATAAAAGATCAGGTTATAGCCCTGCACGAAAAACGGGCGCGGAAACCTCAGGAGCAGACGTATCGTCTCCAGGAGGTCCTCTCTTGTTTCATAGGGGTTATTGAAGATAAGGTCGTAGATCACACTGATCCCAAGCTGATGTATGGCTTCCGCAGTGTCCAGCATCTTATTGTTCGAGACCGGCCTGTTATAGACCTCCCTGTTTACACGCTCGCTGCCGGACTGTATGCCTACCTGCAAGCGACACAGTCCGCAATCCTTGAGTATCCTGATCTTATCGAAATTAAAGACCATGGGCTCGATCAGGGCGAAGAAGGGAAGGGCAATATCCTTAGCATACAATTCCCGGAATCTCTCAAAATCCTCCGTATGCCTGGCCACAAAACTGTCATCCCAGAAGTTGATCCTTTTTATGTTGCCGAAGATTGTCTTGGCCTTTTTCAATTCCGCGATTACATTCCAGATGCTTCTTGTCCTCAGGTATTTGCCTTTCCCCTTGTATTGCTCCCAACGATAATTGTTATAGCAGTATTTGCATTTGTACGGACATCCGCGCGAAGTCATGATGCTGTATTCGCCGCGAAAATGCTCCTCGCTAAGACGGGAGAAGCCGCGTTTGTTCATGACGTACTGCGTATCCATATCAAAGTCCGGGAACGGGTATTTGTCGAGGTCCTCCTCGAGGTGCCTCATCTCATTCTTTATTATTCCGTCCGCAGTCCTGAACCATATATTCTTTATCGAAGTGGAGACTCCGCCTCCGTTCAACGCGTCTGCCAGTTCCAACAAGGCCTCTTCGCCCTCGCCCATGCATATCATATCCGCATGCCGCAGGGACTCCTCCGGTTTTATGTTGGCATGGGCTCCTCCCCATATAACAGGCAAGGCCAGGACAGCCTTAATCTCACGAGTCACAATAACGGCCGATCTGAAATCATCCGTAACGAGGCTTACACCCACAAAAGAAACTTCCATTTCTCTCAAGTCTGTAACAAGCGCGTTAAGGTTATGTTCATTGAACTCCCCCTCGCAAAAATAGCAAAAGGCCTCGTGCCCCTTCGACTTTAAATACGAGGATAGAAGACGAGTGTTTATACTGTTGGTCAAAAAGGAAATCAGGGCTATACGGGACATCGGCTATACTCCTTATCTTGTTATCCGCCGTCCTTATTGGGCGCGAATGCTGTTTTCCGGCACACAAAGTGTTTCAGGTTAATCCCCTTCCGGCTTCCCTTCAAGGTGCGCATGCCCGTATCTATAAGGCCGTCAAGCCTGAAGCCGGCCCGTCCGAGGGCGGCGGTCCAGTACCACAAAGGGTAATACCTGTCCTGCAAAAAAGGATCGTACAGGAAACCGCTGGAAGAAACCGAAGCTGAAACGCTCTTATATTGCCTGCACAGCGTATCGGACATTATCCTGAGTGATTGCCTCATGATGAAGATAAAATACCTCCAATACGAAACCGGGGTCTCATTCAGGACCATCAGGACCCCTTCGTCCTTTAAAACCCTGCGTGTCTCGATCAATAAATGTTCCATGTTGTCAGCATGATGCAGGGCGGAGGACAAGACCACGGCGTCCAGTGATTTGTCCTCAAACAAAAGGGGCGAGAACAGGCCTTCAATGGGGACTATTTTTTCGGCCTTACCGTCCATAAGTTTAACGATGCCGGGCATCATGGACAGCAGAAAATGTCTGCTTGAATCCACAAGGTATATCCTGGAGACGGCTTCGAAGTTCGACATGTATGCGCTGAGCCAGCCGGTCCCCCCGCCGAGGTCAAGGACCGTACAATCTTTTTCAAGATATTTATTCCAATCCAACAGCCTGACGGCGTCCAGATAATTTGTCTGCTCGACAATCCTTGAATAATACGCGACCGGGTCATGAAGGTAGCCCCTTGATTCCGGATGATGTTCCTCCATGGCTTTATCAAACCTGGATATGTTCAGTTCAATCTGTCTGGGGACCCAGTTGAGATCGTTCATGTTCATGGCTATATCCTCAGCCATTTCCTGTTCATTTCGTCGTATCTCTTTATGACCTTTGCCGGCGCGCCGACTGCAACCGAATAGTCGGGAATGTCCTCCGTCACGACCGAGTTCGCGCCTATGACACAATTCCTTCCTATGCGAGCGCCGATTATACAGACATTCTCACCTATCCATGAGCCGTCTCCAATATGGACTTCGGCCTTGAACAGGACGGGTTGATGCATAATCGGCAGCGTGATATCCTCGAATGAGTGCGTGTTATCTGAAATGTAAACTCCGTTTGCGGTCAACACATGCCTGCCGATAACAACACGCCTGACCGCCGCTATGTGATTAAAATCCCCGATATAGCTGCCTTCGCCTATGCTCAATTCAGGCTCAATCCCGTCAAGCTTAAAGGCAACGAGCCATGAATAGGGACAGACCTCTGCGTTCTTCATCAAGGAGATATACCTCCTGCCGTCAATGCGTAACGGCCTGGAGATCAGGGACTTGAACTCAAGCCTCCTATATCTATGGAAGTTGAACATGAAAAAAAGCGCAAGCCTTATAACGCGAAACAATTTTTTAAGGGTAAGGTTTCTAATCTTTGTCATGGCATGCTGTTAACCACGCCTGTCAAAAAAGCGAACAAACTTTTCCGGTTCGGCGAACAATTTAGAATTCTCACGGAGCCACTCCTCCGGCATATCCCACCATGCAGATGCGAGGAGTCTTTGCCTCAAGTCCTCGTCGAAACGATACCGTATGAGCCTCGCGGGGACGCCGGCGACAACAGCGTAAGCCGGAACATCACCGGTCACCACTGCGCCTGCTCCTACCACCGCGCCGATGCCGATTTTAACACCGTCCTTTATTATGGCGTTTTCCCCGAGCCAGACATCATGCCCTATGGTAGTCCTCTCAAACGGCTTGAAGTGGTCCCCGTCGGAAAAGGTCTTCGCCAGAGGCTGCGATAATGAGTAAAAGGCCGGGTGGGTACTAACATGCGAGATTGGATGACGGCCGAGTCCCACGGTGACACCCATGGCGATAGAACAGAATTTGCCTATGTCCGCACAGCAGACACGGGAACCCTTCTGTATGAACGTATGGTCCCCCACAGTGGAATCCATTATCGAGACGTCTCCGAAGAGTATATTGTATTTCCCCAGGCTTGAGCTTTCATCGATATATGCCCCCGGATAAAACCTGCATGTCGGATAGCGCGCCTGGAGCTTCGCGAGTCTCAGATGCGAAGCTGCAAACGTCCGCAGCGAGGAAAAGATGTTATTCAGGAACAACACAAATATCTTCATTGATTTGTCCCCTCCCTCAGCTCCGGCCCAAGAAGCGAGTATATGAAATCCAGGTTCCGCTTCAGATTATTCCCGTCCAGGGGACCGATATATTTCTCCATGACCTTCCTGTCCATGAAAGGGGCATAGATATCGCTCTTCGCATAAAACGCCTCCATCTTCAGTTCCAGATCCTCCGGCGATAAGGCCGTAACCAGTTCCGACCGGCCGTCAAAGGGGGCGGCGGTCTTTTCAGTGTCCTTTTTGTAATAAAGGACGGGTATGCCGAGACAGGAGGCCTCGAACAAGGTCTGGGAATATATCGAGAGATAGAAGTCCGCGCCCGCCAGCACGTCCTTCATCGGCGTACCGGCGAAGAGTTTTACAGGCACGTCGGGGGAATACTCTTTCAGGAAATCTTCGTACTGCCCTAAGTAGCCGTTGGACCGGACCTTGATCCATACCGCCAAGGGACGGCCTTTCCTTATAAGATTACGGCAGGCGTTCATCACATCATTCAGAAAATCGAATTCAAAGGCCGTATATGAATTCAGGTCCATATTGCTGAAGCCCCCGGCGCCGATGACGATTGTCGGGCAGTCGTAATTGATCTCCTTAACTACACTCACGGCGTAAGCGTCCATGCGGGGGTCCCCGAGGCAAACCACGTTTTCCATGCCTTTGAAATAGTTATTCTTTATCGACTCCCCGTAGGAGTTGATCCAGGTCGCGTCCTTGCCCTCTTCGTAGTAGTCTCCCCATAAAAGGCCGTTGATTATCAGGTACGTGGGGATATTATTTGCATGGCAATAATTCAGAGCAAGGCAGTTCACGACGCCGATATTCGTGGTGGTAATCATCAAGCCGGGTCTTTTCCTGGAGAAAAAACGGATAATTGTATCCGCGGTTTGCAAATACGCCGGCAGCAAACCGGAAATCTTCTTCATGATAACGGCGTATAATTCCCGGCCGATGTCAACACCCTCAATCAGCCATTCAGCGCTTTTTCGATGTTCGAATTCCCCGAGGATTCTCCGCGCCTCGGCCTCATAGCGCTCCGGCGTAAAAAGTTTCTGCACGGGCATCCTGCGTTCCCTTACAACACTATTATCAGGCGTATAGGTCTCAAGAATGACCTGGACGCGGTTGTCCGTCTTGAGTTTTTCAATAATCCCCTTTGTCGGATAATACCGCTGGACAAATACGCACTTTCTTTTGCGACTGGCCCGGAAGAGTCGGTCGTATAACCTGAAAACAGTATCAAACAACCTCCACCCAAGCACTTTCAGCAGGCGTCCGGTACCAGTGGGATTAATCCTTTCATGCATCCAGCTGAAGACCGGGAAGTAGTATTCTCTGAACTCCCCCTTCCCCCCGAAGGCCCACGTTTCGGTCTTCAGGTCAAGCATGCCCAGGATGCTTAGGGCGCATTGGTCCTCGAGACCGACGAACAGCCTTGCCGGCGACATACTCTTCACGGCCGTTATGTTGAAAAACATACGCGCGAAATATGTAACGTCGTTCCAGATCTCAAGCCTGAAGGCGTTGCCGAGGGATAAGCCCTTGTACGTAAATATGTCCCGGTTATCTGCATCCCGATGCCATCCGTAAAAAAATCCGTACGTCTCATGATTGTAACGCTCCATGTCCTCACTTGCGACAAGGTGATCCAGGTAGCCGGCCTCCCCGCCGAACGCGAAGACCTCCCTGACAACGGCGAAATCAAAGCTAAGCACAAGGTCGCGCTCCTTGTCGTACGGGAATGGACACGCCTTCCAGTAATCCCTGTTCTGGACAAGGAAGATATGCCTGTAGGACTCCTTAACCGTCTTCACGAGTTAGCGGGCAAGGCCAGCCTTTTCAGCTAACCGGCCCAGCAGTCCTGCGATTTCGCCCTTCCTGAGCGAGAAAAACCATGGGCAATAGAATCCGACAGCCGCGACCCCGGTTGTATAGAGGAGACCAGATATTATGAACTGCACGAGGAAATGGCCGGCGGGCAGGAATATCCTGGCACCGTAGGAACACAGTGCCGCGAGGGCGGTGAAAACGACGACCACCCCCACCTGGTGCAACAGAAACTTTCTAAAAGACAAACGCATGAGCTTTGTGAGAAACCACAGTTGGACATTCGCGCTCAAAACCTGCAGGACAATCATTTTGGCCGCTAAGCCAAGGGCTCCGGCCTGCAACCCGCCGTATTCTCTCGGACCAAGCAAAAAAAAAGTCGCGGGTATCCCGATCAGGGTAAACATCAGCCCTATATTCCGGTAGAGAACGGTTTCACCTGTTGCGAAAAAGACCGTCGCATTCAACTGGCCGTAAGTCTGGTGAATTGGGAAAAAAGACATGACGGCAATGGGCAGGACGGCCTCAAGGTATGCCTTGCCACCGAAGATCAGCACAATGTTCCTCGCTTCCACCGCGAAGAAACAGGCAAAATAAACGACGATGGAATAGAGCATCGGCACGAAACGCGAAAAGGTGCGGCCCATTTCCCCGATGTCTTTTGAGACGAAGGACATTGCCTGCTCCCTCGCAACAAGGGGGACCATGGCGGACGCGAAGGTAAAGCCTATGGCGCCGATCTGGTACGCGAGACCGTAAAAACCCTGCTGCCGGCTACCTGAAAATTGCTGCAGGAACCAGCGGTCCAGGATCGCCTCCGAAACTGCAACACCCGAAAATACGACCAGGGGGGCACAGAAAGGCGTAAATTCGCCCAGGTATGCCCTGATCTCATTTTTCGTCAAGAGCGATATTTCCGAAAAGGCGTGCCTGTATTTCACGATAATCAGGACAAGAACGACGCAGGTCGCGGACAGTGTGAAGAACTGGTAAATAAAAAAGTTGCGGAGAGAAAACCATCCGGCAAAGTACATTGACAAGATCAATATAAGTCCAAGGACCTTCATGCCGGCTTTGGCCGACTCGGATTGTACGGTAACGGCATAAGCATCACACATATCGCCGAGCACCATCATGCAGAAGCTCAGCAAGGCCCAAACCGCTCCCATCATTATGAATTCCCGCTCCTGCCCCGGCCAGATGAATTCGTTTTTACCGGCAAGGAGAACAATAACCGGGAAAAGGCACACAACAGCAGCGAGCACGGCTGCAAAATAGAGATAGAAGTTGACCAGCCTCTTTTCATGCTGGCGCTGTGAAAGCTTTGTATAAAAAGCGGTTGACGAATTCAGGTTCAGGAACCCGACTACCTGCCAGAAAAAACCGGTCAGGAACGAGAAATTCCCGTATGAAGAAGGCCCCAGCGCCCTGGGTACGATGGACTGCGTGATGATACCGACACCAAGGCCGGTCAGGTTGCCGGTCAACTTCAGCAGGTAGCGTTTTTTTAAAGAGTCTTGTTTTATCTCGGTCATGACAATAGGGCGATTAGTGGTGGATTGGGATCAGACGGAACCTGAGCCGACTATCCTATACTTTCAGAAGCAACAAATCCGGAAATATCATCCCATCAAGTCCCGACTGTAAAAGCGTTTCAATTGCGTCTTTTGCCGTACAAACAATCGGGTAGCCGTGAAGGTTTAAAGATGTGTTCAGAACAGCGCCGATACCCGTTCTTTTTTCAAAAGCTTTAATCAAAGCATAGTAGCCGGGATTGATATTTTTTGATACCAATTGAGGTCTTACGGTAAAGTCATAAGGATGAACAGAAGCTGCCAAGTGTTTTCTTGCTAATGGCGTGCCGTCAAATGCAATGGTCATATAGTCGGCTTTAATGCCCTTGGGATTAACAATGTACTCATCGGCTCTCTCTGCCAGAATCGAAGGAGTAAAAGGCATCCAGAAATCCCTGAATTTTATCTTCTCATTGATAATCCGGATATTCTCGAATTTTGACGGATCACAAAGAATTGCCCGATTGCCGAGAGATCTTGCCCCAAATTCCATTCGTCCCACGCATCTTCCCAATACCTTGCCTTCAGCAAGCAGATCGGCTATTAAATCATCTTCAGGATTATAGTAAACCTTAAAATCCATTTTGTCCGGCAGGTTTCGTATTGATTCTCTTGCCTCGTCAGCTGAAACTTCATAGCCGAGATATGCGTTTTCCAGAGGGCGAGGATTTATTCCTTGTCTTATAGTTGCCACATACGTCGCACCCATGGCCAAAGACTCGTCGCCGCCGCTGGGTGGAACGTGGAAATCTTTAATGGCGGGCAGTTCCGAAATCACCTTATTCGCTTTTACATTCATGGACAGACCGCCGCTGTAATAAAGTATGTTCGTGCCTGTATGGGTCATTATATTCGTTATCCATTCGGAAAGCAGTTCTTCCAACCACAATTGCAGGCCGGCTGCGATGCCGTCGAAACGCAAACCTTCAAATTTATCCCTGAAATAGAAATACATGTCAGATGGTTTTTTGTTCCAAGCAAAATCCAAACCGTCAACGATCAATGTCTCCTTGAAAATTCTGCAAGCCGGTTCTCTGATATAGTCTTTTGCGTACGGAGCGAGTCCCATTACTTTGTACTCATGCTCGTTAGGCTTCATTCCGAGCAATAACGTCATCCATCTGTACATCCGAGCCATATTGCACATAGCAGTCCTATGGATTTCTCTCAACGTACCGTTCTCAGCTATGCTGACAGTAGCGTTGCAGCCGTCGCCCCATCCGTCTGCAGTAACAACGGCTGCTCTTGCGCCCCCGGCACGCGGTGACGCGTAATAAGCATAATACGCATGACATGTGTGATGGTCTATAAAGTCGATTTTCGACCGGTTGATGCCGAGATGCTTTACGATGGTGTCGAGGCGGGCGGCGTTGGAGCACACCGGCCATGCGTCCCGCGGCGCAGAATCCATGAAACTGTAATCGTAGTAGTGAGTCTGATTTGCAAATCGCTCTTCCTTCAACAGCCTCTCCCAAAAATCGGAAGTTTTGTTCTCATAGATGACCGGTTTCCAGTATTCGCGCATCTCACGTATATAATCTTCTACCTTAAAGGAGGTCGTTCTCTTAATTCTCATCTGCAGGGCATCGAAATCCTTACCCGCGATGACGACGTGGTCTATTTCCGAAGGACTGATATTGGCCTCCTGCAACAAGGAATCAATGGCTTTATACGGGTACTCCGTATCGTTTTTAATCCGAGTGAATCTTTCTTCGGAAATACAACCGAGAACTTTGCCGTCTCGCAACAAAGAGGCGGTAGCATTGTGGTCTTCGGTAATTCCAAGAATAATCATTTTCTCTCCTGTCGACTGAAATGATGCGATATCATGTGCGTGCCATGATCTTCCTGGCGCGCTCCGGAAGGCTGACCAGATATACCGGCTCTATATGATTCAGATCAGCGGTGGCGTATACTGCATTGCGTAGTTTCCACAACCCGTCTTCTTTCTTCCATATGTGCGGCCTACGGTAGCGGTCCACAACTTCCCAGAAATGCTCCTCGGTTATATCCAGATATTCCAGAAATTCATGGAAATACCTGTTGGGGAACTCGCCGTCAAATCTCTTGACGAGCGCGACCCCCTCTTCGCGCTTAATGTGGTCGTCCCGTATTTCGTGGGCTGCATCCGACGTGCAACGGCCTATGCCGAACTTGATGAAGGCAAGATAATAATGGAAGCCGTCCATGCGGTCGTCGAGGCTTGCGTACTTTGAATACGTGCCCTCGGACCTGCCGTTTGGATTGGCCTTGAACCCGGTATGCTCGCAAGCCAGATAGTAATTTTCCTGCGGCACCCATTTCTTGTAATAAGAGAACCAGTGAAACTCTATCTCTTTGTCCTTCATCTCATTTATGTCCGGTATACGGTAGAACGTAAGATCGCTGTCGTGATAATCGTCTTTATTGAAATAGTCGGTGTTTGTAAGCCCGTACGCAACGAGATCGTCCACCTGAACGCCTTTGAAATACTGCTCTGCCCATATGTCAAAAGGCATCCCCTTCAGATTGTAAACCCGCGGGTCGCCGCTGTATTCAGCCTCCCCATTTTCACCGAAGAAGACAAGCTTAATGTCAAAAGCCTTTGCTATATGAAAGGCATAGCACATCTGGCCGAAAGCGAACGGTTGCCACGCATCGCCAAGGGCTTCAAAAGCTATTCTCGAAAGTTTGCGATGCAACTTTCCATTCTGCCAACACATAAGATTATTGAATCCCCCCACCTTTATAAAGTTCCTGAAGTTAGCATATCCTTCCGGAGTGTATTCAAAGGGTGCCCAGGTGATAGTCAGAGGGTTCATGCCGTATACATATTTCAGTTCATACGATACTCTCGAGCTGTCCTTGCCGCCGCTGCTGGGCACTACGATATCAAATCTGCCGTCGCTCCTTCTATACTTGTCGCACAACTCGCGCAATTCCTTTTCCCTGGTCTTCCAATCGATTGAGTTTTTTATATCGGCAAACTTGCACGCCCCGCAGACACCGTCCTCGTCGAATATGATGCGTGGGCGCTGATTGGAAACAACGCACTTCTTGCAAAATTTGATCTCCTCGGGCAATTGATCTAACTGCCGGTCTAGTATCTTATGTTTTGCCACTAACGTATCCCTCCGGGTTAACTTTGTTTCAGCAGGTTCGCCAGATTGCGATAAACGCGCAACCCCGTTCTACCGCTTCGTTCCGGGTGTCCCTGGAACGCAAAAATATTACCATGTCTCAGTACCGAACAGAACTCCACGTCTCCATATCGGGTTGTAGCCAGAACGTCTTCAGCGTGTTCGGGCACGACGTAATAAGAATGAACAAAATACATGAACTCCCCTTCTGAGACACCTTCGAGCAGCGTGTCCGTCCATAAATTCCCGCATAATCCCGGAGGGTAAAGCAGTTTGTTCCACTGGACCTGCGGGACTTTAAAATCCCCAGCATTATGTGGCCCGGGATTAAACCGTATCACCTTGCCGGGCACCAGATTCAAGCCGGCGTGCCAGCCAAACTCAAAGCTCTCCGTCACCAACAACTGCATGCCGAGACAAATACCAAGGACAGGCCGCCCGCTTGCGGCAAAGGCAACTATTGTCGTATCCAGCTCACGCTCTTTCAAACAGGTCATGGCATCGCCAAAGGCCCCGACACCAGGGAGAATAAGGGCCGAGGCGCGATCTATCGAAGCAGGGTCAGCAGTGATACACGTGTCCAGTCCCACGTGTTCACAGGCCTGTTTCACACTGAAGAGATTACCCATCTCATAATCGGCAATGGCGACCATAGGTGAACTCATTGTGTGCTGCTCCGGTCTTTCCGTCTGCATGAAATTCCGTTTCGCGTCATATGCGACTTTAATCCGGCAATATCCGTAAATTCAACCTTTGTGAAAAGGCTGTCGCTTTTCAGGAACGCAACATTCCCTTCCATATCCACGTTATGTTCAACCTCATTGTGCGTGAGGTAATGGTAGTGGAGCATCGACGCGACCGCAACGGCATCGGCCTTTCCTGCGTTTACCGCCTCCACTACATGGTCTAAGGTCCCCGGACCTCCGCACGCGATAACCGGGATCGATACGGACTCGGATACAAGGCGCGTCAGTTCAACATCGAACCCCTCTCCGGTGCCTTCCCGGTCTATAGAGGTGAGAAGAATCTCGCCTGCGCCCAGTTCCTCCACCCTTCTGGCCCACGGCAACACCTCTACACCCGTATGTTCCCTGCCGTTGTCCGTATACGCCAGATACCTGCCGTCGCTTTTTTTCATAACCTCTATGGAAACGACTATTGTGGAGGAGCCGAAACGGCGCGAAGCCTGACGGATAATATCCGGATTATGTATGGCGGCAGTGTTGAGCGCGACCTTATCGGCGCCTGCGCGCAAGACATTCTTTATATCGTCCAGCGTCCTCAGACCTCCGCCGACAGTCAGCGGGATGAAAATTTCCCGCGAGGTCTTGACGATCATGTCATGAAGGCTGTTGCGGTTGTATAAACTGGCGACCACGTCCATGTAAATCAATTCATCGGCGAACGACTCATAATAGTGGCGCGCATAATGATCGGGCTTGCCGAGCACTCGAAGCCCTTCCAGGTGAATGCCCTTAACAAGATTGGGGCCTTTAATATCCAGACGCGGGATGACCCGCACGTATTTAGACATGAAGAGTTTTTCCCTTTAATATCATCTCTGCGATTTTAAAATCCAACATATCGTCGATATCAACGGACCGATCTTTCGGCATAAGGTATATCCTGCTTTCAGGCAATAACGTTTTTTTCCGATCCTTGAGGATATTCTTCCACCAGACATAAATAGACGAATTCATGTCGTATACCGGCGGAGTGGACTGCCGGGCCGTAAAATTCCCCTGTTTCACCAGATGGGGCCGCCCCACGGCGTCAACCTCTATCATATTAAAATAGGGGTTTCGATGGGCCTCCGTTACAGAAAACACGCTGTCCGCCTGCGCATCAACAAGTAGCTCTATGCTCCGGTCAACATCCTCGACGCTCCGCAGCGGTGTAGTGACGTGAAGAAGCACGAGGACTTCAAATTGATAGCTTATTCCCTCCGCCCATTCAATTGCATGTAAGAGCACATCGATGGTGCTTGCCTCGTCGGACGCCAGATGCTTAGGCCTCAGGAAAGGGACCTCTGCACCCCACTTAAGGGCCGTCGCAGCAATCTCATCGTCCTCTGTGGACACGATCACCCTGTCGATATATTTCGATGCCTGGGCATGCTCTATCGAATAGGAGATAAGCGGTTTGCCGAGCAGGTTCTTAACGTTTTTCTTGGGCAACCCCTTTGATCCTCCACGCGCCGGGATTACGCACAATATCTTTTTGCTGTTATACATTCAACTCTCTATAAGTTTCAAAACCGAGATCGCATTCCGCAGATTGACTGCATCTGTGGCCCGTTTCGCAACGGATTCCATAAAATACGACAGCTCATTAACATAGGTTCCGGTCATGTCAAAGAGATTCTCGCCGTGCAGGACGGTCTCGCTTCCGTCTTGCATAATCCGCACCGTTTTTTCGACCAGGTCGCACGTCACATGCCCTCTGCTCCCGACAATCCGCATACGCCTAGTTTTTTTCTTTTGCAGATAATCCAGGCGTACGGTGCATAAAAAACCGTCGGCATAGCGGTAAATGCCTGCAAATACATCTTCCGCGTCGATTTCCAGGTCGCTCACCTTGCTCTTCATTGTTTTCCATTGTGCCGGCGCTCCAAACAAATACAGCATATAATCGAGTTCGTGCGACAAGTCCAATGCCACGCCGCCGCCTCTGTTTTTATGCGCGCTGTAGGAAGTTCTGTAGTCCGTGTCAGGCCTCCATTGCGGCAGGAACTGGCCCGCCTCAATGTCTGCAAGATACAAATCCCCTATTGTTTTTCTCTCAATCGCCTGCTTTACCACTTGAATGGCCCCCAGAAACCTGAGATTGTACCCCACAAAAATAAATACCCCCCGGTCGCCCGCTACGTTCAACAGATAGTCCGTTTTTTCAAGATTATGAGAGACCGGCTTTTCAATAAAAAGATATATCCCTTTGGCCGCCAGTTCAAGTGCGGTATCCATATGCAGGTGTGTTTCATTGGCAATTACTGCGCAATCAAACGGCATTATATCCGACACGCGGTCAAGCGGAACCGTTGCCGGGCTGACAAACATGACCCTCTCATCTGCAACAGCTGGCCGCGAATCTACCCGTGTGTAAACAACGATCTTTTCAACAGCATCCAAGTTCAGTAAATTGGTAACGTGCCGCCTGCCGATGGACCCATACCCGACTACCAGGACAATCATGAATGCCGCACGCCCTTTACCAGGCCGTCCATCCGCCGTCCACCAATAAATTCTGTCCGGTCACATACGATGACGCATCAGAGGCCAGAAAAACAGCGGCCCCGACCACATCTGAAGAGGTACCCATACGGCCAAGTGGGGTTTTTTTACAATACCGGGCAACAAAAGAAGGGGCCTGATTATCAAGAATTCCTCCAGGTGATATTGCATTCGCCCTCACATTGTACCCGCCGTAATACGTTGCCAAATATCTCGTGAAAGAGATAATCCCGCCTTTTATCGCCGCATACGCCACCGGCATCGTCATCTCAGTCCCTTCGTAAATAGAAAAATCCGGAGCCACAACGCCATACGTTGACGCCATATTGATAATACTGCCTTTTTTCTGCCTTTTCATCTGTTCCGCGGCCAGTTGAGAACACAGGAAATATCCGCCGAGATGGCTGTCGACATTTTCCTTCCACGAAGAGAACGGTACGCGCTCCATCTTAAGGCCCCAGTCCTTTGTCCGTGGATAGGCGCAGTTGATAAGCACATCTATCCTTTTTTCGATATTCAGTATTTTCTTAAAGACCCTTTTTATTGATGTTCCAGACCTGATATCCAGCAGTTCAAAAGCAATGTCCTTGCCGATTTTCTTTTCAATGTTCCGCTGGTCGGCATCGCCGACATAGACAGTCGCCCCAAATCCCTTCAGGGCCTTTGCCATTTCACTGCCAAGAAGTCCCGCGCCGCCGGTGATTAGGGCCACCTTGTCCTTGCATGAAAACAGTTTGTTATACCTCATGTGATTCAGCCCCCAGCATTCTCACGGTTTTTCTGTATTCCTCCCATCTCCCGATATCAAACCATCCGTCGGAGATCGTATAGACGCTGACCTTTTCTTTCCGCATCACAACTTCGATAAGCTCATTTATATCCAAACGGGTATTATCAGAGATATATTCAATGACGCGGGGTTCGATGACATACACTCCCGCATTGATTATGAGGTCGTGCACCGGTTTTTCGACGATTTCCCTCAACCTTCCGTCGGACAACTGCAGGACGCCGAAAGGTATTCTGACTTCATTATGACAGCCGATAAGCGTCATCGCGGCGTTTTGTTTTCTGTGCCAATCGAGCACATCGACGTAATCTACTTCCATAAGCACGTCGCAGTTTGTTAAAAAAAATGTATCATGTATCTTCCCCCTGAGCAGGGAAAGCCCGCCGGCAGTCCCCAGGAAATCTTTTTCTTCAACCCAATCCACTTCATAGGGGAAAGAATTCTCCTGAAGAAAGAGCTTGATATATTCTTTTTTGTAATTAAGGGTATAGATAAACTTATGCAGGCCGCACCTGTAAAAGGCATCCATAATGTGTTCTATGACCGGCTTGTTGTTTATCGGGATCAGGGGTTTTGGAAGTATTTTGGTAAACGGATCCAGGCGTGTACCTATTCCTCCGGCCATAATAACGACCGGATTGTCTATGAGGGGTTTTGCCTGAGCGTGCTCCCCGGTATCCAGGAAATCGGTCCAGAGATACACATCGACAATGCGGCCCTGTTCGTCCAGGACCGGGACGTGCTCCACTGTGAATTCCAGCATAAGGGACTTGACGCGCTCCTGTATTTCCGGCGTGTTAGCCGGTATGGAAACAAATTTATTGGAAAGTATGCCCTTAATGCATTCGATCAGCGCACTGCCGTAAATGAGCGCTCTCCGGATATCTCCATCAGTAAGGGTGCCCAGCATTTTATTTTCCTCATCCACCACAAACAGAATCTTCTTTGCAGTCTCAGTAAGCTTCTGCATGGCTTGTTTTATAGTGGTATCGGGGAATATCAGTATATGTTGCAGTTCGCTCTTTTCCATATGATTACCTATCCGCTCCTTTTGGTACACCATAATATACGCGCCGGATCATTACTTCAGGGGACATCGTGAAAAAAATGGTCTGATGTCCGCCTGCCATGCATTCCGGGATTATTTTGTACATGAATTTATCACGAAGAATTTCTTCTGCATTTTTTCGCCAAACTGCATTTCCTTTAATTTTTCAACTATTTTTTCGCTTGCCGTCCCGGTGCCGTAAGGATTCTGAAGCCGTTTCAAGGAATTTCTGAAGGGCATGGACAAGGCTTTCTTCATTGCCTGCAATACATTTATTTTATTGCACTGTTTCACGTCAATCACATTTCTTGCCTTACTGCGGCCTTTTTGCCTGTCGCCGATATTCACCACAGGCAGACCGAAAGAAGGGGCCTCTATGATGCCGCTGGATGAGTTGCCGACCATAATGTCAGCATGTTTCAACAAGGACAGATACCGCAGTTGGCCAAGCGACGCAAAAAGCTTGCACCTATTGTAATTTCTTTCTCCAAACGTTTTTATTTTATGATAAATGCCCTTTCCGCCGGTATCCGCATTCGGCATCGTGACGATCCAAAACAGATCCTTAAATGCAGTCAGCGCAGTAAGCAACTCATCGATATCCTTTTCAGACGCATCCCGGCTGAGCGTTTCCGGGTGATAGGTCACCACTCCCCATTTTTTATTGGCCGGAATCTCAAGACCCTTTGCGAGGGCGCCTCTCGTTAAGAGTTTTATCTTTTTTATACTGTCCAGGCCTGGGGCGCCGAAACAAAAAACATTTTCCGGCTGCTCACCCATTTGCACCACCCGCGCTGCATAGGGTTCCGTAGCGGTAAAGTGAATATGGCTCATCTTGGTGATTGAGTGTCTGAAGAGTTCGTCCATGGCACCTTCCGTTGCCTCGCCACCATGAATATGGGCAACCGGGATCCTAAAGGGCACCGCCGACGCCACAGCGGCAAAAATCTCGAACCTGTCGCCCAAGACAACACAGACATCGGGTTGTAACCTATCATACGCCTGGGCAAACCCTATCATGGCGATACCCATGGAAGTTGCAACAGACCTTTCGGTATCTGAGGATAGCAGCATCTCCACCCTCTCCGCGATCGGGAAGCCGTCCCGTTCAATATCCCTGACCGTCAGGCCGAATTCCTGGGAAAGATGCGACCCGGTAACCACCAATTGCAATATGAGCGCCGGATCGTCCTGTATCCCTTTAATGATCCAGTAGAGCAAGCCATACTCTGCACGAGACCCAGTAACAACACAGATTTTACGTTTCATATCTCCACCAACTCATCTTCGGTAAAGTCTTTGCAGGCCTTTTGTCCCATTACCCTGTCCCATTCCATCGGGCTCAAGCCGTTACCCGGTCTTTTCACCGTCAGATTATCACTGCCGAAGGTCTCGCCTTTCCTGATAAAACGCGCCGCTACTATACTCTTCCGTGCGATTGTCCTGTTGACGATCTCAGAAGGAGACGGCCTTTTTATCCCGTCACCCAAGGCCTCTTCCACGTTTCTGATCGAACGCACCAGGGCCTTGAGTTCCTCGGGCTCAAGAGACGCCTTATGGTCCGGCCCCTCCATGTTCCTGTCGAGTGTAAAGTGCTTCTCAATAACTGAAGCTCCGAGGGCTGCCGCGGCTATCGACACCTCTATGCCGGGCGTATGGTCCGAATAACCCACTGCGACCCCGAAGGTGTCTCTTATGGTGAGCATTGCCCGAAGGTTAACGTCCTCATAAGGTGTTGGATATTCGGTATTGCAGTGCAGCATGGTTATACGGTCTTTTGGCGTCCCTGCGGCAGTGAGAATTGCCAGGGCTTCCCCAATTTCTCCCATGTCCGACATGCCGGTGGACAGGATGATCTTTTTCCCGAGGCCGCCTATCTTTCTCAAATACGGCAGGTTGGTTATCTCTCCGGAAGGTATCTTGAAGAGACCGAGCCCAAGCCCGACGAGAAAATCCACGCTTTCCAGATCAAAGGGGGTGGAGAGGAATTGTATGCCGTTTCTTTCGCAATGCCGCAGGAGGACATGATGGGCCTCATCGCTGAGTTCCAGTTTTTTGAGCATGCCCAGTTGGGTCTCGGCGCTACCGGTATTCCTTATCTGGTAACCGGCCTTGCTCCCGGTTGAGGTCACCAGCCGCTCCGCCCTGAAGGTCTGGAATTTCACGGCATCCGCCCCGGCCTCCCGGGCCGCTTCAACAAGCCTCAATGCGGTCTCGGTATTACCGTTGTGGTTTACCCCCGCCTCGGCAATGATAAATATCTTCATCCTGCCGGCACTCCCTTGACAACTGCGCCGTCCGCCACGTCTCTGATAACAACAGACCCCGCGCCTATCACTGCGTTCTGCCCTATCTTCACTCCCTGCACCACAGTGACCCCTGCGCCGATAAAAGAACTGTCGCCTATGACAACACCTCCGCTTAAAACCGCTCCGGGGCATACATGGACATGCTTGCCTATCATGCAGTCGTGATCCACAACCGCACCTGAATTGATTATCGTATTGTCATCAATCCGGGCGCCGGGCTGAACAACCGCTCCCGCCATTACCTGCACGCCTGCCGCAATCCCGGCGTCCCGGGAGACTATCGCCCTCGGATGAATCAATGCGGGAACGCTGAACCCAAGCCCCCGCAACCTTTCGTATATACCTTTTCTGGTGCTGTTATCCCTAATGCTGCCGACCCCGACGCAGGCATTCACAATGCCTTTCCCATGCAGTTCGACAAGCAGGTCCTCGTTCCCCATAACAGGCACACCCTGCACAAGAGTTCCCGGTCTCAGGCCGCTGTCCAGAATCCCTTCCACCCGGTATTGTCCGGCCAGAAGGACCAAATCCATCAGGACCTTCGCATGACCGCCGCCGCCTATGAATATTATTGTTTCCATGTTACCTCACATTTGCAGTTCATTTTACACTGCTCCGCCCTCTCGGTTACATAAAGCAACCGGGAAGGTAATCTTAAGGCATGCTGCGCAACCAGTCTGCGTAAACTTATCGTCTGTTGCTCATCCCCTCAGATCGAATCCACATCCGAGGCGTCTATCTTAAGGGACAACCCCTGTTTGAGAATATCCACCGAAAGGACAAGCATGTGTTGTCCGGCCTTTTCAACAAGGAGGCCCTCCACGCCTTTAAGCGGACCCTTCCTGATCCTCACTCTGCTTCCTTCCTTAAGATAAGGATACGGATCAACCGTCTCCTTGCTCTCCACGACCCTTTTTAACGACAGTATCTGCTCCTCCGGCACTGTCTCTGGCTCAGACGGTAAAAGGCCCAGAAACCTGACAACACCAGGTGTCTTCAGGACTGCCAGCATTTCGGCGTGACTTTTCCTGATACGCACAAAAAGATAACCCGGAAACAATGGGAACAATACAAGTTTTTTCCGGTCTTTCCACCTGCTTAATCTTTCAACCGCCGGGAGAAATACCTCTACCCCGGATTTTGCCAGCCGCTCATTCACTATGAACTCGTGCCTGGACCTCACATGTACAGCGTGCCAGGAAGGTCCTTCAGAGTGTTCGTTATCCATGGTTTATAAACGATAGACCCTGCCCGGGTCAATACCGGCAAGGCTGATTCGTTTTATAACGTCGTTTTCCAAACAGGATACCAGCACAGCGTCGCAAGCCACTCTTGAGGCATCCTCGGGTCGGTAAACCTCATGTTCGAAAAATCCTTTTTCCACTCTCTTATCCCCGATCACACCGACAATCTTCAGGGGCAGTCCGCGGGCGGAAACATAACAGAGCTCTGCGAGTTCACCGTCTCCCCAAAAAAGGACGGTCTCTGCACCAGAGGCGATCATGCCGGCGTATGCCTGCTCAATCTTTCTTCGGGCATCCTTGAAATAATCAATGGAGTAATTCATATAGGCATAGGTAAGTCTGCTTTTTTCGATCAGACCCTTAGGCGTGATAATGTACTTGATGCGGTTACGAGGGGCGTTTTTTATCTTGATATACCCCTTTGTGCAGAGCCTCTTGACATAGGCGTTTACAAGTCCGAGGGCGATCCCCAGGCGGTCGGCCAGGGACCGTTGGGAAGCAAGGGGCTCCCTGGCAAGTTCGTCAAGAAGTCTCAGGGCGATATCATCCCGCGAATTCTTTGCGTTCATACCATGAACATTAACACACAGACGTGCATCAGGTCAACATGCTCTCCATTTCTGCAATGCTATACATAGCGACATAAATAATTGCGCATAATACCACTCCTTCAATAATACTGTTGATGTGTGGTTTGAGGATGAATGCCATTTCCAGCAGCACGGATCACGCTGCACCATGTGGATTCCTCCTGAAGACAAAGACCGGATTTTGCTTCATGCCCCAACACGAAAGAGCCAATAGAACACATACGGAAGAGTTCTACGAGATAACTGACTGTTCCTATACAGTTGCTGATCTTAATAAAGAATTAAGACATCACGAATATGTTTACAACTGTATAAGACCCCATCAGTCACTAAATTATAAAACACCGCACCGTTGCAATTTATAAAAGACAATGGCATTATTAATCCCAGTCACCCCTCCGGTTTGTCTCATATGTATTGAATCTATACAGAGACTTGACCAAAAAATTTGTTTTGTATATTATGTAAGAGTATTTTACCTTATCATGTTTCAGGTGTCTCATCTATATTGACACAGAGGGTTGAACTGAATTTGAAATAAAGCGTCCAAGGAGAAGCTATGGATAAAACTATTGACGGGAAGTGGACAGGGGGCGAGGCTTTTATGGATGAGGTGCTGGCTTATTCCCGTGCATCAGTGGAATATTCCGGCCTTGTCGCTTACAGCTTTGCTAAAAGACACGGTACAGTTGTCCTTGAGCCGCTTGAAAAGATGGCCTCTCCTGTATGGAAGCAAATGGGACTTGCGTATGGCTGGACACTTAAAGGCCTTCAGACCGGGGTGAAAAAAATAAAGTGGCCGAGCATATCGATTTCCAGATTGGCCTTAACTGGAGAAAGACTCGCAGAGATAGAGGAATTGCGCGAGATGATTGCCAGGATTGACGAGAGGCTCGAATATCTTGAAAGGCATGGCATAATAGCGGGAAGGGCCGGCGGTCTTGAGGTCAGAGGCAAAAAGCTCGACGATTCCAAACTTCTGGCGCTCAGGACCATTGTTCTGGATAACATTGACCTCTTGTCTGAGCTGTAAATACTTTTCGTAAATTAGATCAGCCCCCAAATTTAAGCATAAAGGATGGTGTGAATGAAAAAAGTCATCAACATAGGCATAGACCTTGGGACATCAAGGAGTGTAGCTGCTGCGGACAATGGGGTACGGACCTTTCTGGCAAGTGTTGTGGGCTATCCAAAGGATGCGGTCTCAACAAAGCTCTTCGGCAAGAGCATCATATACGGAGAAGAGGCCCTCAAAAACCGGATATCCCTTAACATATTCAGGCCGTTTGAAAACGGCATGCTCAAGATCTCAAAGGATATGGATGAAAAATCCGTAGAATACCTGAAGGCCATGGAGACGGCACAGGAACTGCTTAAGCGTTTGATAGAACTCATCCTCGAGGAAGAAGAAACAATAATGGATCGCAAGGACCTGATTTTAAGAGGAGTGCTCGGCGCCCCTGCCCTTGCAAACAAGAAAAACAAAAAGGCCCTGCTTGAGGTGGCAAAAGACCTGCTTGACGATGTCATGATAGTTTCAGAACCTTTTGCAGTGGCATACGGTCTTAAACTGCTCAGCAATACGCTGATTATAGATATCGGGGCAGGCACTGTTGACCTCTGCAGGATGTCCGGCACAATGCCTGCCGAGGAAGACCAGATTACCACAATTAAGGCCGGAAATTATGTTGATCAGGTGTTCTTCGATCTCCTGTCAAAGAAATACAAAGAGGCGAACTTCACTGTAAATATGGTCCGGAAGATCAAGGAAGACAATTCCACCATATCCAAGCAGGGCGACAGCATATTCATAGAATTACCAGTTCACGGCAAACCGACAAAACACGATGTCACAGAGGAACTGAAAGTAGCCTGCAGGGCCATTGTGCCTGAGATAGTCGAAGGGGTGCGCCAGTTGATATCCGACTTTGATCCCGAGTTTCAGGGCCTGCTCAAGGACAACGTCATCCTTGCCGGCGGCGGCAGCCAGATTGTGGGCCTGAAAAAAGAGATAGAGGATTACATGAATGCCACCCTTGGTTACGGCAGGGTTACAAAGGTTGAGGAGCCTTTGTATGCAGGGGCAAACGGGGCCTTGTACCTCTGCAAGGACATGCCTGAAGAATATTGGCAGCAGGTGAAAAGCAAGGCAAGGGAAAAGGCAAAGGAAAAGGCAAAGGAAAAAACAAAGGAAAAAGAGAAGGAAGCAGTTGAGGTTTATAATTGAATTTTTTCGATAAAAAGTATATTCTGCCGGCTTTATTGCTGCTTTTTTTGTTTGTGGTCTTTATTGATGAAAACAATACGCCGGTGCCGATGAAGATAATATTGGGCTCACCTGTTCACATGCCCTTAAGCATGATCATAATTATTAGCATGGCATTGGGCGCAGGCTGCTCATTTGCCGGATTATTTCTATTTAAGGCAATACGCGGAAAAATGAAAAACGGTAGGCAGGATTAAACAGGAACGATCAACAAGTAAGGAGGAATATATGGCAACGGACTTAAGGTACAAGTTGGAACACGGCGGTGATTATTTTGTCGGCATGATCAAGAATATCCCCGGGTTCAGCGGATCATGCTGCCGGGCGGAACACTCCTCAACAGACTTCAGGTACAAAGTTGAGCACAGTGGCGATTATTTTGTCGGCATGATTGAAAAGGTTGCCGAATCCGCGAAGTTATCAGCTAAAGGCGTGATCCTCACATACGACATAAACAAGACTGAAGAGAAAGAAGACCGGGTCGCAAAGCAGATCGGTGAACATGTTGTGCAGATAAGCAGCGGAAACCCTGCATTAGTGCAGGATGATAAGCTCAAAGGCCTTATCGGACAATATGAGACACTGGAAAATAAAAAAAGCAGATTTGTTACCGAGCGTGAAAAACTGCTTTACCCGGAGAAAAAGGCTGCAGAGTCAACTGCGCTTGCTTTGCCTGAAACCGCATAACTGGAGGCTTTGTAATGTCTAAAATCATGATAGGGGTTTTCGTAGGGGTATTTGTAAGCGCGCTTCTTTATGAAATAATATATCGTCAGGACCCGGAACTGGTTGACGGTATTGTAGAAAAACTCAGAGACAAGATAACAGATTAACAGATATAATTCTCTTTATGGGGGAGTGAATTTCTTTCCACTCCCCCTTATTTTCTTTTAAAGAGCTTCTGTCAATATAATAATTAGTTGTCATCCTCGGGCTTGCCTGCCCTCGACGGAAGTTATCGGGGGACCCGGGGATCTATAAGTACTGGAAAACATAGATTCCCGATTAAAACCTTCGGGAATGACAGAATAAAAACAGATATGGACATAGCAACGGAGAATTTATGGTAAACGGTTTGTGGAAGCTTATAAATTATCTGATTATTATTGTTATCCTCGTCGTGGCTGCCTATCTTGTCATATTCAAACACCCCGGCATGGGTAATGTTGACGAAGATATCCTGAAGCAGAATGTCCGTCAAAACGCGCAATACCCCAAACTGGTCGCCTGGCTATTTAATAAAAAGACCCCCAATGATCAGCCTCAAATGCCGCCAGATATCCCGCAGACAGGCGTCAATTACAACACCAACCTGCAGGGGGCCTTTCAGGACACACCCATGGATAATAATCAGGGCAATCTTCAGAATGCCGAGCCTTTCCCTGACCCGGTCCCTCCCGGGAGCGCAGGCATGTTTGCGGCTGCGCCTGCCCAGGCCCCTGTTATGTCGGGTGTGATGGAAAAGGTGCTGCAGGAAGGGCATTGGATAGGCCTTGAAGCAGGTCCTCTGACACCTGCCCTTGCCTCTGCAAACGGCATTCCCCTCAATATAAAGGGCGTGCTTGTGGATGAGGTCACACTCCTTGCGGCTGCAGACGGCATCATTGCCGGAGATGTCATTACAGCCATCAATGACATTGCAACACCAGATTTGCAAGCCTTCTGGGCAGCCACAAGGCCCATTGCCATGTCAAGGCAGGCAACGGTCACGGTCTATAGGGTCGGTTCATACAAGAAGATTGCGATTCAGGGGCCCGCGGAACTCGGCATTGCCCAGATGGAGGCGGCCCCGATGATAAATGCCACAGACCCAAGCCCGCACGGCTATTATGGTCCGTGTGAAAGGTGCCATTCAATTTCAAAGACAGTGAAAAACACTGGTCAGCTTGCCAAAGACGGGGGCGATGTCCTTGCCGTGAAGCCCCCTCCCATCAAATGGGGCGCAAAACCTATTCACGGCAATAGAGGCCCATGCACAAACTGCCACAAAATCATCTGAATTATATCGAGTGCGGCAATTGTGAACAAAAGGCCGGCTGGATTGCTGTCATCTGCAACCTTGCCCTCGCGATATTCAAGCTTATAGTAGGAATATTGAGCGGCAGCAAGGCGGTAATAGGCGATGCCATATACTCGTTCAAGGATTTCTTTACAGCCCTTGTTGTCCTGGTCGGCATAAAGATATCCGGAAAGCCTCCGGATGAGAACCACCCTTACGGCCACGGCAAGATCGAGTTCGTGGCCATTTTTTTTATAAGTCTGCTCATTATCATCGGTACGTTTTTTCTGTTTATTCATTCGGTTAAAGACGTATGGATGGTGATAAAGGGGTTGGAGCAGCCACACCCCAAATTCATCGCCTTTTGGGCGGCGATCATCTCTGTTGTCGCAAACTTCAAACTGTCGGGATATCTTCATTGTGTAGGGGAAAGGGTCCACAGCCCTGCAATGCTTGCCAATGCAAAACACAATCATTCCGACGCCATTTCGTCAGCCTTTGTCGCGGGGGCAGTGCTTCTGACCACATTTGGCTGGTATATTGCGGATCCGCTTGTTGCGGTTATCGAGACTGTGGACCTCATAATACTTTGCGTAAATATGATGAAAGACACAATGAAAAGCCTGCTTGACTCCTCTCTGGATGACAGCGCCATGAAGCAGATAGAGGCAACGGCCATGCTTGTTCCGGGTGTCAGGAAAATCTCCTCCCTGTCGGCCCGCAAGACAGGGCAAAACATATGGATAGACATGATCATCAAGATAGACCCCCGGCATACCCTTGACAACGGATACAAAATAAGCCGCCAGGTCGAGGACACCCTGAAAAAGCGTATCAGGGGCATAGACAGTGTCCATATTGCGGTGGAGCCATATACGCCATGACGGAAACTTACCCGAAAGACTTTAGCTGGTTTGACAACCTGCTTACCGTATCTGGAACGCATCTTCCAAATATAAGAAAAAACGTGCTGATGCTGCTTGAGGAATTCGACCTGAAATACGGTGGTGAGAGGCCCAAAAAATACATGGCATACAAAGTCAGCAGCCGGCTGATCAGGCAGGCTGCAATGAAGACCGCAGGCATGGGCGGACTTACGAGCGTGCCTGCGACGCTGCCGGGCATAGGCACTATCGGCACAGTGCTGCTCGGCAGCGCTGTTGACCTGTATTATCTTTTGAGGATTCAGATAGAATTATGCTATGCAATATCAATAGCCTTTGAGGCAACGATGGATGAGGATGAAATGAAGGCTGTTACGCTTGCGCTCCTTGGTTTTTCAGGGTCAACAGAGGCTGTCAAGGCAGTGGCGGCAGGGACCTTGAGGCGCGCCATAGATGAGGCTGCCGAGGGGTATCTCAGGAATGGTCTGACCAGGGCCGGTTCCGAGGTGGCTGAGCGGCTTATCCCGCGACTGCTTAAAAATACATACAAGATTATCCCTTTTCTCGGGATTCCTCTGGGCGCATCCATCAATATAGTTTCCACACTGACGGTGGGCAAGCAGGCAAGAAAATATTTTGCCCAGGTTTCAGAGGCTGCGATGCCTCTTGAGGTGACAAAAGGTTTTGGCCGGAATTTTGCAGAGGCCGGCGGACTTGAATTGGAGTAATGCGTGATGACAGAGAAGCTCAGACGAAATATGCTTTATGCCGGAACAATGCTTGTCTTTCTGGCATACCTGGTCTCGAAGCTTGTTTACAACAAGATGATAGACGAAGAGCATTTTATGCATATATCCCACGGCAAGCTCGAGGCTGCGCTTCAAAAGAAAGAAGATCTCAACAAAAATGCGCTTGAGGCTGTCAATGTCTATGTGGAGATGGAAGTACAATTGACGCATAATCTTATTACCCTTGCCAAAGAGGTCAAGTCTGGGGCCAATGCAGCGAGGATTATGGCTATAAAGGGCGAGATTGAGCGTCTTGTCGGCATGATGGATATTTTGGTCATGGCAGCGCCGCAACTCAAATCCATGGGGCCGTATATCTATCTTATGGAAACATACAGGACCAATGAAAATAATGTGCTGACAGCGCGCTTGCAATACAACAGGGCTGTGTGCGAATATAATACCCTTCTGGAGGAATTCCCTTACAGATTAGTTGCATTAATGTATGGTTTCAAGAAGGCGGATATATTTAAGATAGCCGACGGGACAGGTATTGCCCCTGATGTCGGCAGGCAGGGAACATAAGTATAAATGCTATTCCCCCTTAGAAAAGGGGGATACAGGGGGTTGTAAACAGCTTTGATAGAGAACATTAAAGCCACAACCCCCTCACCCCCTTTATTAAGGGGGAATTACTTAGGACTATGAAGAGATATTTAGCATGAAATACGCTGAGTGCAGTAGATGCGGCAGGCTGTCCCCGCGCTGGAGCGTGGTGGGCAATCTGTCAATGTGCGTGTTCAAGTTTGTCGTGGGCATGCTTACCGGCAGCAAGGGACTGATTGCTGATTCGCTTCATTCCGTGGCAGACGCCATCTCCTCGATTTTTGTACTTATAGCCCTGAAGTTATCCGACAAGCCCAAGGACAAGATGCGGCCGTTTGGATACGGCAAGATGGAATACATCAGCACCATTTTTGCCAGTCTTTTTATCTTTGTCTGTGCTGTGACCGTGCTTATAGACGCGCTTGAGAGCATAAAGAGCGGCGTCAACCGGATCCCGGACAACGGCGCTATTGTTGCTACACTTCTTTCCCTGGCCTTCAGTTGGCTGATGTACTCCTCCAACACCTGCGCAGGCACCCAGCTTAACAGCCCTGCCATGCTTGCCGATGCCGCAGAAAGCAAGGCCGACAGCCTTACATCAATAGCCGTGCTTGTAGGACTGATCGGCACAAAGCTGGGCTTCAGGAGCGCGGACAATGTGTCTGCCATTGTTGTGGCGGCCTTTATCTTTCATATCGGCACAGAGATGTTTTTAAGCGGGGTGCATGGGTTGATTGACGTCTCAATGGACAGCGGTTCCCTTGAGCTGGTCAGAAAGGTATGTCTCGGCATAAAAGGGGTAGAGGGTGTAAAGGACATAAAATCCAGGCGCATGGGACAGAAAAACCATCTCAATATTGACATAGAGATACTTCAGTCGGCGACTGTCTTTGAGGCCCATGAGATTGCAAACCGGCTCAAAACAGCCTTGCGCAATAATATAGACGGTGTTGACGAGATCTTTGTACGCACGGTGCCGATACAAAAAATGCGTTTATTCAGAAGCAGTTGACTTATCAAAAAAAAAAACGATACTATTAAGGAGGAAATAATATGCCGTTTGATATGGATTTTACAGATGTAAAGGTTGTCTTGAAGTCAATTGCAACAAACAGTAAAAAGGCGCTCGACAGGATGACGGATAGTTACAACAACTTCCTGACTCTTGACCCTGCAGACGCAAAGCAGGTATATCTGAATTCCGGCAGAAAGTCCATGGCCGGGGGCAGTTACGAAAGTGCAGTGAAGACTTACAGAAAGCTGCTGGAGCTTGACCCGACCAATATTGAGGCCCTTTCGGAGTTGGGAAGGGCGTACATCAAGCTGGGACTCCTGGGGGATGCTGTTGAACTGTTTGAAAAGGCCAGGGCCATTGACCGGACCTCTGCACAGATATGCTTTTATCTTGGGTCGGCCTATTTTATGGAGGACAAAAACAGTGAGGCGCTAAAGGCCTTTAAAGAGGCGATAAAGCTTGACGGTGGCTACACTGAGGCTTATTATAAGCTGGGTCTGGTATATGACAGCATGCAGGACCACGATAAGGCTATAGATGCCTACAAAAAGGTGATAGCCCTCAACCCTGATTTTATCAAGGCCTATCAGAGTCTGGGGCTTGCCTATGAAGGCAAGGGACAGAGGGATGAGGCCATAAAATGGTTTAAAAAGGCGCTTGAAAAAGAAGAGAAAGGCATCTAAAATGATACGCCCAAAAAATAGAACAGGAAATACAGGAGGAAATCTGACATGTCAAGCATAGTATTTGGACTGATTGCAATGTGTATAGGCTTATGGGGCATAGTTGCTTACTGGTGGTATGTGGTGGACGTGTTTCTGGCTATTTTGCCTGTAATCCTCTTCTTTGGAGGCTTTATCGCCCTTATGGCCGGGATCAAGAAGACCGGCCTCAGGACAAAGCTGACAAACGGCAGTCTGAAAAAGGCCAAAGACGACACTGTTGGCAATGGCAATATTACTGAAGGGCTTTAATTTTACAGTCTTAGGAGCGTTAATATGAATGAAATAGATGGTTCAAAAAAACAGGGGGGGCAACAGCTACTCCAGAATTGTCCAAAGAGCTTCAAGCCGTGGATACTGACATTGGTGCTTTTGGCGCTTCTTACCCTTGGATGGGTTGCGTTTGAGAGTTACAATGACGGCGGCATGGTGGCCCATATGTTTGACCGCGACGAATCCGGCAGGATGTCTCGAGCCGGCAGACAGACCGCAGGGAACTATAATCAGGTAAATCTGCCGATGGTCAATGAGATGCAGACCAGTTACCATACGATCATTGACCTTGTTCGTCCGGCGCTGGTGAGCATTGATGTTGCTGTTACACCGCCTCCTGGTGTAGAGCCGGGCGTAAACATGAATCCGGTGGCAGGGGTGCCGGTAACCAATTACACGAGGGTCGGCTCAGGCGTGGTAATTTCAGACCAGGGCTATGTCCTGACAAGTTATCATGTTGTTGAGGGCGCAACCGCCATGAAGGCCACGGTGTATGGCACAGGCGGCGCAATCGAATATCCTCTCAAGTTAGTCAATATTGACAGGACAACAGACCTTGCGCTCATGCGGGTGATGGGCAACGGGCCTTTTCAGCATGCCGTCCTGGGCGACTCGGATATGGTCAGGACCGGTGATGTGGTCCTTGCGATGGGTAGCCCTTTTGGTTTTGATCAGACCATAACGACCGGGATCATCAGCAGTCGAAACAGGACCGTGACTATAGGGGGCAAGGTTTTTGAGGGCCTGCTTCAGACAGACACGCCTATTAATCAGGGCAACAGCGGCGGGCCGCTCGTAAATGCGCGGGGCGAAGTTGTGGCCATAAATACAGCTATTTATTCTCCTACAGGCGCCTTTAGCGGCATAGGGTTTGCCATACCGGTCAATCAGGCCTCATCCCTTGTTGGCGGTGTCGTGGACTTCGGCGGAGTGCTTCCCCAGGCGGCTGGAGGACAGTTGGCAGCCTGGGCGAGAAACGGAAGGCAGACAGGGAATTCCTTCAAGATGCCGGATGGCAGGATTATTGTGCCGCCTCATCCCTTCAGGGGCAGGTGCATTGACTGTCATCCACAGTTAAGTCCCATTCCGGGGCTGGGTGGCAACAACGCCTTTCTTGCTGCCGGGCAGCCGGGCGGGCAGGGGATTGTGACAGACCCGTACATCGGGGCATCCCTGCTCAATGTGGATGATCTGATAGCAAAGCAGTTCAATCTGGCCCACGCCGGGGGTGTATTGGTTGACGGGGTAATAGCCGGCTCACCGGCTGAGATGGCCGGGCTTAAGAGGGGTGATGTTATCCTGAGGCTTGACGGCCGCAGGCTGCAGGATACTGTGGAGTTCAAGCAACTGCTTTCGGGCAAGAAAATGGGGGCCAAGGCTGAACTGGTTGTGCTTAGCGGAGGCGTGAGAAAGACGATAAGTATAAAGATAAAAGTAAAGGTAAAGGTTGATCAGGCCCCTGTAGCGCAGGGACCAAAGATCAAGCAGCCTGCTGAATTTGAGTGGTTGGGGGCTGAGATAATACCGCTTATTCCGGCCATGCAGGGTTTTGTGGATTCAGGCGTGTATGTTGCCGAAGCAGGAGGGATTTTGGGCGCAGCCGGGCTGATGAAGGGAGATGTTATCAAGTCGGTCAACAATCGTGCTGTTCCGGATATGCTTTCATTTGTAAAGATTGCCAAAAAGCTTGATGTAAAAGAAGGCTTTTTACTGGATGTCATAAGGGCGGGCAAACCGACCTATATAGCTGTAAAGGGTTAGAGGAGAAAAACAGGAATATGTCTGAAGACGGGTTAAATAAAATTATCAGAAGGGTCTATGCCGAGGACCTCGAACTGATTGCAAAACCCACTGACCTCAGCTTGCGGAGGCAGCATATCATGCAGGCGCTTAAGGAGAAGCTCTGGTCGGACCATTCCTCAGCCATTAAGGTGGCGATAGTCTCTCTTTCGCTTGCCATTATTTCAGCGGCTATTTATTATTATAACTTCTTTACTGTCAACGCTTATCAGGCCTTGCAGGAGAAGGCCAATGTGGAGGCCCACCTGCAGAGGCGGAGTGATCTTGTCCCGAACCTTGTAAAGAGCGCAGGCGGCTACCTGAACTATGAGAAAAACATATTCGGCCACATTGCCGAGATACGCGGCGCAGTGGCCGGCATGAAGACGCTGGAGCAGATGAATATCCCCGACAGGTCAGTGCTCTCCAAGTTTCAGGCTGTTGCCGAGGCCTATCCTGCTCTGAAGGCTTCCGAGGCATATACTACTCTTATGAAAGAACTGAGCGACACTGAGACCAGGATAGCTGAGAGTCGCATCAAATATAATCAAATCGCAAATTTCTACAATTCGAGATTGCAGATGTTTCCGGGGATTATTTTCAATACGTTTCTCTTTCGCTTTAAGGCGCTCCCTGTTTTTGAGGCAAGCAAGACCCCGGTGCCTGATGTTTATCAGAGGCCGCTGACTGAATTGCCGGCGCAGCAGGGGCATTAGTAATATTCTTTTCCGGTAATTCCCCCTTAAAAAAGGGGGTACGGGGGTTGTAGGAAAGGGGTAATCATTTAAGATTTTGTTTTATAACAACCCCCTTTCTCCCCTTTTTTAAGGGGGAATAGCAATAGATAATATTTATTAATACTGAAATCAGGACAGGGTGGGGAAAATGGAAATGAACGATTATGATGATTTTGTAAAAAGGGTTAAAGATGCCATAGCCGACATGGAAAGTTTTCTCACAAAAGGGGGGGCATCCACAACCTCAGTCGTAAGAGAAGCAAGGGATGCTGCCGGAGAACTCCTGAACAGCTTTGACAAGCAACTGCAAAGTCACCAGGAAGAAACCCTTGCCCTCAGGGAAGAAAATAAAAGGCTCAAAAGGGAGATCGGCGACATTCAGGATATGAAGGTAACTGTAGCAGGCATGAATGATCAGCTTGAAAAAATGAGACGCGACAACGAGAAACTGCTTAGGGAGCGGAACGAGGCGCTGGAAGAGACCAAAAGACTACAGACGCTTTGGGACCGGGTCAACAGATAGATGAAGACTGAAAAGGAAAGACATTTAGATAAGCGGCAGGTTGCCGCCACTTTTGCCCCGCTTTCCAGGTATGACGATGCGGCTGCAAGGGAAGTGGAAGAACTCGGTAAAACGAGCTCTGAACTCTCAAAAGAGATGGACGCCATGACCGAGGAGCTGGAACGTCTGAACGAGTTTCTGGATACCACTGACCTGAAGGAGCGTATAAGGGCCCTGCACGCTGAAAAGGCGCTCCACGATGAAAATATAACTGAGCTGCGCAAAGAAGTGCCCCTTCTGAGCGAACAGTGCGCTGCCTTGCGATTGGCCCTGGAACCCGCCGGTCTGGAGGCTCAGTTAAACAGCCTGACTTCCCAACTTCAGGAGTTGAGACGTCAGAAGGAGCGCTTTGACAGGGAGTTGCCTGTGTTGGCAGCAGACAGTGCGGACAGTCAGCGCCGCATAGCTGAAAGCGAAGCCCTGATAAGGGAGATTACATCATCCGTCGCTGAAGCAGAGGCGCAGGTAAGGCAGATTGAGTCAAAAAACGAGAGTCTCGAACGACTTGAGGAACTACAGTATTTTATATCAGCAATCTTCGCAATTGATGAACGCGGAGACACGCTCGCTCAAGGTGATGCTGCAGCCGGGGCCGGCAAATATTATGCCGAGATTGCCGCCCTTGAATTAGAACTGACAAAGAAAGATATGCAAGCCTATGCCAAGGCGCGGGACTTTTTCGGACGGCTTTCTGAGGAATACGGGCATATTGGAAAAGAGATAAATGATTTGCTGCTGTTCATGAGGTCCAAATTTTCCTTTATGCAGGAAGTGGAAGAAAAGAGCGGGCTTGCGGTCTCGCTTGAGGCTGAAATCGGGCTCCTTCAGGCTGCCCTCCGGGAAAAGGCTGCAGAGCTTGACAAAATCAGGGCGTTAACCAGTGAAGACAAAAAGCGGGTTGCCGCCCTTGAAGACGAGATAAGCAGGTTCAGGGAAACGATTGCCCCGTTTGCGGCTGAAGCAGCCAAAGGTGGTGAGATAATAAAGAAAAAAGAAGCGGCTGTTGAGGAATTCGTTTCCTTGTTCGTTCAGAAGGATGAACTCACTGAGAAGATCGTGATGACCGGCCAGAAGCTGCGTGCTCTTAAGAAAATTGCGGAGGAAGCGATATGAACAAAGAGCAGGTGTCTTATTCAACCTCAGACATGCTGAAGCTGATCAATACGGCTGGAAAGAACCTTCTGCTTAAAAATAAGAAGGTCACCCTTGAGGCCCAGATTCGCAGGCAGAGGCAGGAGAGAGATTACAAAATGGACGTGCTTACTGCTGCCAGGAAAAAATTCCAGGACCTGGCCCCTGAATTGCCCAAGGCTGAGGAACTTACCCGTGAAGCGCGGAAGACGTCTGCGTCCCTGCAGACAGAGCACGAGGCCCTGAAAAATGAGCTGGACAAACTCCTTGACCTGCAAAGAAGACAGCCGATGCTGCAGCCGATGACTGTTGAGATAGAGACCTTAAAGGAAGGCATTGCCTCTATGCAGAAGATGCATGAAGCACAAAGCAGGAGCCTGATTGATATCAGAAAAAAGGCCCAAAATATTGAACAGATAAGGAATCGGAAAAAGTCCGACCTGCAGGCGTCAAAAGAGAAGCTGGAGGCCATGAACGCAAGGCATGAACAGTTAAATGCAAGCCTCTCCGATGTGTCCATTGCGACAAACCTTGAGGGACTGCTTGCTGAAGAGGAGTCATCCGGCAAGGAATTAATGGCATGGCTGAGCAGCAATGAGATAGCCGAAATCCCGCTCCCCCTGATATCCTTTTTGCAGAGCGCAAAGAAGGTGTATGACATTGACAGGCTTATAAAGCAGGTCAGCCCTCAGGAAAGCGGTAGGATCGCCGATCTTAGCAAAGTTAATGAAAGCGGCATGCTTTCGGGCATGTTTGAAGAGATAAACAGGCAGGTCACTGAATTTTCGCTATTTGAAAAGCGACGGTCAGAAGGCCTGCAGGAGCGCAGGGATGCTGTTGTTGCCAGGTTTGATGCTGCCCGGGATAAGCTTGACCATCTTAAAGCGGATATGGACCGCATGCAGGCAGAGCTGACAAGGGAACATGAGTTCAGGGAACGCTCACATGCTCTCATCAGGGAACATGAAGACGAACTCCGCGCTCAGACAGTTGAGCTTGAGCGGGTAAAGAAAGAGGCCGAGAGGGTCGTGGCGGTCATGGAGTCCGGCAAGGTGTTTGTTGAGGCCATTGCGCCTTCCATCAGGTATGTTGAAGATATCAACAAAAAGCTGGGCGCGGTCCTTGAAAACTACAAGAGTGCTTTTTATGCCGTAGTAGTGGCATCCAGGGGCAGGGGATAAGGTGAAGGTCCTCCTGATAGCATTTCTGCTGCTTGTCTTTTGCAGCGGATGTGTGCGCAAGGCGCCGACCCCATCAACCCATGAACCCATAAACGGCTCTGTTGACGCCCTTATCGTAATCATTACCGGTGTGGCTATCGGTGCAATAGGCACCCTTGTGGGTGCTGGAGGGGGATTTTTACACGTGCCCATATTGCTTATTTTTTACGGATTTTCACCGCTTCACGCCATCGGCACATCCACTGTGGCCGTGTTTTTAAACGCGCTTTCAGGCACATTTTCTTATATGCACCAGGAGCGGATAGACTATGAACTGGGGGTCAAGTTTGCTGTCTTTGCCATACCAGGGGTATTTATGGGGTCCCTTACCGCCCAGTATTTTAATGCCACGATATTTTCCCTGCTTTTTGCGGCAGTGCTTATGGCCCTGTCTTACAGCCTGTTTTTTTTGAGCCACCTGAGGCTTGTGTGTGCGACAACAGAGGTGAATATTGCCGAGAGGTCAATCCGTGATTCCGAAGGCGGAATTCATACCTATTCTCCTGATCTGTCCATCGGGTACGGCGGTAGTTTTCTCGTGGGCATTGTCTCAGGATTGTTTGGAATCGGCGGCGGGTTGATACACGTGCCCATGATGAATTTTATAGGCATACCGATTCACATAGCAGCGGCAACATCGCATTTTATAATCACCATTACGAGCTTTTTCGGCATACTCATATTTATTGCGCTTAAGGCGATAGACTTTGATTATGCGATATTCCTCGGCGTAGGCGTCATACTGGGCGCTTATTACGGCGCGAGGCTGGCCAAGCTTGCTTCACCTGACATGATCAGAAAAACAATAGCCGGCCTGCTGCTTGTCGTAGCAGGCCGGCTAATACTCGGTATTTTTAAATAGAAAAAGGAGGACAGACCATGGAACAGGAAAAACAGGTGGAATTTGTGAGGACCGGATTTCTGGGAGGGGTTGCATCAACTATAAATTTCGGGGGAAGGCTTGCAGTAAAGACCTATGATATTACTACAGACTTTCTGGGTGCTACGGCAGATGCTGTCGTAAAAGCTGGAGGATCGGTTGCCTCAGCAGGCCCCGGCATTTTTGGTAAGACAAAGGACCTGTTTTCAGGCGGTTTCCGGAAGGTCTTCGGGGTCAACGAAAAGAAGGAACTTAGGGACAAGGTGGGTGAATACGAAGAAAAGATTATGAAACTATACTTTGAGATAGGCAAAGAGGGCTCGCACGCAGAGAAACTCGAGTCTGAAAAGGTGACTGAACTGATCGGCAAGGTGAGGGATTACGAGCAGGAGATACAGAGGCTGAACTCCAGGATCTCTGAGATGACCGAGTTAGAGGCCCTACAGCGTGAGGAGGCCAAGAAAGAAAAGGAAAAGCCGGCAAAGAAGGTCAAGGTGTCGGATGAGCAGGCCTCATCTGCTGTCAAATCAGCGATAGATAAGGCTGTAAAGCATGGCAACTTTGATTCCGAGAGCCAGAAAGAAATATTTAAAAAGATAGCGGGCGACCTGCTGGATGAAGACATGGAGGTCAAGATATTGGCGGCTGCGGAGCTTGGCAAGATGAGTCTCAAGCCTGCCGTGGATATTTTACTTGAGGCCTGCAAGTTTGGAAATGTTTACCTTGATGCCGAGATAGTCAACGCACTTACGAATATTGGAGATGCAAGGGCGCTTACGCTTTGCAAAGAGATGGCGAAAAGCCCCAACCACAGGGCGCGGGTCAGCAGTCTGAGGGGCCTGTATAAAATGGGATCGGACAGCGAAATAGCCCCATACCTTATTGAAGCGCTCAATGACGAGCATGCTGAAGTCCGCAAAAACGCTGCTACGTTTCTGGGCTGGAAAGACATTGCCGATTCAGTGCCCGGACTTGTACAGAGCCTTCAGGATAAGGATGAATCCGTCAGAAAGGCCGCAGTTGCAGCACTTGCAAATATAAAGGACGTCTCTTCTGTACTGCCGCTGATGCGCAGTCTTTCGGATGAGAGTATGGATATACGCAAAAAGGCCCTTGAGTCGCTCAAATCAATCACAGGTGAAGAGATCGGCTTTGATGTTGACCTGAAAGGCAAGGCATTGACTGAGGCCCTGAATAGGCTGAAGGACTGGTGGCAGAGCGAGAGGATCAGCAGCATAGATGCGCATATAACCCCGGACCCGACCATTAAGGTTGAAAAGCGCGCGAAGGCTGCAAAAGTCGCACCTGAAGTCGAAGAGGTCGTGGAAGCTGTTCCAGAGAGCATAGATGAAGCCGGGTCTGTTGAGACCTTGAGGGAGGAAGACTTAAAACGCAAGCTTAAGAGCGAACTCATCGCCCTCTGCCAGGAGGCCGGTTTCGAGTGCGATGAAACCAATACAAAGGCGGAGCTCATCAAGATGCTCCTGAGCAAACAATAGGCAGGGGAAGACCATAATGGTGAAGAGCGCCGAAGAGCTTGCGAATTATAAGGAAGCCCTGCTTGCAGAGAAGGATTCGCTTTATAAGGATATTGCCGGGACCGAAAACAGCAACTTTGAGATCCTGAGACAGATCAAGGAACTGGAGCTTCAGTTGCTCCAGAAGAACAAGACTGCAAGGGAACTCACTTCAAGCCTGCACGAGGTAAAGAAAAGCCTTGTGAGGTTTGTGACTGAGGAGAGCAACCTCACCTCTGAAATGGATATGCTTGAAACAGAGAGGGGCAGGATTATAGCTTCATACAACATGATGTCCCACGAGTGTGGCGATAACATATCAGACCTCGGCAATAACATCCTGAAGATAGACTTTATCAAGGGAGAGATCGAGGCCTTGAAGGCCAAGATCGGCATGACCGAGAAAGAGGCGGGTGAGGAGTTCACTGAGCTGGACTCCATAGAGAAGAAGTTCTCCTGGGCCTCGAAGGCCTTCACAGAGCTTTTTGATGAGATGAAGGGCATAGAGAAAGGGATAAAGATCAAATATTATACAAAGGAGTGACTATGGAGCAGGACGGCAGACGAGTGGACGATGATGCGCCTGAAGGTACTGATATAAAGGATTGTCCGGAGCAGGCGGACGGCAGCCCTTCAGAGGATTGCGCCTTTGTGAGCTCAGGCGATCTGGTTGTAAGCGACCTGTCCGCCATCAAGGTGCTTGACAGCCTGAAAAACGAGGTGGACACCCTTGATGTAGGAAAGACCATCAAGGACCTTTTTGCGAGCATGCAAGGCATGGATGCCCAGCTGAACAGCGTCCTGGCCATCAATGCGGCCCTCGAAAAGGACATCAAGGCGTCAAAAGACGTAATTACCGGGCTTAAGACCGAGAGGGACCAGCTTCAGCATACAGTTAGCGTACTCCGGGAGGAGATTCCCGCCAAGCGGGAACTGCAGGCCGAGATAGCGCACCTGGTTGACGAGCGAAACGAGGCCCAGGAATCTTTAAGAAGCATGAAAATATTAGTTGAAAAGACAATGAGTGAGGCCAAGGACCTGCGAAACAAGGTGGCTGACCTCGAAAATGAAAAAGCGGACCTGACAAAGGACATCAGTTACATTGAGCTGAAACTTAATGCTGCCCTGGAAAAGCTCAGACTGTATTCCAAAGAGATTGCAACGCTTCAGGGTGAGAAGCTCAGCAATGTCCAGAAGATGGAGGACCTCCGCCTAAAGTATGACAGGTGCGTTGAAGAGAGAAAGAGGCTTTTGACGGAAAACCTATAGGAGGACTGAAATAATGGGTGACAACGGCAATGTTGAGGAATTACGCGCTGAGACACAGGTCATCTGCAAGGATGAAGCAAAAACGGAATCGGTCGAAACAGGGACGTCTGAAAAGAAAGACGGAAAGATCACCTTTGGCCGGGTAGTCCACGAGACGGGGCTGGTAGCTGCCAAAACCGTTACAGGCGTGGCCATAGGCGCTGTGGCCGGGATTGGAGCGATTGCGGCTATAGCTGTGGCCGAGGTGACTATTCCCGCGCTAATGGTGCTGAAGATATGCAGTTTTGCCGGCGGGTCAATAGGGCTTTTGAAGGGCCTGAGCAAAAAGCGGGAGAAATAAAGGGGCATTATAAATATGGAAAAAGACAAAGAGCCTGATACTGCGAAACTTAGTGCGGCCAAAGCCGAGAGCGTGACTGCGCGCGATATAAAGGAGCTTACGCACGATGTGCGGGAGCTGAGGGACAGGAAGTATTCGGTTGAAAATGAAAGCAAGCACTTCAGCGCACAGGTTGAGAAGCTGAAGGCTGAACTGGCAGGGGCTGATGTTGTTATCTCTTCCCTGAAAAATGATATAAAAGTTTCCCGGACCCGGATAGAGGAATATCCCGAGATACTCAAAGAGCTTGAGGCAAAGAAAGAGGCCCTTATCGGAGAGATTAACCGTTGCCAGTCCGGAATCAAGACCACGACCAGGAACATAAAGAACTTCCTCACGATGAGGGGACACCTTGAGAGGGAGTTGATGGAAATCATCAATGAAAAGGCCATTGTAATCAAGAAACTGCGGGACATGGAAGACGGGGTGCGCATGGTGGCAAGCAAAAAAGAGGAGAAGATGCCTCATCTGAAGGAATACGACATGTTCTTGCAGCAGTTGTCAAAGGTCTTCAGGGAGGTTGAAAACCGCATGGATGTATCAATAAAGTTTTCAACCAAAAAGATGTCCTGAAGACAGGGCGAACGCACTATGTGCCATAAGCATCCATTTTCCGTCATGCCCGAAGGTTTTTATCGGGCATCCAGGAGCAAAAGAGCTGGATTCCCGCTTA
>Ga0315281_10000228_pt1 | contig 74206 bp, 69 predicted proteins | sample YL17G07_0_MG_FD_204540 | JGI IMG/M metagenome (GOLD analysis project Ga0315281, IMG submission 204540) | Sediment microbial communities from Yellowstone Lake, YNP, Wyoming, USA - YL17G07_0 | ecosystem: Environmental > Aquatic > Freshwater > Lake > Sediment | place: USA: Wyoming | collected... | reverse complement strand
CGTGCCGCCGATCGTGCGGCTCGTCCGCAGCCCGTCGCCGTTGTAGGCGTAGCTCCCGGCCACGCCGCCGATGTTCGTGCTGGTCAGCCGGTCCTCGGCGTCCGAGCCGAACGTGTCCGACCCGGCTGCGGTCTGGTTGCCGTTGTTGTCGTAGGTGTACGACACGCCGCCCGCCAGCGTCATCTGGTCGGCGTTGTCGTAGCTGTAGGCCGTCGGCGTACCGTTGTGGACTTTCTGCGTCCGGTTGCCCATGGCATCGTACGTGTAGCTCTGCACGTCTCCGTTTGCGTAGTTCGCCCCCGTCAGCCGGTAGAGGGCGTCGTACGTGTAGCTCTCCGTGCCTAGAGTATCGACCCGTTGGGTGCGGTTCCCCACCGCGTCCAGCGTGTATGTGTACGAAGAGATGGTGGTCCCGCCGTCCCGGTTCAGCAGCGTCAGCAGCCGGCCGGCGTTGTCGTAGGTGCGGTCGGAGATCAGCCCGTTGCCGAGCGTGGTGCTGGTCAGCCGGTTGGCGTTGTCGTAGGTGTAGCTCGTGACCTTGCTCAGCCAGTCGGTGACCGAGGTCAGCCGGTCGGCGCCGTCGTACCCGTAGGTCACGGTCTCCGTGCCACCGGGGTAGGTGATGCCCGTCCGGCGTCCGGCGGCATCGTAGCCGTAACTCACCGTGCTGCCGCCGCCGTCCTGGATGGAGGTGGGCCGGTAGAGCGCGTCGCGCGTGTACGTCGTCGTGCCGCTGCCGTCGATCATCGTCGCCCTGTCGCCGAGGGCGTCGTAGGTGAAGGTCGCGTCGGGCGTGCCGACGGGGTAGTCGATCAGCGCGAGCCGGTCGACTACGTCGTAGCTGTAGGTCGTCGTCTGGCTCTTGGCGTCCGTCCGCGACGTGCGGCGGCTGGCCGCGTCATAGCCGTACGCCGTCGCCTGGCTGAGCGGGTCCGTGGTGCTGGTCAGCCGGTTCGCTGCGTCGTAGACGTAGGTCGTGGCGTTGCTGCGGGTGTTCGTCATCGACGTGCGGTTGCCATTGGCGTCGTACCCGTATGTGACGCTGTTGCCGGCCGCGTCGACAACGCTGGTGACGTGGTCCGCGTTGTCGTACGTCGTGATGCTGTTCGGGCAGCCGTCGTCAACGCGCCCGTCGGAGTCGTCGTCGACGCCGTTCCCCGTGCCGGCGGCGCCGCACTGCGCTCCGGACTCGGCGGTCGCCAGCGTGGCACGCGTCGCGTCGATGACCTTTGTCGGCAGGCCCTTCGCGTTGTAGACGTTCGTCGTCACGTTCCCCAGGGCGTCCGTGACCGTGAGCACGTTGTTCTGGTTGTCGTAGGTGAATGTCGTCGTGTGGCTCAGCGGGTCCGTCCCGGTCAGCATCCGTCCGCCGAGGTCGTACGTGTGCGCCCAGGCGTGGCTGAGCGCGTCTGTCTTCGACGTCATGTTGCCGTACGAGTCGTAGCCGAACGACGTCGTGTGGCTGAGGGGGTCCGTGACGGATGCCAGCGTGCCATCCGTGTTGGGTGTGGAGGTCGCCGCCTGGCTCAGGGCATTCGTCACCGACGTCAGGTTGCCGTTCGTGTCGTATGTGTTCGTCGTCATCCGGCTCAGCGGGTCCGTGGACGTCAGCACTTCGTTGAGCGCGTTGTAGGTGTACGTCCACGTCTTCGAGTCGGCGTCCGTGCGCGTCAGGACGTTGCCCTTCGCATCGTACGTGGACGACGTCGCGTGTCCGAGCGGGTCGGTCACGGTGCAGAGGTTGCCGCGATTCGCGGGTGAGCAGAGCGCTCCGGTGGCCTCGTACGTGTACGTGGTGGCGTTGCCGAAGGAGTCCTCCGTGCCGGTGGTGCGGAAGGCCTTGTCATGCTGGTACCGCCACTTGTTGCCGCGCCCGTCCACCATGATCGTCTCGCCGGCCTGTGCGGCCGGGCTGACGCCCGCGCAGTTTGTGCTCGTGTACGCGGGCGGCGCCCCGTAGTAGAAGCAGGTGAGGTTGTTCAGCGCGTCCCGCTGCTCCACGACCCGACTGGCCGTATCGTACGTGTTCGTCACCTGCGTGTGGCCGAGCGAGTCCGTGATCGTCAGGAGCTTGTGCTTGTCGTACGTGAACGTCGATGTGCCGCCCTTCACGTCGGTGACCGACGCCAGGTCGCCGTTCGTGTCGTATGAGTACGCCACCGTCCTCCCGAGAGGGTCTGTGATGCTCTTCAACCGGGAGCTGTAGACGGCTTCGATGAGGTCGACGCGGATGTAGCCGTTCGTACCCGTCGCGTTGTCGACGACGCGGAACTTCACCGCCTGGCCGGCATAGGTGCTCGTATCCCAGGCCACCGGCTGCAGCGAAGCGTCCCCCGTGCCGGTCGTCTTGAGTACCTCGGTACCGTCGGGGAGCACGAGCGCCGCGTAGGCGGTCGTGGGGTTGTTGCCGCCGCCAAGCCGGAACGTAAGCCGGTTGCCGGCCGTGAACGGCGTCGATGTCATCGTGCCGGTGCCCGCATCGCCGTTCGCCCGGCTGTTGGCGTAGGCGGCCCCCTCCCGCGCGCCCGGGTCGTCGGTGGCCGGCCTGCGCCCGAAGGCGTTGCCGGTGAAGAACCAGTTGGTCCAGGTCTGGTGCTCGAAGTTCGCGTTCGCGAAGGGGCTGACGGAGAATCCGTTCTGCGTCGAATGCGTCCCGCTTGCCGCGTTGACGATTTCAATCCAGTCGATGCCGATGTGCCCCCAGCTGCCGGTCGCCGTGTCTGTCAGCCTGAGCTGGACCGTCTGGCCTTCGTACGCGCTCGTGTCGAGCGTCGTCGTATTGAGCGTGTCGGTGTTCGCGTCGTTCGGGGTGAGCAGGACTTCCGACGTGTCCGCGAGCACGAGTGAGACCCGGGTGGATGCCGAGTTCGTGCCTCCGTTGAGCCGCACCACGATCTGCTTGCCCGCGACGAACGTCTGCGACGCGAGGGTCCCGGTGAGCGTGTCGTCGCCCGTGGTACCGTCCGCGTAGTACGAGCTGGCGTATCTGGTTCCCTGGCGGTTCGCCGCAGAGACAGTCGTGGGAGCCGTCCCGAACGCCGCACCCGTCGTCGTCCAGTTTGTGTAGTTGCCGCTCTCGAAGTCGCCGTTCGTAAAGATGAGTTGCGGGTTGGGCGTATTGATCGCCGTACCGCTGTCCTCGTAGCTGAACGTGAGCGATCGTCCGCCGGGGTCGGTCACCGTCGCCAGTTGGCCTGAGCCGCTGTAGCCCTGCGACGTGGTGTTCCCGTTGCGGTCGGCGAGGCTGGTGAGCTTGCCCGCGGTGCTGAAGTTCAGGCGCAGTTGGTCCGAGGTCGTCAGCGTGTACGTATTGTCGCCGTTCTTGACCAACGTATCGTTGAAGTCCGGCGGCGCATTGAAGGAGCCTCCGTTCTTCTTGAAATACACCTGCGATCCGTTCGGGTATTGCGCCAGGACAGACCCGGACGAGAACACGGTGAGCTTGGAGTCGTAGCTCGTCGTCCAACCCCAACCGAGTACGCCCTCGACCGGCATTCCGCCCGACGTGTATGAACGCGAGAACGCCAGCGGAATGCCCTTGCCCGGTATGGCTATATCGGTGTGGCTGTGTGTGTCGACGCCCGTGGCGAAGCTCACCGGATCTGTTGATGCGGCGGCGTTCTTCGGCGACTGGAACGCCATGCCATCGCCGATGAACGTCATCGAGCCGCAGCACGTCGACTCGAGCCGAATCTTCGCCGTCTTGCCGGCCCACGATGCCACGTCGCAGGCCGTATAGAACGCCTGGCCGTTGCCGAGCGTTCCACTGATCAAGACATGAGGCGTGCTGTAGCTCTCGTCAGCTAGGAAGATCGCGATTTGGTAGCCGGGCCCGGTGCCGGACCCTGCCGCGTGAAAGTACATGGGCAGACCGTCGGAGGACACCGTGAACGGACTCGACATCACGGACTGGAGGATGCCTGTCAGCGTGATGGCGGGGCCGGCCACGGATCCCCGCGCAGCGCCCTTGCAGAGCCCGCCCGCTGAGTCACCCAGGCTCGCAGTCGTGGCGGGAACGGACGCACTCGGAGTCCACGTCGCCGCACCGGAGACCGTCCAGTTCGGTACCTCGTTCCGCCAGGTACCCTCATCAAAGCCGGCGGTGCCGAAGTAGTCGCGATACCGCACTTTGATCGACTGCCCCTTGTAGCTCGCCAGGTCGATGTCGTAGCGGGTCCAGATCGGTCCGCCAGAGTTGACCGAAAGTACCGCCGTCCATGCGGTATAGGGGGCCGCGGCGACGTATACCATCGGCGTGCCGCTCAGTCGCTTGATGTACATCGACCAGCGCGTGCCATCGTTCCCGACAGTGAACGCGCTGGACTCCAACCAGTCGCTCGGGGTTCCGCCCGTGATCAATCCGTAGCCGCCGCTGTATCCCCCTGAAGACGGAAAGCTGAACCTCGACGTTGTACCGATAAGGGTCCAATTGTTCCCGGCGTCTTCGAATCCGTAGTTCGTCGGTGCGCTGACGAAGAGTGACCCTGTCGTGAACGTCGAGTTCACGGGCGCGGGCGACAGCGCGCCCGACGCCGTCGGAAGCGACGCCTCCGCGACGCGCTCAGGAAGGTATCGATGCGTCAATCCGTCCGTCAGGGTCAACGTCAAGAACAGCGCAGCGATAAGCGAAGCCTTGAGCAGGTGATTCACAAGATTCCCCCTTCTCGCTCATGGCAGAGCGACGCGCGCCGAGATTCTCCCGCCGCTCACGCAAGTGCGGATGCAATCGAATGGCGCAGTTAGCGCCATCTATAACGATGGATCATAGTAGGTACTAAAGCGTCTGCGATCGCGACCCTACGCTCTCGGGATCATCATGTCAAGAGGGATGTCGGGTCAGACCCGATCTTTTGTTGAGAACTCGGCATGAAGCGGTAGCCGTCTCGCATCGGACCGGCCAACCCGCAGATGGGTCATAGCGCAGAGGTCGGTTTCAAGACGGTCTCGCAATGGCGCCAGGCGGTGCGATAGCTTGGACAGCCCGGGCCTGGATGTCGCCAAGAGACACGCACGATATTCGCGTCGTGTCCGATGGCACCATCCCCAAATGGTGTTGGTTGATACGCGCAGTTCTGCCGGTCGCGTTTGAACCACGGCGTGCCTTCGCCGGGCCGGCTCGGGCCTAGTTACTTACCGGTACACGGATCGCACGACGTCCTCGGCGCGATAACTGCCGTCCGGGGCCGTGGTGATCTGATCGTAGAAGTCGACGTTCTTACCGAAGGTGACGATCATCGGCTCGCGGCCATTTCGGGCGACCCGCCCGAAGCCGGCGGCCGCAGCGAGACCGTTGCAGAGGCAGACGACGCCGGCGGTCTTCTCCCGGCGCCCGCCTTTCCGAAGGTAGGCGCCGACGGGTTCGCCCGGGCAGCGAAATCCGACGCCGGTTCCGCCGGGCTTCGTGTACGCCTCCACGATATGGCCGATATTGCAGATGCGACTCCTCGACCGGTAGACGTGCGCCTCCGAGAGCGTTCCCGCGAGCTGCGCGACCTGGAAGGGGAATCCGGTAGGAGAGGCAATCGCGCTGGTGGTCACATGGAGGGCGCCAGTAGCAATCTGGCCGCGCAACTCGCGTTTCACGTTGGCATCCAGGCCAGACTCGTCGCAGAGGGCGAAGGCAGAGCCGACCTGGACACCGACCGCTCCGAGCGCCATGGCTTCCGGGAGCCTGCAGGCGTAGGAACCGGCGAGCCAGAACGGCTTGCCGAGACTCCGCATCCTGGCCAGGTCGGGCTGGTCCCGCTCGCCATAGATGGGCTGCCCCGCGTCGTCGATGTCCTTCCCGCGCGCGGGCGCATTATGGCCGCCGGCGGTCGGGCCTTCGATGATGAATCCGTCGACTTCCACGGTGTTGGCGAGGCGCATGGCGAGCGCGTGATGCGAGACGATCGCGAAGAAGCGGGGCTTCTTGAGCTCCCTGCCCGGCGAGATGAAGGGACGCGGATCGAGGGTCATCAGGTGCTTTTCGTTCGTGCCCGCAACATCCAGCTTGTACGAGGCCGGCTGGAGCGACGCGTAGGTCTGGAGCACCGCGGGGATCTGATGGGGAATGCCGGCGCCCACGAGCACATAATCCACGCCGGCCAGCATGGCGCCGAGGATCATCGGCAGGTGCATCAGTTGCAGCTTCTCGAGGATGTTGATGCCCACAGGACCGTTGTGGCCGCTCTTCGCCAGGCTGACTTCGACAAAGGCAGCAGCAACCGTGAGACGCGTCAGGTGCGCCTTCATCGCCGTGGTCCCGTTGACGAGCACTTCGGGCTTGGGTGCGAACCGATGGCGGCCTCCGCTCGGCCCCGACAAGCTCGCTCCATAGACCTCGCGGAGTTCGCTGGCCAGCCCGGGGTCGTAGTCCGTGAGCGCGCGGAGGGTATCGGGATCTCCCCGCTGGAGGCGGTGGATCATCACATCGGAAAGCCCCGTGCCCGAAACGACTCCTAGTACGGGCCGACCGAGCTTCTCGCCCGCTATGGCGACGGCCTGGGCCAGCCGCCAGCTCGAAACACCTACCCCCATGCCGCCCTGAATGAGCTGGGGTGGTCGTGGCGCGTGGACGGGATCGCGTTCGGCGGGTTGTGTCATGCAGGGTTGGCCCTCGTCGTCATTATGCACGGCGAGAGCCGAACGCGACATCCTCCGCGGGCAACGCGGCATCGTCTTACCTTTGCGTACTCGTTCCGTGAACTAGTGCGCACGAGCTCGCCCACGATGGGGACATCGTGGATCAAGGATCGCCCGTCAGGAACCGCCTCGGCACGTCGCGCATCATGAGGTCGATCGTCTCTTGGGCCACGCCGTCGCTGATGAGCGCAGGCACGGCGGTAGTCGTCAGGAAGAGATACCGCGTCGGCTCATCGGCCTCTTGCGTGCCCTTGGAAGATGCCGAGACCGGCGCGGGCGCGTAATCGTGACCTAGCATGAGACGGTGCGCCCAGCCGCGGTCGATCAACGCCTTAACCGTGGTGTTTCGCTGTCGCCAGTCGGGGCGGCCGTCCGATCCTGGGTAACGGTCCATGGATAGGTACACACCCGTCTTCAGGAGCGATTCGAGATAGCCGACGTCCGTCGTGTCTGCGCTATGGCCGATGCAGATGCGATCCACCGGCGCGCCTTCCTCCGCGAAGATCTCCACCTGTCGTGTCCCCACCTCTTCAGGAGCCCAGTGGTGCGTGCTGATCGGACACCCGGTGCGCTTCAATGCGCGCGCTGCGCCGCGCAGCACGCGCTCCGCCTCAGGGGTCACACCCTCAGCGTCGTTGGCGACTTTGATCACGCCTGCCTTGATGTTCGTCGTCCCGATTCCGACTTCGATCTCGTGGACGAAGATGTCAGCGATCTTGTCGATGTCGCGCGCCCAGAACGACCGCGGCACGTCGCGCCAGATGCCGGTGGCGACGACGATGGTCATGCCAGTCGCCTCAGCGACGGCGCGGACGAACTCCACGTCGCGGCCGAGGTCAGGTGTGGTCAGGTCGATGATGGTGTCGATGCCACCGGCCTTCGCTTGGCCCACTTCCCGCATCGCCTTCGCGCGCGTCGCGTTTAGATCAAACATCCAGGGATAGTGGTGATTGTCCTCGCCCATGAAGACGAACACGTGCTCATGGCTCAGCGTGACGCCGAGCTTGTCAGGGGCGATCGGGCCGAGGACTGTTTGGACGTGCGACACGCCATGCCTCTCTTCCAATGAGCGGTTCTTCAGGACGCCGGGTCAAGAGTGCACCCTCGAACGAGGTGAGTCAGCCCGTCCCCGCAGTACGAGATTACCTCCGGCGACAACTAGGCACACGATGGCACAATGGTGTGTCGACCTGCGGGCGCAACGGCGCCTAGTCTTTCCGGACTGAGGCTCGATCGTCTGCTCTCGAACCTAGGCGCTTCCGTGCCTCGGACGTTAGCTGTCGCTGCGCCAGAGCTTCGATGATGCCTTCATAAAGCGGAGCATCATCATCATCGAGGCGACGGCGTTGCCGCTCGCGGGATCGCGCATGATGCTCTCGTACCAGAAGTATTCGGTCTTCGGCGTCTGGCCGACCGCGAGGACGCTGCCCGACACCTCATAGTCATGCTCGACGAACACGGGCCCGCTGATATGACGCACCTCAATTGCGCCGTACAGGCCGACGGCGCCAGGCCGCAGGTTTATACCGTCCTGCAAGCGAACCATCGCATGCACAACGAGCCCTGGGTTGGCAATGGCGCCGCCCCACGGCGATGCGTCGGTGTACCAAGCGAGCGGCAATGCGTCGCCATCCGTGATCGACGCCCTCGCGGGCCAACTCGCCAAGCGCATGGCCACGGCGCTCGCGGCGGGGCTGAAGGCGCCGGCGGCCGCGGCAAACGCCGCAACGGGTGGTTCGACATCGGGGCTCCCGCCGGCGGCCGAGGCCGAAGCCAGCAGCACGCCAGATGGTCCGGCATGGATCGACGAACTGGTCAATGCGATCGCCCAACGCCTGCTGAGGCAAGGTCACCGCGGCATCGAGGTCGCGGTCGTCACCGACGACCTGCGCGTGTGCCTGCGAGGCGGCGTGGTCGCCAACCTCGGCCGCGACCAGGCGCTTTCGGCGTGCGCGTACATCCTCGAGCGTATGCCGAGCGCGACCCCCACGATCGAAGCGGAGCAGTCGGCGCCGCCCGTCGACACTCCGGTGCCCGCGGAGCAGCCAGCGGACACTCCGTCGCCGCCAGCCGCCCCCCCGGCCGACTGCCCCACGCCCGACTCGGACGGCAACATTAACACAGACATCGGCGGAGTCTTGCACTGCCAGACGTCGGCGCCGCCACCGCCGCCACCGCCTCCGCCGACGGCGGCACCTTGCCAGAGCTATGACCCGGCGTGCGGTCTGGCCGGGCACTAGCAACCCGGAGGCCGGGCTGGTCACGATGAGCGGTCGCTCACCCGGCGTGTCAAGCAGCACCCGGCAGCCCCGCCGCTGCGCTAGGCAGTCATTCTCGCGTACATGGTGACGACCGCCGCGCCACCGAGGCCGATGTTGTGTTGGAGGGCAATCCTGGCGCCTTCGACCTGGCGTTTCTCCGCCATGCCCCGCAGCTGCCAGTTCAGCTCGCAGCACTGGGCCAGGCCGGTCGCGCCCAGTGGGTGCCCCTTTGAAATCAATCCGCCCGATGGGTTGACGACCCACTTGCCGCCGTACGTCGTGGCGCCCGCATCGACCAACTGGCCGGCCTTGCCTTCTTCGCAGAGGCCGAGCGCCTCGTAGGTGATCAGCTCGTTGCAGGAGAAGCAGTCGTGCAGCTCGATCACGTCGACGTCTTCCGGGCCGACGCCCGCCTGCGCGTACACCTTCTGGGCCGCCGCCTTCGACATGTCGTACCCAACCATCTTGATGCAGCTCTTGTCCTCGAAACTGCTGGGCAGGTCCGTGGCCATCGCCATCCCCAGGATCTCGACCGCTTGCGACTCGAGCCCGTGCTGGCGAACGAAGTCTTCGCTCGCTAGCACGGCGGCGCCCGCGCCGTCGGAGGTCGGACAGCACTGCAGCTTGGTCAGCGGTTCGTAGATCATCTGTGCGTTGAGGATGTCTTCGAGCGTGTAGGCCGTCTGGAACTGGGAGTACGGGTTGTTCACTGAGTGCTTGTGATTCTTGTAGCCGATCTTGGCGAACTGGAGCGCGGTGGTCCCGTACTTCTCCATGTGCTCACGGCCGGCGTTGCCGAACATCTGGGGCGCCACCGGGGCGGGCGCAATGCCGCGCAACTCCACCATGACGCGGGCGTGCTGGTCCATCGGGTTCGTGCGGTCGGTGTACTTGCTGCCGAGCGACCCCTTCTCCATCTTCTCGAAGCCGAGCGCCAGGGCGCACTCGGCGATGCCGCCCTCCACGAACTGCTTCGCCATGTAGAGCGCAGTTGAGCCGGTGGAGCAGTTGTTGTTCACGTTGTAGATGGGGACGCCCGTCAGCCCGAGCCCGTACACGGCGCGCTGGCCGCAGGTCGAGTCGCCGTAGCAGTAGCCGACAGCCACCTGCTCGATTACGTCGTACGGGATCTTGGCATCGGCCAGGGCTTTCTGCCCGGCTTCTTTCGCCATGTCCGGGTAGTCCCAATCGCGGGAGAATGGCTTCTCGAACTTGGTCATGCCGACCCCGACGACGAACACTTTCCTGCCCATGCGGTTCCGTCCCTTCTGCTTTCAGACCAGCGAGTGTCGGCCGTCTTGCCGCCGATACCCGCTGGCTCGAATGTTTGAGTCAGTTGATTGTCCGCTGGATCGGTGGGAGCATCAAGTGCAGGCTGGCGGACGCTCCAAGCCGTTTTGCCGGGTTCCTTCCCCCACGGGCGCAATATCGGTTCTTAGTGGCACCCCCGCCGGCGGTGTATAAAGGGACGATGGACGCTGTACGCACATCGCGATCCGAGCCAGCACCTTGGCGCGCCATGGCGCTTGTGGTGAACGCTCTGGTCGTTGCCCTTGCTGCCGTTGCGTGCGCTGGACGAGGGCAGGATGGCGCGTCTGCGACGGCGACTTCGGCTACGGGAGCTACCGACCCTGCGACCGTGCCTGGCACCGGTGAACGCGCGACGCTGCGCGGTAGGTTGACACTTGATGGCGCCCCACTTGAGGCTCAGTTTCTGGGCGTGCGCGTCATCCGCGATGGCCTCGCCGCCGCTTGCCAGATCACCATTCCGGCAGTCATGCAAGGGCGCTACGAGATCCAGGTTGCCGCCGACGCGGAGGTACGCGGATGCGGCGCATCCGAAGCCGAACTCATGCTCTGGGCCTACGCGAGGGACGGGTTCATCTTCACTAGCCAGACAACGCAATGGCCGGGGAGCGTCACTGCGACGTTCGACGCAAGCTTCTCGTCCGACGCTCGCGAGGGCGCCAGCAAGCCGGTCACGGAGTTCAAGGGGCACTTGTTCGGTCGCGACGGAAGTGAGCTTCCTGGCGGCACCGTCGTTGAGGCGTTTGTCGGTGACGTTCGTTGTGCCGTCACATCACTTCGATATGGGGACGATCTTGAGCACTTCTACACATTGGTGGTGGCCGGGCCCGAGTCCGTCGCAGGCTGTGAGGAAGGCGCAAGGTTAACGTTTCGCCTCGACGGGAAGACTGTCGCCGAGACCGCTCTCAATGACCTTGGGCGCGGTAGCGAAGGTCACGAGTTGAATCTCACGATGAGGTAGGCTGGCTCCGCTGCCGGTTCCCGCACGCTGACCACATCGTGGGGGGTGACGCCGCGCGCTCCGGCGGGACGACACTAGTGAGGTCAGGCTGCGGCTCCACCCGCCTCGCCCAGGCAGGACGAGGATCACTGCTGCGTGACTCCTGTCGTACCACGACGGTTTGGCCGTTGCGCGATATGATCGATTCCGGAGAGAGCGATGCGGCAGCCCAATGTGCTCGCGACCGAAGCAGGGGCCGTCAGAGAGCTGGTGCAACTCCTGGGCGATCCGATCTACCTCGGCGCTGGCGTGCCGCGCGGTGATGGTCGCCCTGTGGTCGTGTTGCCCGGTCTCTTCGCCAACGACCTCTACCTGCAGCCTATCCGGCTCTGGCTGCGGCGGATCGGCTATCGCCCCGTCCGCTCAACACTCGCGCTCAACGTTGGCTGCCCTCAGCGCTTGTGCCTCCAGGTCGAGGATGCGTTGCAGCGCGAGATGGCTCGCCGATCGGGCCCGGTCGCGCTGATCGGCCACAGCCGCGGCGGCATCCTCGCGCGTGCCATCGCAGCGCGTCTTCACGACGACGCGTCGCACCTCATCGTGCTCGGCTCACCCGTCGGCGCGATCCTGCGCATGCCGGAGTGGAGTGCGGTACGCTCCGCCTCCGAGCGCATAGCACCGCGGGTGTTGACGGAGGCCAGCACGCGGATTCGCCGCCTGATCGACCCGGACTGCGATGTGCCCGATTGCGGCTGTCCGTTCCCGGACGATCTGGCGCGGCCACTCAGTGCTCGGACCGCGGTGGTGTCGATCTACAGCCGAGACGATCCGATCGTTCCAGCACAAGCGTGTCTCATCGACGGTGCGCGCAACGTTGAGATCGGCGGCACGCACAGCGGGCTCGCGCACAACCGCAACGTCTACCGAGTGCTCGGTCAGGTGCTCGCGGACGGTCGCTAGCGCCACGCGCTCAGTGTCAACTCAAGTGCCGCGCGCGAGAATTCTATATGTGGAAGACCGGTTGAAGGACAGCGTGCTAGATAAGAGGGCTACCGGGTCGGCATGTGCTTGACCTCGTTATCGACGATCCGCTGCACCAGCGCACGGAGTTCGTCGTCCGGCTCGGGCAGCTCGAACGGCCCGGTGTATTCCTGCACCTCGGTGTGCAGCTCGATGAGCATCGCCTTCGCCTCGTCGAAGCTCGCGCGGAACCGCGCGTGCAGCACGTCTTCGCCGTCGAAGTCTTCGGTGATCGACTCAACCTGCTCCTCGACCGCGCGCAGCTCCCGCCAGTTCTCCTGCACGCCGCTGCGGACTGAAACGGCGAGGACACGGGGCCATCTCCGGCCCAAACCCCTTCGATGGGGGCTCCACGGCCAGCGGCGACTCCATGTCCAACGGCAGGTCAAGCTTGCAGGCGCTGCGGTCGAGCAGGCGGCGGATATACGCGTGGTCGTCCCGCTCGCGGGCAACCTCCCGCTCGCGAGCGTCGGGTCGCACCTCGAACTCGAGCCCCATCTCGGAGATCACCGGCACCGGCTTCCCGAGCCAGTCAAGAGGCCCTGCGAATTCGAACCGCCGAACCCAACCCAAGGCGAGAGAGGAGGGCCACGCCAGGCCCTCCTCTCTCTTCGGTCTCATTTCTGCCCGACCGGTCCCTCTATGGGAGGGACGGGGCCGGCGTCACTGGCGCGCCCATGTTGTAGGTCGCGGCGGAGACGACGCTGCAGAGGAAGGTAGCCTGGGGCAGCGGGATCTCGATCGCGTCGCCAGCCTCGACTGCCGCTTCGACCTGCGCCTCGGTCGTCAGGTGCGTGTTCGCCGCGGCGGAGTTCGTGAACAGGACGGCGATCGGCTCCCAGGCGATGTTGAAGTCGCCGCCAACAGTCGGCACGCCCGTCACCAGGTGATCGTGCCCCCATACGCCGTTTCCGTAGACCGATGGCATCACGCTCTCCGCCAGGCCGGACACCAGCGGACCGTGGTCGGGGCAGTTGTCCATCGGCTGGTGCGCGCAGTTCATGGTGCCGACGGCTCCGGCGGCCGACGTGGGGTACATGACGAGGTAGAGCGGCGCCCACGCGCGCGGGTTGGTGCGCATCTTCGCGTGGTCGGGGGTGAGCAGGTAGATCACGTTGCCGTTCAGGTCGTTGTAGGCGGGTTCGATGGTCGCCTGTCCGAGGGTCCGCTGGCCGCTGGGCAGCGTATCGGCGAAGGCGCCGGTGGTGAAGGTGCCGACCATCGCGGCCAACGCGACGATCAGCAGGGCAGACTTCAATCGCATGCTGGAGACTCCTTGATTTTGCAAGACTGTGCCGTTGAGGTTCTCTGGATGAACTGGAAACAAGCGTGTGCTACCGCTGGCACCTCCTGGTTTGCGCGAACTGCGTCATGCTGTCGGTGTTGCCTCAGGCCGGGATGCGGCGTCGAGCGGACCGCGCCGCGTTACGTCCGCATCGGACTCGGCGGGGGTTGGTGTTCGCGATCATAGCACCGTACGCCAGCGTTTGAATTGGCGTCCTATCATCTGGCTGGCGGCCCACCCAATACCTCCCCGAAGAGGGGTCGCCGGTCAGGCTTGCGGACCCCCCGTCATGGCCTTGAGCATCTGCTCCAATGCGGCATGGTCAGGGCCCACGAAGGGCTGCGCCGACGGGGCGTCGGCAAGCGAGGCCAGCAGCCGGTCGGTCATATTCCCAGCGGCGGCCGGCAGATGGCTGCTCAGGATCATCCGGGGCTCCATGCTGCGAATCGCCTTCAGCTCCTTCGCCAATGTGGCCTCGTTCGCCTTGTGCAGCCAGGGCGAGTCCACCGTTGCCCAGAAGATCTGTCCCTCTCGCAGGTCCTTGTCCGAGAGATCGGCCGCATTCTGCGGCGGGTCGGCGAGCAGCGCTCCGAAACAGTCGGAGCTGAAGAGCGCGCCCGACTTGTCGTCGTAGAAGCCGGTGGTCGACGGGTTGTCGAACGCCGGCGGCTTGACGGCCGTGAGCGTGCGGTCGCCGAGGGTGATGCTTTGGCCGGGGTTGACGAGGTGGACCCGGTCCATCGGCAGCGGGTCGAACAGGCTCATGATCCCGACCCCGAGAAACGTCGTGATCACCCGCAGGCGCGGGTTCTCGTCCAGGAGCTGGTGCAGGCTGCCGATGTGGTCGAAGTCCGTGTGGGTGAGCCAGAGCCACTTCAGGTCCGCGGGATCGATGATCGACCGCAGCGCAGGCATGAACGCCGCGCTCTCTACGACCGCTCCCGTGTCGACCAGGATCGGCTCTGACCCCTTGATCACGAACGCGTTGATCGGCACGAGCCCGAATCCCGGGATCGGAAAGTTCGAGGTGATCACGTCGATGTCGGGACTTGCCTTGTAGGAATCCATGGGTATCGTCTCCTCCTGTTGCAGTGCGCCATTCGCGGTCATCGTGTCGGTCCGTTCTTCTCGAGGGCATCGGGGTCCAGTACTGCCATTACGCAGCGATGGACGACGTCCACCGCCTGGCGCGTGGTCAGGTTCTGCTGCGTGCATGCTTTCCAGACGTAGAAGTCGGTCAGTGCCGCGAGCTCGCCGACGGCGCGGGGGCGTGGCTTGAACGGCCGGAGCGCCTCCCGTGCGAGCGCCTCTCGTGCCGCCGCGTCGTTGGCGACGAAGTCCGCCAGCCCGGCCACCTCGCCCTGCTCGCAGCGTGCGACTTCGATCATCGCCGAGCCGCGTTCGTACATGGCGAACAGCTCCTGCACCAGCGCCCGCAGTCGCTCGTCGAGCGTGGTGCGGCCGCTAAAGATGGCCGGCGTCGGCGCCGCAAGCATGGCGACGACCTTCTCCCCGCATCCCGCCACCAGGTCATCCACCTTCGGGAAGTGATGGTAGACCGTCCGCAGCGCCACGTCGGCCCGCTCGGCCACATCCTGCATGCTCGTCGCGACGACGCCCTTCTCGCCGTGCAATGCGAACGTGGCGTCGATAATCTTCCGCCGTGTCTCCTCGACGGATTCCGCCCGTTTCCCCAGGTCGTACTTCCGTGGCGCCATCTCTGCCGTCCTCGCTATTCCGTTGCCTGCCAACGTTGGGCAATTAATACACGCGGGCGGCGGCCGTGTCAAGGCCCATCGTGAGTTGCGGTGCGGAGCGCCCGAGGCAGACCGAGGCGAGGGCGAGATGGGCCTTCCGAGGGACGCACTGGCCTGCGCCGTAGCGGCGTCCCGATCCGGGGAGTACGCTGCTATCGCCCCGCGAGAGCGATAGCAGCCATGTCTGGCTGGACCGCGTCGAGGTCCACGTGCGCCGTTCCGTGTCCGTGCTCATGTTCTTTGCGCTGCTCGTCGTGGCGAGTCAGAGCGGCCACCGCCCGTGGCCGGCCGCGGCGGCGGGCGGCAGCACGCTGGACCGGCCGGAAGATCCCATTGTGCTCACCGGCGCCGATGTCGCGACCATGACCGGGATCGTGCCCCACGACCTGGTCGCCTTCCGCTACGACGGCGGCTGGACGCAGATCCCGGTCCAGGTCGACGAGCGCGACGTCAAGAGCTTCACGACGGTCTACAACGGGGCCATCACGTCCTCGGTCACGGAGCTGTTCTACACCGACCCTGACACCTGGACTGGTCCGGACTCCAACCCCACGTTCGATGCCAACGACGAGGTCGCGTTGATGGCGAAGGACGCCGGCGGCCAGCCCCCGACGATGGCGCAGCCGCCGCACACCGTCGCGAATTCGGGAGTCAAGATCGCGATCGCCGATCCGCTCGCTCCGACTCAGCAGGGATGGGTGTACCTGTTCCGCTCCGACGGCTCGCTCGATCCAGGCACCGGCCAGTCCTACGTCAGCTACGCGTTCAGCCTGAACTCCGGCGCCTACAAGGCGACGTACACCCTCGGCGACACGCATCCGGCCCTCGCGGGCAACCCGGAGAACTCGACGATCGCGTCGCCGAACTACACGTACCACTTCGGCGACCGCTGGCAGGAAGACCTAATGAAGATCGCCGTCGGCGGCGCGGCGAACGTCGACATCCTCGATCGGCACAAGCCGATGTTCGCGCCCGGCAGCTGCGTGCGGACGGAGGACACCTTCGACGGATACGTCAATACCAGTCCGATCGAAGGCGCCTTCGTCGCCAACAAGAGCGGGCCGGTGCGCGCCATCCGCTCGTACGTCGGCGCGAACAGCGGGCCGCGCACGCAGCGCGATGAGATCTTCTATGCGCAGCGGCAGGACATCCGCACGGCGCTGCGCGTGCACGCCGTTCCGAGCATCATGGACTTCTTCGACTATAGCCCGGCGGCGTCCGGGATGACGTACTACAACGACCTGAACCTCGCCGGCGTAACGATCGACGGTGTGCCCGACAGCCCGGCTGCGGGCCCCGTCCGGTGGCACATGGTGACGGGCGCCCAGGGGACGGTGTTCATGTCGGGTGATATCGCCACGAACATCCCGGGATTCAGCTACACGTCGTACTATCTCGACCGCGCGACGCCGAGCGGAGCGGACGAGACCCAGTGCACGGGCGACACGTCCGCCTACGGCTCCAGCGGCACGTACGTGAACCAGGCGGTGCCGTGCACCGACCCGGGAATCGCCGGCTGCACGAGCTACCTCAACACGACGCTGACGCTGTACTACGAGCCGCCGTCGCAGCCCGTGGCGGTGGCGCAGACGCTGGCCGCGCGCGCGAACGCGCCGCTCTCCTGGCTGGTGCAGTCATGGACGATGTCGGTGGGCGGCGTCGCGGAAGCGCCGCAGCTCGCCGCTTCCCCCGCCACCCGCGGCCGCACGCCCGCCGTCCCCGCGATCGCCGCTGGAATGGCGCTCGTCGGCGCGATGGCGGCTGCCGGTGCCAGCCTTCGACTCGTGCGCCGGCGCCGGTCGATCTGAGCCGCCGGCGTCGGGCGCGACTTCCGCGATTGCGACAGCGATCAGTGGCGTAATCGCTTCGTAGCACTCTCGAGCCCTCCCGCGCCGCTCCGCCGTATTAGAATTCTCCTATCGGGCCGCTTGCGCGGCCACCCGGACAGTCGGGGCTCATGTTGGCGGCTGCGCCGGGGCGCCGGACGGAACGGAGGAACACCGATGACGAGACGCTGGGCACTTGCAGCGGCATTCTTCTTGACCGCACTCTTCGGGTTCATGGTCGTCGCGTACGGTTCGAGCACGGGCATGTTCGCCTGGTCAGACGGCGGCGCGCAGAACAACGCCGCGCAGCCGGCGCCGCCACTGGCGACCGCGGTGCCCGTGCTCGTCACGGACTTCGTGTACGTGGATCCGACGCCCGGCGCGCAGCAGCCGTCCGACAGCGGGCCGCTCCCGGAAGCGTCGGGCCAGCGCGAGCGAGATCACGAAGAGGATGAACACGCGGACGACGGCGTCGAGCACGAAGACGACGACTAGGAGCGCGAACGCCATGAGCGCGCGATATCTCGGCAGCAAGGTGACCGCCGTCGCCGCCTCGGTGGCAATCTTCGGCGGCGGTGCCGCGTGGATCGCCGCCGAAGATGCCGGCTCGCAGGAGTCCGGCGCCACGCAGCCGGCTCCCGGCACAATCGTGCGGCACATCTACCTCCTGCAGCGCACCGCGCCCGACGGAACCACGTACTTCGAACCGCTCGCGGCGGCGCGGCCCTCGACGCAGCCGACGGCCGCACCGCAGCCGGTCACGCGAACGCGGGCGAGCTAGCGATGACTGCGAGGCTGTCGGCGCTGGCCCGGCTCGGCGTGTGGGTTGCGGCGCTCACCCTCGCGGGCGCAGTCACGCTACAATTCTCGCTGCCGGCTGACACTCCGCCCGCGACGAGCGCGATGTCTTCCACGCACACGTGGTGGTACTTGGGCCGGGCGAGCGGCTTCGTGGCGTTCGGGCTGCTGCTGGCGTCGGTGCTGCTCGGTCTGGGCATCAGCTCCCGTGTGTTCGACGGCGTCCTGCTGCGGCCGTGGGTCTTCGACATGCACCAGTTCGTGTCGATCTTCGTGCTGGTCGCCATGCTGTTCCACGCGCTGATCCTGCTGCCGGACCCGTACGCCCACTTCCGCTTCGCCGAGTTGATGGTGCCATTCGCGTCGCCGTACCGGCCCGTGGCGGTTGGGTTGGGATCGATCGCGTTCTACGGCTCCGTCGCCGTCACACTGAGCTACTACGCCAGACAGCGGATCGGCCAGCGCGGCTGGCGTCTGCTCCACTACGCTAGCTTCGCGCTGTTCGCGGGCGCGCTGGCGCACGGCGCGCTGGCTGGCGCGGACTCGCACCGGGTGTGGTCGCAGGTCGTCTACCTGGCGGGCGGCCTGCTGGTGGTGTTCTTCACGTTCTTCCGCATTCTCGCGGCGCGCAACCACTCCCGGCCGAAGGCCGCCGCATCGGCGCCTGCCTCCGCCACTCCCGCCGGTCGGGCCTCCGCCTGACGCAGCACAGTGGGGCGTAGGCTGCATCGCGCCACCGTTCGATACGCCAGCCCCGCCCCCGCCGTGATGCGCTCCGTGCTCTTCGCCGGGACCTCTGGGTCAGGAGCCGCGCTCCTGTACTGAAGTGTCGTCGGACGAACTGGCGTAACCAGACGTGTCCCTAATCCACGCCGCGACGAGTTCACAGTTGCGACGCACCTGCCGAAACCAGCCGGCCCATTGCGGCGCAAGCGCCTCGGCCTGGGGGCCGCAGTAGCGCTCGCGATACTCCAGCGGATCGAGCCAGCGGAAGTCCGAGTGCTCCTCGCTGAGCACCACGTCGCCAGTCCGCGACTCACCCAGGTACGCGGCGTGAAACGCATCGAGACCATTCTGCGCCGGGTAGCTCCAAACGCGCACCATCTTCGGATGCTCGATGCACAGTCCGCATTCCTCCGCGGTCTCACGAACGGCGGCGTCCGCCGGATCTTCTCCGGGCTCCACGACGCCGCCTGGCAGGTACCAGACCCCGTCGCCGACGCCGCCCTTCCGTTTGAGCAACAGGACCTTTCCGTCGCGCACAACGAACATGTCCGCAGTGAGGCGCAATCGGCGGAGTTGCCTGTCCAAGAACTGGTGGTCGCGCCACCGGAGATAGGCGTCGAGATGCTCGCGCACGCCGCGAACGATGGAGGCAATGCGGCTATTCCGTGACTCGATAGCCGCCAAGAGATCATCGCCGAAATAACGCGCTCGGTACTCGCCGGGATCGATCCAGCGCGCGTCCGAGTGCTCGTCGCTGAGCTTGATCTCGCCGTCGGGGCAATCGCAGGTGTACGCGACTTGCAGCGAGTCGACGCCGTAGACGCGCATTCGCGCGAGTCCGATCAGGGTCAGTGGCCCGGACGGTACGAGCCCCGATTCCTCGAACAATTCGCGGAGCGCTGCATCTTCGATCGGCTCTCCGTGGTCGACACCGCCGCTCGGCAGGAACCACGCGCCGGTGACCTCGCCCGTCGCTCGCTTCAGGATGAGGATCTTGCCGTCGCGCTGCGCGTAGACCGCCGCGGAGAGGCGCACCAGCGCCATGTCCGGATCGATGGCTGGTGTTTCTGGCATGGCGACAAGAGTATGTGCGGGCCCCAGGTCGTCCGTCAAACCCGTGCGGCACGTCAGATATCGCCCCAATGTCGCCGACATGAAGAGTGAAGGGGGCGCGCCGCGTGGCCCCCCTCATCCCCCATCCCGCGCCAGCAGCAGCGCGCCCAGCGGCAGCAGCGTCACGGTGGCGGCGCGGTGTGCTGCGCAGGTGGACGCCGCGCGGATGTGCACGTACGCTTCCGGGCATGAGCCATATCATCGTGCTGGGCGGGAGCTTCGCGGGACTGCTGAGCGGCATGCAGCTCGCGCGCGCCGGGCACGATGTCATCGTGCTGGAGCGCGAGTCACACGCTGCGATCGCCCCGCCGGCCGATGCGCCCGCCGCACCGCGCGCCGGCGCGCCCCACGCCGTGCACGGGCACGCGCTACTCGCGCGGGCCGCGGCCGAGATCCGGCGGACGCTGCCGGACGCGTACGCGGCGCTCCTGGCGGCCGGCGTCGGCGAACTCGATCTCGTCCACGACATGCCCGGCGCGATTGCCGATCGCGCGGCGCGTGCCGGCGACGACGACCTGGTCATGCTGACCTCGCGCCGTCACACGCTCGACCGCGTCATGGTCGAGGTGGCTCAGGCAACTCCGCACCTCGATCTGCGCGCCGGTGTCGCCGCGACGGGCCTGGGGCTCGCCCTTGAGAGGAGCGGCCCCCCGCGCGTGACCGGGGTGCGGATTGTGGGCGGCGAGGCGCTCCCCGCCGATGTGGTGATCGATGCGTCGGGGCGCCGGACGCAAGTGCCGCGCTGGCTGGCCGCGGAAGGCATCCAACTGCCGCTCGAAGCCTGGGACTGCGGGCTGGTCTACTTCACCCGCCACTACCGCGTCCGGGCGGGCGCGGTCCGCCCGCCGTTGAATCGCGTCTTCTCCGCCGGCGGGCTCCTGCCCAGCCTGGTGATGGGCTGGTTCCCTGGCGACAACGGCACGGCCATGCTGGCGCAGACCGTGCTCGCCGAGGACCCGCTCCTGAAGTCGGTGCGTCGCGCCGAGTGCTTCGACGCCGTCGCGCGCACGGTGCCAAGCGTCGCGCCGTGGCTCGACTCTTCCGATCCTATCACCGGGGTCTTCGGCATGGGGGCGCTGCAGAACACCCTCCGGCGTATTGTCCAGGACGGCCGGGCCTTGGTACTCGGCCTGCACCAGGTTGGCGACGCAGCCTGCACCACGAACCCGACGCTCGGTCGCGGGCTCTCGTTTGCGGCGGCCTCCGCCGCGCGCGCGGCGCACGTGCTCGCCAGCGAGCCGGATGACCCGTCCGCCCAGGCGCTGCTGCTCGACGCCGGCGTCGGCCGCGAGCTCGAACCGCGGTTTCGCGAGAACGCGCGGTACGATCACGCGCTCGTCGAACTCCTGCGCGCCGATCTGGCGGGGCAGCCTCTGCCCGACTCCCCGCCATTCGCTGACGACGTGCTGCGGCCGGATGAGCTGTTGCGCGCAGGGATGGCCGACCCCGACCTGTACCGCGCGTCCATGCGCTACACGCAACTGCTCTCGGATGCCGCCGTGCTGTCCGACGCATCGCTCATCGAGCAGGTGCGACGGCTCGTGCCGCCCGGAACTCACCTGCCGCGCATCGCCGCGCCAACGCGCGCCGACCTCGCCCGCACGCTGGCCGACGTGTAACTGCGAATCAGCGAGCCACGCCCACGCGCGTCAGGAGAGCGCGCATGCCGTCCGTGCCATAGGCCGTCCGGTCAGACGCGCCAGTGGCCAGATATTGGCGGGCGTACGCGGCTGCCTGAGCCGTGTCGTGGGCTACCTCATACGAGAGCGCCAGTTCGTACAGCGGTTCCGAGGCCGTCGGGTAGAAGTTGATCGCCCGGTGGGCCGCCGTGATCGAGCCTGGCGTGTCCGCGCGAAACCTGAGGAGACTTGCCAACGCCACGTAGTCGCCCTCGCAGTCGGTGTTCGTTCCGATGAATCCGTCATCGCAGCCGTCGAGTTCAATCGCCCGTTGCGCGTATGTCTTCGGCACCACGGGATCGACGAAGATCTGGCGCTCGTAATACTCCGCGAGCGCGCGGTTCGCCTCGGCCGAATTCGGATTAAGGGTGAGCGCCTCCTCGAAATCGTGAAGCACGGCGGGGAGTTGGGTCACGTCGCCACTCCCCAGCAGGAGTTCTCCCCGGTAGATGTACGCGAGGTCGAAATCGGCGGCGAGCGATATGGCGCGCGTGTACTGCTCGATGCCCTGCTCCCGATCCGGGTTGCCGCGGGCCCGGAGGAACCACGCAATCGGATCGGTATCGGGAGTGCTCGCACCGGAGGTCCGCCCCGGCGTGACCTTAATCTCGATGGGTTGTGGCGCTCCTCTGCGGACGAAGGTAAACACAAAGCTGCGGCTCGCTTCGTCGAGGAATCTGTTGTTGAACTGGACGCCGCTCGTGATCGGGGCTCCGTTCATCGCGATCATCCGATCGCCCTGTCGCACTCCCGCCCGCGCGGCTGCGCCGCTCACGCGAAGCACCACGCAGCCGGGGCCCGATGGCAGGCTGAATCGCTGATCCAGGTAGCTGCTGGGCCCGCTGCAGCGTATGCCAAGAGTTCGCCCGAGCGAGGTATGGAGGTACATCGAGACGACAAGCAGGAGCGAACCGGCCACCCCCAACACATTTGCGGCTGACTCTCGATTGAGTCGCGATGGACGCCAGGCCTCGATCGGCTGATTGGCCTCAAGGCGAGCTCGTAGCGCCAAGAGGACCGCGGCGCGGGCCTGTTCGTCCATGCCCGAGAGCTGAATTGGCATGTCACTCAAGCTGTCCTCGACGCGCAGCTCAGAGAGATCTGGTCTCGCGCGGATGCGGGTGACGTTCCACCAGGGCACGGACGCGGAGTTGAACAACCGCTCCACGCGCGCGCCCTGTTCGGACACGTGAAGCCGACGATCGGGATTCAGGCCGCCGCGAACCAGCGACGATATCAGTACCAGGACGAGGGCCGCTGATACGGCCGCAGCCTCCGGAGCGGTCGGCGTGTATGCGCCGACGATTACGCCGTTGACGCCGAGTAGTATGGCCACCGCGAACGCGTGCGATACGACGACGGTCGTCGCCTGCGTCAGCGGAATGCGCACGTCGAACGGGACGTCGCGCGCTCCTTCGGGAACAGGCACCGCGAGCGCGCGGTCGAGGGTGCCATCGTCGACGCGCGGTTTCTTTCGGAACGCTCTCCCTAGCTTCACGTTTGGCCCGTCACCGCGCGGCGTCCGGCGCGAGCAGCAGCATGCCCAGCGGCGGCAGGGTGAGGCTGAGCGACTGGCGGCAGCCGTGCGCGGCGACGCGCGATGACGCGATTCCACCGGTGTTGCCCTGGCCGCTGCCGCCGTAGATCGCCGCATCGCTGTTCAGCAGCTCGCTCCAACGCCCCGAGCGCAGCACGCCGACCTGGTAGCCGTGCCGCGGTACGGGCGTGAAGTTCAGCACCGCGACCACGACGCCGCCGTCGCGATCGTGGCGCGCGAAGCTGAGGACGCTGTTCGCGGCGTCGCTCGCGTCGATCCACGAGAACCCTGCCGGCTCGCAGTCCAGCTCGTGCAGCGGCCGCAGGCTCCGGTAGGCGCGATTCAGATCCGCCACCCAGCGGCTGATCCCGCGATGCGGGGCGTCGTGCAGCAGCGGCCAGTCCAGCTGCCCGTCGTGATGCCACTCTTCGCGCTGGCCGAACTCCGTGCCCATGAACAGCAGTTTCTTGCCCGGCTGGGCATATTGGTAGCCGAGCAGCAGTCGCAGGTTCGCGAGCTTCTGCCAGTCGTCGCCCGGCATCCGCTGGTAGAACGATCCCTTGCCGTGCACCGCCTCATCGTGCGACAGCGGCAGCACGTAGTTCTCGGAGAACGCATACATCCCGCGAAACGAGAGCTGATTCTGGTGGTGCTTGCGGTGGACGGGATCCCGAGCGAGGTAGGCCAGGGTGTCGTGCATCCAGCCCATGTCCCACTTCATCCCGAACCCCAGCCCGCCGGCGGACGTCGGGCGCGACACCATCGGCCACGCGGTGGACTCTTCCGCGATCGTCTGCACATCCGGGAGGTGCAGGTACACCTCTTCGTTCAGGCGCTTCAGAAACGCAACGGCCTCCAGGTTCTCGTGCCCGCCAAACTCGTTTGGGACCCACTCGCCCTCTTTGCGCGAGTAGTCCAGGTAGAGCATCGACGCCACCGCGTCGACCCGCAGCCCGTCGGCGTGATATTCGTCCAGCCAGAACATGGCACTGCTTAGCAGGAAGCTCTGCACCTCCCGGCGTCCGTAGTTGAAGATCGCGCTGTGCCAGTCGGGGTGCCACCCCTGTCGCGGGTCCTCGTGCTCGAACAGGTGCGTGCCGTCGAAGAACGCCAGCCCGTGCTCGTCCGCGGGGAAGTGCGAGGGCACCCAGTCGAGGATGACGCCGATACCGCGCTGGTGCAGCGTGTCGACCAGGTACTTGAGGTCTTGCGGCGTGCCGAACCGCGGGTCCGGCGCGAAGTAGGACGTGACCTGGTAGCCCCACGAGCCGAAGAACGGATGCGCCATGATCGGCATCAGTTCGACGTGCGTGAACCCCATCTCGGCGACGTAGTCCGCCAGTTCGATCGCCAACTCGCGATACGACAGCGACCGACCGCCCTCCCTCGCGCGCCGCCGCCACGATCCGGCGTGCACCTCGTAGATACTGATCGGCGCGGCCAGGGAGTTGCGTTCGCGGCGCCCCGCCATCCACGCGTCGTCACCCCACGCGTAGCCCGTATCCCAGACGACGGATGCGGTCTTCGGCGGGATCTCTGCCGACACGGCGAACGGGTCGGCCTTGTCGACCGCGTACCCCTTGTGCCGGGAGGCGATGTGAAACTTGTACAGGGCGCTCGCGCCGACGTCCGGCACGAACCCCTCCCAGATACCGGAGTTGGCGCGCGGCGACAGAACGTGAGCCGCCGTGTCCCAGCCGTTGAAGTCGCCGACGACGGACACGCGGCGCGCGCCGGGCGCCCACACGGCGAAGTAGGTGCCAACGCGCCCGTCGGGCGCCGTCGCCAGGTGCGCGCCCAGCCGCTCCCACAGGCGCAGGTGGCTGCCCTCGTTGAACAGGTGGAGGTCGTCGTCCGTCAGCAGCGACATCGGCGATGGCGCAGGGCTCGGCCTCGGCGAACCGCCGCGCTTCGTCGCCGCCGCTCGCCCGGCTGCTGCCTTGCGAGCCGCCGGATGCTGTCGCGGACGCTGCGGGTCCGTCTGTTCGCTCATATGGTGGTCGTCCCTTCCCGTTCCGGCATCAATCCGTTTCGTCCAGCAGCCGCAGGATGCCGGCCAGCGGTATCGCGACCCAGTCTGGGCGGTTGTGCAGCTCGAACGCCACCTCGTAGAGCGCCTTCTCGAGCAGGAACGCGCGGAGGACGAGCTCCAGGTCGTCGCGGGCAGCGGGCACGAGCGAGGGATGCGCGACGGCGAGATAGCCGCGCACGAACGCAGCGCCGCACCAGGCGCTCCACGTGTGCGCCTGCGACGCTAGCGCGTCCGGTGCGTCCGCCAGACCCGATCGTTCGGCGGCGCTCCGCGCGGCGATCCGGGCGGCGTAGTCGAACGAGCGCAGCATACCCGCGACGTCCGTCAGCGGCGATCGCTTGATGCGACGCTCGGTGAGCGGCCGCGCCGGCTCTCCCTCGAAGTCGATGATGACGAAATCCTTACCGGTGAACAGCACCTGCCCGAGATGGAAGTCGCCGTGCCGCCGCGTCCGCACGCACGAAAGTTGCCGCAGCGAAGCGGCCTTCAGCCGCGCCAACACCTCCGGTTCGCGCGCGAGCACCGCCGCGGCCAGCTCCTTCTCGTGCGGGTCGAGCGCTCGCATCGAGCCGGCAAGCAGCCGGAGCGTCGTCGCGGCCTGCGCGCGCATCGACTGGTAGAGGGCACGCTGCGCCAGCCGCGTGAACGGTTCCGGCCGGATCGTCTTGACGTCGGTATCCCGCGCCAGCGCGTTGTGCAGCTCCGCGGTCCGCTCGCCCAGCAGCTCTGCGTAGTGCGCGTACGCTCCGATCGCGTCGCGCACGCCGGACGGCACGTCTCGATCGACCAGCCGCACCACCGACGCCTCCTCCGCGCCCGCGCCCGCGCCCGCGTCGGGTGCCGCCGCCACCGCGTCGAAATAGCCGCCGAGCGCGCCCAGCGCGTGCGTCCACGCGTCGCCCTGGTTCGGAACGTAGGCCTGGAGCACCGCGATGGTCATCCGTTCGCCACGGCCGCGGCGATACTCGATCGACCCGGCGAGCGCCGGCACGCCGTGATATCCGGGCGCCTCCGAAAGATGGCGGCCCAGCTCAAGCTCCGGATTCTGGCCCGGCTCGGGCCGCCGGTAGAGCTTGAGGATCAGCCGGTCTCCGTACACGAGCGAGGTGTTGCTCTGCTCGGCGCGCAGGACGGACGACGGCCGGGTGGCGCCCGCGAGGCCGCGAAGCGCGCGGAAGGCATCGGTGCGCTCCGCCATGATGTCGCCACCGCCGCCCTTCGTGTGCCTAGGGCGCTCGATCGCCGCGAGCAGCGACGCGCGGTACTCGTCGTCGACGACGCACTCGTAGATCAGCCCGGCGGGGCCGCCCTTGACCTGGGCGATCACCGCTTCCGGATGTTCCCGCGCCAGACGGGCGGCCCTCCTGCCTGTCGCGAAGCCGACCGGCAGCGCGAAGGTCGCCGCCTCGCCGTCGTAGTACCACGCCTCCGCGAGCACGAGGTGTGCCGGCGCGCCCGACGCGGTGCCGAGCGGCACGCTGTCCGCCATCTGCACGGTCCGCACCCTGCGGCCGCGGCCCACGAACCATCGCCGCGTGAGGAGGTACGCGTGCAGCGCCGCCTCGAACACCGGGCGCGCGCGGCCGGCGAAGCACTCCTCCCAAAACTCGTCCGCGGTGATGATCGGGCGCGTGGAGACGGGGCCCGCTTCGTCGACTCCTGCCGGCTCCGTGCCGGGCGCCGCGAGCTTGAACCAGTAGAACGAATGCGGCCCGAGCGTCAGGAAGTACGGCAACTCCCCGACCGGCGGAAACGGAGTGCCTCCGAACAGCTCCACCGGCACCGCGCCCCGGTACGCCGAGAGGTCGAGTTCTACCGGCTGCGTGAATCGCGACAGGTTCGCCACCACCAGGATCCGCTCGTCCTCCCACTCACGGACGAACGCCAGCACGCGAGAGTTCTCCGGATACAGGAACTCGATGCGGCCGCGCCCGAACGCGCGGTACCGCTTGCGCAGGGCGATCAGCCGCTTCATCCACCAGAGCAGTGACGACGGATTGGCGTGCTGCGCCTCGACGTTCACCGTCTCGTACCCGTACTCCGGATCGATGATCACGGGCTGGTACAGGCGCTGCGGGTTCGCGCGCGAGAAGCCCGCGTTGCGGTCGGCGCTCCACTGCATCGGCGTGCGGACGCCGTTGCGGTCGCCGAGAAAGATGTTGTCGCCCATACCGAGCTCGTCGCCGTAGTAGAGCACGGGCGTGCCGGGCATCGAGAACAACAGGCCGTTCAGCAGTTCGATGCGGCGGCGGTTGTTGCCCAGCAGCGGCGCCAGTCGCCGCCGGATCCCCAGGTTGATGCGCGCCTGCGGATCGCTGGCGTAGACGCGGTACATGTAGTCGCGCTCCTCGTCGGTCACCATCTCCAGCGTCAGCTCGTCGTGGTTCCGCAGGAAGACCATCCACTGCGCCTGTTCCGGGATCTCCGGCGTCTGCTGGAGGATGTCGAGGATCGGGTAGCGGTCCTCCATGCGGACCGCCATGAAGAGCCGGGGCATAAGCGGAAAATGGAACGCCGTGTGGCACTCGTCGCCGTCGCCGAAGTACTCGGCCGCGTGCTCGGGCCACTGGTTCGCCTCGGCGAGCAGCATCCGGCCCTTGAAGCGCCGGTCGATGTGGCGCCGCAGGTGCTTCAGGAAGGCGTGCGTCTCCGGCAGGTTCTCGCAGTTCGTCCCGTCGCGCTCGAAGAGGTACGGCACCGCGTCCAGCCGCAGCCCGTCGACGCCGCGTTCGAGCCAGAAGTCGACGAGGCTCAGCGCCTCCGCGCGGACGGCGGGGCTGTCGAAGTTGAGGTCCGGCTGGTGCGAGTAGAAGCGGTGCCAGTAGTAGGCGCCCGCCACCGGGTCCCACGCCCAGTTCGACGTCTCGAAGTCCTGGAAGATGATCCGCGCCTCGGGATAGCGCGTCGGCGCGTCGTTCCAGACGTAGTACGCGCGCGCGGCGCTCCCGGCCGGCGCGCTCCGTGCGCGCTTGAACCACGGGTGCTGATCCGATGTGTGGTTCAACACAAGCTCCGTGATCACGCGCATGCCGCGGCGATGCGCCTGGTCCAGGAACTCCTGGAACTGGCGGAGCGTCCCGTACGATTCGTGGACGCGCCGGTAGTCCGCGATGTCGTAGCCGTCGTCCCGCAGCGGCGACGGGTAGAACGGAAGCAGCCAGAGGGCAGTGACGCCGAGGTCCTGCAGGTAGTCGAGCTTCTGCGTCAGCCCGCGGAAGTCGCCGATACCGTCGCCGTCGCCGTCGTGGAAGGCGCGCACGTGCAGTTGGTAGACGATGGCGTCCTTGTACCACGCGACGTCACCGGCGGCATCCCGGCGAGGCCGCGGCGCACGCGCGCCCTTCCCCGCACGGGAGCCGCGCGCGCGGGGTGGTGTCGTCGGGCGCTTGGAGGTCGTACTCAAGCCGTAGTCCCTCCCGAGTGTCGCTTCGTCGCTGAGTATGAGGCGGATCGGCGTAGACGACCATCTCGCGGTGGGCGAGTCAGGCCCCGCCTGCCCTTCCCGGACGCCGCTCCGCAGCTTCAACTCGCTCCCGCGCGAGCCGCACATAGCTCAACTTTGAGACATCCCTGACCGATACTACTGTGGCTGCTCCAAGCCGAACAGGAAGGGGCCTGCGTGACTGTTGCCACTGAGCCTGCAAGCTGGCTCCGCGCGAGGCAGCGTGAGCAAATTCCACAGGCCGTCGCGCGCCTGACGGTGATCGGCCTCTTCGTCGGATTCTGGGTCATCCTGTTCGTCGCACGGATGCCCATGCCCGTGCCCTTCCTCATCACGCTCGCCGCCGAGGCCGTCTTCTTCCTCGTGTACCTGCCGGCGGTGTTCCGCCTGACCAGCGCCCGTCAGATCGATGCGGCGCATTATGTCATGCTGGCCGCCGAAATCGTCTTCCACACCCTCATGGTCTACTTTCTCGGCGGCGTCTCCTGGCTGGGTGCATTCGCCTACGTCTTCGGCCTCATCTTCACGAACACCTTCCTCGACCTGAAGCGCGGCCTGATCTACACCGCCGCCGCCTCCAGCGCGTTCATCGCGCTCGCCCTGCTCGACGCCACCGGCACGATCCCGCACTACGTCTACCTCAACGAGACCGCGCTGCGGCGCACCAACGAGCAGGCGCTCGTCACGACCATTCTCGGCGCGGTCGGCGTGTTCTTCAGCATCTGCCTCTGGGTCAACTGGGTCGGCCACCAGCTCCGCCGCGAGCGCGACGGTGCGGTCCGCATCCAGGGGCAGCTCTACGCCGCGCACGCCGCGCTGGAGCGCGCGAACAGCGAACTCGAAGCGCGCGTCGTCACCCGCACCAGCGAGCTGCAGGCCGCGAACGCCGCGCTGCGCGGCAACGAGGAGTTGATGCGCGCGACGATCGAATCGACCGCGGACGGCATCCTCGTCGTCGACCGCACCGGCCGCGTGGCCTACGCGAATACCCGCTTCGCCGAGATGTGGCACATCTCCGCCGACGTGCTCGCATCGCGGGACGACGATCGGTTGATTGCCGCCGTCCTGGACCAACTGACGGAGCCCGACGCGTTCACTACCAAGGTGCGCGAACTGTACAACAGCGCTGAGGAGAGCCTGGACATGCTGGCGTTCCGCGACGGCCGCTTCATCGAACGCTACTCGCGGCCGATGGTCGATGAAGGCGTCATCGACGGCCGCGTCTGGAGCTTCCGCGACGTCACGGAGCAGAAGCGCGCCGAGGCGGCGCTGATGCAGCGCGCCCAGCACGACGCTCTCACCGGCTGCCGCAATCACGCCGCCGTCGCCGAGGACCTCGCGCTCCTGGCCGCCGCCGGCACGCCGTTCGGCGTCGTCATGGCCGACGTCGATGGCATGAAGGCCGTGAACGACACGTACGGGCACCAGGTCGGCGACGCCGTCCTCCGTGCGGTCGCCGCGGCGTTGCAGGCGGAGGCCGCCATCGTTGGCCGTTACGGAGGCGACGAGTTCCTCGCCGTGATCGCGGAATCGGACCGGCGCTCCGCGGAAGATCGCTGTCGCAACGTGCTGGCCGCGCTGGAGGGAGCGACCGTCTACGACGAGGCCAGCGGCTCGGCCATTCCCGTCATCGCCAGCCTCGGCCTCGCCATGTATCCGTCAGAAGCCGCCACCGTGGAGGACGTCATCCGCCTCGCTGACAACGGGATGTACAGCGAGAAGCGCGAGCGCCGCATGAACGACGCCACGTCGCCCGTGCGCGGCGTCGTCCCCGACGAGCGCGCGGCGAAGATGATCGGCGAGATCGTGCCGCTCCTCACGTCACCCGGCCACCTGAAAGAGAAGCTGCGCATGGTGGCCCACCGGCTCTCCGTCGGCGCCGGGTACGAGATCGTGCGCTTCATGGTCGAGGACGAGACGGAGACCGCGACGAGCACCTTCGCGCGCATTGCACCCGAGATTGTGGACTCGTGGAACGCGGCGACGCCGCACCCGCAGAGTGAGACTATGCGCGAGGTGCTGGTCCGCACCCTCCGCCCGATCGTCATACGCGACCTGCAGAGCGAGACGCGCTTCACGCCGGAGCAGCGCGCGATCCTCGTAGCGGCCGGCGTGCGGGCGGCCGCCGTCGTGCCGATGGTGTGGCAGGACAAGCTGATCGGCGTCCTCTCGGTCGCCACGCGCAGGGAGGGCTCCGTCGACGCCCGCGACATCCAGTTCCTGAAGGCTGTCGCCGACCAGGTGACCGCGATCATCCGCATGGACACGCTCGTCGGCGACCTGCAGCTCGCGACGTCCCGCCTCAGCGAGGCGCGCGCGGACACCGTCGTGCTGCTCGCCGCTGCCGCCGAGGCGCACGAGCAGTCCACCGGGCAGCACCTGCACCGCGTACAGCAGATCAGCGAGCAGCTTGCCCGCGAACTGGGCTACGCGGACGACGAGGTCACGGCGATCGGCCTGGCGGCGGTGCTGCACGACATCGGCAAGATCCGCGTGCCCGAAAGCATCCTGCGCCGCCCGGCGCGCCTCAACGGCGACGAATGGGACGTGATGAAGCAGCACACGCTCTGGGGCAACGAGTTCTTGGCCGGGCGCCCCGGCTTCGAGCTGGCTGCCAGCGTCGCGCGATGCCACCACGAGCGCTGGGACGGCGCCGGCTATCCCGCCGGGCTGGCCGGCAAGGACATCCCGGAGGTCGCCGCGATCGTCACCGTGGCCGACAGCTTCGATGCCATGACGAACGACCGTCCGTACCGGGCGCGCAAGTCGATCGAGTGGGCCGTCGAAGAGATCCGCAGGTGCGTGGGCACGCAGTTCAGCCCGCGGGTCGCCGAAGCGCTGATCCGCCTGTACGATCACGGCGAACTCGCCGCCGACGCGGACCGTGACGCCGAATTGCGCGACGCCGCCTAGGCTATCCGCACCGCGCAGCTACTCTCGGCGCGCGGCGGCGGCCTGCTCGGCGCGTGTCGCCAGCCGCTCGGCGGCCTGCATCCCGTAATAGCACGGGATCGCGAGCAGCATCACCGGGATGCCGATGAGGACGCCCTTGAGCCCGACCAGCGAGATGAACAGCCCGAACGAGACGCAGAGTCCCATGCCCAGCACAGCGACGATGCGGATCACGGCGATGTACGACGGCACCTGCTGGACCGCGGCGGAGTCGTCCTCCGCGTCGTCAAGTTCCTGGTCGTCTTCGTCGCCGGCTTGGATGATCGCCTGGGGGCGTTCAGATTCCATCGCGGGCATGGTACCAGCAGCGCGCGCGTACAGGCACGGCACGATGCGCGCGCAAAGCTGCGCATATGGCCCTGCCGCCGGAAGGCGGCCGGTCACGGATCCCTCAGCGCCGGACTAACTAACCTTCAGGCGCCGTCGCCGCCGCCTTTGCGGCGCGCTTCAGCATGAAGTAGCTGCTCTCCGGCCTCATGAGGGGGAGTATGCCGGTCAGCTCCCAGCCCTCCTCGCCGAGCTTGTCGAGGTAGCTGCGAACGAACCCGGTGCGGTGTTCACCGCCCTGACGGATGTACTCCACCCCTTCACTCGAGATCCTGCCCCTGAAATCCACGTACACGACCCGGTATTCCCATCGGTCCATGACCACTCCTTACAGTGGCGCTGAACGGGAGCCGCGTCCGTGCCCTCCAGCGGCAGGGCCGATCGGAGTGTGACACACGCTACGCGACAACAGAAAACAGAGAGCAAACAGCAAACAGCTACAAGCTAACAGCAGAGGCCCGCTACGACGTCGAGCGCTCGTGAGCGATCCTGTTGTCTGCTCTCTGCTCTCTGTTGTCTGTTGTCGCCGGGCGTCAGCCCGCGATGCCGACGCCTCCGTCGATCACCACCGTCTGGCCCGTGACGAGGTCCGCGCCCTCGATCAGGCTCAGCACCAGCTGCGAGACATCCTCCGGCGTGCAGACGGCCTTCAGCGGCGCCCGCTTCGACTCTGCCGCCTTGCCCATCTCGTACACCTTGTCGCCCAGCCCCTGCTTGAGCCAGCGCGTCTCGATGAATCCGGGCGCCACGCAGTTCACCCGGATCTCCGGGCCCAGCACACGTGCCAGCGCCATCGTCATGTTGATCACGGCCGCCTTGGACGCCGCATACGCGATCGAGCTGCCGATCGCGCGCACGCCTGCCACGGACGCGATGTTCACGATCGCGCCGCCGCCGCTCTCCTTCATCGCTTTCGCCGCCGCCCGCGACGCGAAGAACGTGCCCTTCACGTTCACCGCGTAGATGTCGTCCCAGAACTCGTCCTTCATGCCGTCCAGATCCGCGAACGGCACAAAGTGGGTCATGCCCGCGTTGTTCACCAGGATGTGCAGCCCGCCGAACTTCGCGACCGCCTGCCGCACCATGTCCTGCACCTGGTCGTCCTTCGACACGTCGGCGCGCATCAGCAGCGCCGCGCCGCCGGCGGCCTCGACCAGCCGGACCGCCTCGCGCGCGTCGTCCTCGGAGCGCGTGTAGTTGACGACGACGTTCGCGCCCCGCCGCGCCAGGTCGATGGCCGTCGCCCGGCCCACGCCCACTGCCGACCCCGTCACGATCGCTGTCTTGCCGCGCACGTCCATGGTTCGCCTCCGTCGCTGCTCATCCGGCCACGCCGCATCTTGCCAGCCGCTCCCCGGTGGGGCCAGCAGAGCCTTCCTTGACCGCCACCACGGCCACCCGGCCCGGCGCTGGTACACTGGCGGCGATGAAGGGTCCACTCAAAGGCGTCGTACTCAGCGGCGGCAAGGGCAGCAGGCTGCGGCCGCTTACCTATACCGGCGCCAAACAGCTTGTGCCGATCGCCAACAAGCCGATTCTGTTCTACGCCATCGAGCACCTCGTCGAGGCGGGCGTCCGCGACATCACGATCGTCGTGTCCCCGGAGACCGGCGACCAGGTGCGCCGCGAGACCGGCGACGGGGCGCGGTTCGGCGCGCGCATCGACTACGTGACGCAGGAGCTGCCCGGCGGCATCGCGCAGGCCATCGGGCTGGCTCGGGACCGCGTCCGTGAGGCGCCGTTCGTCGCCTTCCTCGGCGATAACTTCCTCTCCGACGGCATCGTGCCGCAGGTGCAGGCGTTCGCCGCCTCGGGCGACGACGCAGCCATCCTGCTGAAACGCGTCGATGACGCGCGCGCGTTCGGCGTCGCCGAGTTCGACGGCAAGCGGCTAATACGCGTCGTCGAGAAGCCGCAGCAGCCGCCCAGCGACCTCGCCGTCATCGGCATCTACATGTTCACGAGCGGTGTCTTCGAGGCGATCGACAGCATCAAGCCCTCCGCCCGCGGCGAGTTGGAGATCACCGACACGATCCAGTGGCTGCTCGACCACGGCCGCAGCGTCCGCGCCGACATCATTCCCGGGCCGTGGATCGACACCGGCAGGCACGACGACCTGCTCGAAGCGAATCGCCTCGTCCTCGGCAAGCTGCGCGACCACCGCGATCCCGGCAGTGTCGACGCGGCGTCCCGCCTGGGCGGCAACGTCGCACTCCAGGCCGGCGCGACGATCATCGACAGCGTGGTCGAGGGTCCCGCCATCATCGGCGAGCGCGCGCGCATCGAGCACGCGCACATCGGCCCGTACACGTCCATCGGGCACGATTGCACGGTCGCGCGCAGCAGCATCGCCGCGAGCGTCGTCATGGAAGCCACCGTCATCGACGGCCTTCGTCACCCGATCATCGACAGCGCCATTGGCCGCAACGTGGAGCTTCGCGGATCAGGCACCGCCGCGCCCGCGGACAACCCGGGCGGCAGCTATACGCTCGTCCTGGGCGACTACAGCCGGATGCGGGTGCCCTGATGCGCAAGATATTCGTCGCCGGCGGAGCGGGTTTCATCGGCAGCAACTTCATCCGCCACGTCCTGCGCGAGCGCCCTGACGCCTCCGTCGTGAACTTCGACGCGATGACCTACGCTGGCAACGCCGACAACCTGCGCGACATCGCGGATGGCGGCCGCTATACCTTCGTGCTCGGCACCGTCGCCGATGCTGCTGCGGTCAGCGGCGCCGTGCACGGCTGCGACGCCGTCGTGAACTTTGCCGCCGAGTCGCACGTCGACCGCTCGATCGAAGACGCGTCCGACTTCATCGAGACGAACGTCCGCGGCGCCTACAACGTTCTGGTCGCCGCCCGCGAGCACGGCGTGCAGCGTGTGCTGCACATCTCCACGGACGAGGTGTACGGTCCCGCGACAGCGGACCGCCCGATGCGCGAGGACGATCGCTTCCGTCCACGCAGCCCGTATGCCGCCAGCAAGGCGGCGGGCGACCTGATGTGCCACGCCTTCGAGGAGACGCACGGCCTGCAGGTCGTCGTCGCGCGCCCGGCGAACAACATCGGGCCGTACCAGTACCCCGAGAAGGCCGTGCCGCTCTTCGTCACGAATGCGCTCGACGACCAGCCGCTGCCGGTCTACGGCGACGGCCTCCAGCAGCGCGACCGCCTCCACGTCGACGACAACGTCCGCGCCCTGCTGCTGCTGCTCGAGCGGGGCGAGCCCGGCGAGGCGTACAACATCCAGGCGGGCAACCACCGCACGAACATCGACGTGGCGCGGGCGATCCTGGATATGCTGGACAAGCCATACGACCTGATCCAATACGTCGAGGACCGCGAGGGCCACGACCCCTGCTACTACATGGACTGGTCGAAGCTGCGCGCACTCGGCTGGCAGCCCGAGCACGACTTCGACGCGTCGCTGGAGCGCACCGTGCGCTGGTATGCCGACAACCGCTGGTGGTGGGAGAAGATCAAGTCCGGCGACTTCCGGCGCTTCTACGAGCGCCAGTACGCCGAGCGCCTGGCCCACGCCCGCCCCTACGCCAGCTAACGGCGCTTCTGCGGCCGCCGCGCCGCCGCGATAGACTCTGCCCGTGAAGATACTGATCACCGGCGCCAACGGACAACTCGGCCGCAGCCTCGTGCGCTCGCTCGCCTCGCACGAGGTCGTCGCCCTCGGCCACGCCGATCTCGACGTGTCCGATGCCACGGCCGTCCGCGCGGCCATCGAGATGCGCCGCCCGGATGCCGTCATCCACGCCGCCGCGCTCACGGACACCGCGCTCTGCGAGCGCGATCCGGCGGCGGCGCGCGCCGTCAACATCACCGGCACGGAGAACGTTGCGCGCTCGTCCGCGCGGGCGGGCGCCCGCCTGGTCGCGGTGAGCACGAACGAGGTATTCGACGGCTGGGCCACCGAACCCTACGCTGAGGACGCGGAGACACACGCCGTCAACGCCTACGGCGCCTCCAAGCTCGATGGCGAGTTGCTGGCCGTCGCCGCCTGCTCCGATACGCTGATCGTCCGCACCTCATGGCTCTATGGCGAAGGCGGCGCCAACTTCGTCGAGAAAGTGCGCGCAGCGGCCCGCGAAGGGCGCCCGCTGCGCTTCGTCACCGATGAGATCGCCACGCCCACCTACGCTGGCGACCTCGTCGGCGCGATCCGCGCGCTGCTCGAACAGGGCGCGCCCGCCGGCGTGTACCACCTCGTGAACGAGGGCGAGGCGTCGCGGTACGACTGGGCCTGCGAAATCGTCCGACTCTCGGGCGTGAGCGCCGTAGTCGAGGAGACCAGTTCGGGTGACCTGCGCGCCGCCGGCTACGACGGGCCGCGCAAGCCGCCGTACTCCGTGCTGGCGAACACCCGCGCCCGCGCCATCGGCATCACGCTGCGGCCTTGGCGCGAGGCGCTCGCCGCCTACTGCGGCCGCGCCGAGGTCGCGCGCGATGGCTGACGCAGCGCCGTCTGTGGCGGTGGTGGTGGTCAACTACAACAGCGCCGGCTTCATCGACGAATTCTGCGCCTCGCTCGCGCAGATCGACTACCCCGCGTGGCGGCTCATCGTCGTCGACTCGGCGTCGTCCGACGGATCGATGGACACCATCGCAGCGGCGTTCCCGGCGGCGACGCTCGTGCGCTGCGCCGAGAACGTGGGATTCGCCGCAGGCGCGAACATCGGTATCCGCGACTGCCTGGAGCACGGCGACGACTACGCGCTCTTCCTCAACAACGACGTGACGCTGACGCCCCAGTTCCTGCGCGGCCTCGTCGGCGTCGCGGGCGCCCGCACGATGGTCGTACCGAAGATCCTCTACTACTACAACCACGCACTCGTCAGCACGCACGCCGGAGGCTTCGACTGGAAGCTCGGCCTCTTTCGCGACACCTGCGGTGGCCGCCCGGCCGGGCCAGAGGCCGACCGGCCGCGCGACGGCCTCGCGACCGCAAGTTTCTGCTGCGCGCTGGTGCCCGCGCAGGCGTTTCGCGACGCGGGCACGCTTGACGAGCGCTTCTTCATGTATTACGAGGAGACGGACTTCATCCGCCGCGCGCAGCAGCGCGGCTACAGCGTGCGCTACGAGCCGTCGTCTGTCATCTACCACCGCGAGAGCGGATCGAGCGGCGGCGGCTGGATGACGCCGTTCAAGCAGTACTACGCCACACGCAACCGGATCTACCTGGTGCGAAAGCACGCCCGCTCCCGCCTCGCCTACGCCGAGTTCACCGTGTACTTCTGGGCGACGCGTCTGGGCGCCGGCGCGCGCATGGCCGCGCACCGCGAGTGGCGGCTGCTGCGCGCGATGGCGCTCGGCGCGCTCGACTACTACCGCGGCCGCATGGGCCGCACGATGCAGGTGCGTGACCTGTGAGGATCGCGCTCGACGCCACGTCCGTGCCGCCGCAGCCCGCGGGCGCCGGCGTCTACGCCATCGAGCTGGTGCGTGCACTGGCGGAGCGCGACCGGCACGACGGCTATGCGCTCTTCACGCGCGGCGTGTGGGCCGACGCGATCGTCGCCGGACACAAGAACTGGCGGCTCGAACACGTGGGATCGGGGTCACGGGCCGTCCGGCTCGCCTGGGAGCAGGTGCGCCTGCCGCGCGCGGTCGCCGCGCTCGGCATCGACGTGCTGCACTCCACGCACCACACGCTGCCGCTCGCGGGCGTGCGCTGCCGCCGCGTCGTCACGATCCACGACGTCACATTCTTCCGCATCCCGGAGCGCTATTCGCCGGCCCGCCGCGTCTACATGCAGACGATGACGCGCCTGGCCGCCCGCGTCGCCGACGCCATCATCGTGCCGTCCAACGCGGTGCGCGACGACGTGCAGCGGCTGCTGCGCGTGCCCGCCGCGAAGATCACGACCGTGTACGAGGCCGCTGGCGAGCAGTACGCCCCGGTCGATCGCACGGCGGCGCTCGATGTCGCGCGCCGCTACGGCATCGAATCGCCGTACGTGCTGAGCGTCGGCAGCCTGGAGCCGGGCAAGAATCGCGCGCGCCTCATCCACGCCATCCGCGCGCTGCGGGACGAAGGCGTCGATGCGCGGCTGGTGGTCGTGGGGCAGCGCGCCTGGAAGTACGAAGCCGATCTCGCACTGGTGGACGAGCTGGGCATGGGCGACCGGGTGATCTTCCCCGGCTACGCGCGCGCCGAAGACCTGCCCTCGCTCTACAGCGCCGCCACCGCCTTCGCCTTCCCGTCGCTGTACGAGGGCTTCGGGCTGCCCGTGATCGAGGCGATGGCCTGCGGTGCGCCCGTCCTCACGTCGGACCGCTCCGCCACCGCCGAGGTCGCCGGAGACGCCGCGCTGCTCGTCGATCCGCACTCGGTCGATGCCATCCGCGACGGCCTGCGCGGCCTCCTGGCGGACGCCGATCTGCGCGCCGACCTCTCGCGGCGCGGCCTGCTGCGCGCGACGCATTTCAGCTGGAGGCGCGCAGCCGACGAGACCTACTCCGTGTACGCGCGCGCCATCAGCGGCGGCCGGAGCGCGCTGTGAGCGGCATCTCGGTCGTGATCGTCACCCACAACTCGCGCGAGACGGTGCCGGCGCTGCTGGCGGCGCTGCGCGATCACGTGCCCGCGACCGACGTCATCATTGTGGACAACGCCTCGTCCGACGGCACCGCAGATCTGATTGCACGCGACTTCCCCGGCGTCCGGCTGATCGCCCGCGGCTCGAACGTCGGGCTCTCCGCCGGCGTGAACGAGGGCGTGGCGGCCGCGTCCGGCGCGTACGTCGCCGTCCTCAACCCGGACATCCGATTCCAGGCGGACGCGCTGTCACCGCTCGCGGACTACCTCCGCGCGCATGCCGACGTTGGCGTCGTAGCGCCGAAGCTGCTGAACGATGACGGCACGCTACAGTTCAGCTGCCGCGCGTTCCCCGGTCACGCCACTGCGCTGTTCAGCCGCTACTCGCTCCTGACGCGGCTCTTCCCGCGCAACGCGGCCTCTCGCCGCTACTTGATGTTCGACTTTGACCACAGGACCGAGCGCGACGTCGACTGGGCGAGCGGCGCGGCGCTGATGTTCCCGCGCGCCGTCTTCGACGCCGTCGGCGGCTGGGACCCGGCGTTCTTCCTGTTCAGCGAGGACGTGGACTTCTGCAAGCGCGTGCACGACGCCGGCTACCGCGTGGTCTACCAGCCCGCGATCGAGATGCACCACGGCATCGGCATCAGCACCAGCGCAGCACCGCGCGTCGTGGTGGAGCGGCACAAGAGCATGTGGCGCTACTACCGCAAGCACATGCGGAGCAACATCGCCCTCGACGCGGTCATCGCTACCGGCATCGCCGCCCGCTGCGGCTGGCTGCTCGCGTCCGGCGCGGCGAAGCGCATCACGAAGCGCGCGCCGGCGAGCGGTCAGGCGCCCGGCGCGGCGAAGCACAGGACGTAGCCCAGCCGCTGGCGCTGGTGGTCCAGCTCCCGGAATCCCGTCGCGCGGCAGAGGTCGCGCACGCTGGCCTCCAGCTGGTAGTCCGGGTCGCCCAGCCCCTCCATCACCGACAGCACGCCGCCCGGCTTCATGACGCGCCGCAGTTCCGCCAGCGCCGCCGGCCGGTCCTGGATCTCGCCCAGCACCGTTACCATGAACGCCACGTCGACGCACCCGTCGGACAGAGGCAGCCTGGTCGCGTCTCCGACGACCGGGTGCGCGTTCTCGGCGTCCGCATCACGCAGCCGTTGGCGCAGTATCGACACCATGCCCGGCTGTACGTCCACGCAGATCACGCGCCCGGCGGCTCCCACGAGCCGGCCCGCCTCGATTGTGAAGTAGCCCGGTCCGGGTCCCAGCTCGAGCACGGTGTCGCCGGTGCGCACGCGGAACAGCCGCAGCAGCGTGCCTACCGGGTACAGCCATCGCCGCTGCGGGTGCAGCAACTGGAGCGCGTGGGTCGAGGAGAACGGCCCCGCCCTGGCGCGGCCGTATCGCTCGCGGAGCATGACGTACGCGAACGCGGCCAGCAGCGCGCTGACGGCCGACCACACCAACGCCGCCCCGAGCGCGATCCTGGCTGCGCCACGGACGAAGGATCTGAGCGCGCGCACGGCGACCTCCCGGCAACTGCTTCTACTCGGGAGACAGTACCCCACCGTGATTGCTCATGCGTGCCAGAGGCGATTGCAGTTTCGGCAACGGCGTGCGCAGTGCCTGCCGGAAGGCGCGCTCGCTACCGATCCCGGTGGGCCGGCTGGAATACGTGCTGCCGCAGCCAAACGATGCTGTGGCTGTTCCAGAGCGTCACGACGTAGCCCAGCCGCATCAGCGTTGCCGCCACGACCGCCACCGTTGCCACGAACACGGCGCCCTGCAGCGGCGTGTTGTCGATGTAGTGCACCACGATCGCGCCGGTCGAGAACACCGCCGCCAGCGCGTAGATGATCACCAGCAGGCCGCGCGGCCCTGCGCCGAGGCTCTCCAGCCGGTGGTGGATGTGGTCCTCGTCGCCGATCATCGGGTGCTTGTGCTGCAGCAGCCGCCGCACGGCCGCCAGCCCGCCGTCGAGAATCGGATACCCGAGCGCGAAGAGCGGCACCGCAACGAAGATCTGGTCGGTCGGGCCGGTCGACGCGCGGATCGACAGCGTACCCAGCACGAACCCCAGCACGTACGCCCCCGAGTCGCCGACGTAGATCGAGGCGGGCGGCAGGTTGAACGGCAGCAGCCCCAGCCCCGCTCCCGCCAGCGCCACGAGCAGCAGTGCCACGGTCGGGTGCGAGGAGTGCGCGCCGATCTGCGCCATCGTCACGCACGCGAAGATCGCCACGCCCAGCGCCACGCCGTCGCGGCCGTCGATGAAGTTAAAGGCGTTGGTGATGACGTAGATCCAGGCCACCGTCGCGAAGAAGCCGAGCCAGCCCAGGTGGATGCTCTGCCCCCACGGCAGCCCGATGTCGTCCATGCGGTAGCCGGCCGCGTAGGCCGCCGCGCCGCCCGCTACGAAGACCACGGAGCGGATCATCGGGCTGGTCAGCCGGACGTCGTCGACGAAGCCCACCAGGAACACCAGCGAGACCGCCGCCAGCAGCCCGAGGAAGCTGGACGATTTGGGCGAGAAGAACTCGCTCGCATGGCCGGAGATCGCCGACGCCGCGAACGGCGTGATGGCGAACGTGGCCAGGAAGACGACGCCGCCCCAGCGCGGCCGCTCGGCGACGCCGCGGATGTCGAACAGGCCGGTGAACCGCCCGGTGCGCGACAGCGCGAGGAGCAGCACTGACGCGGCGGCGCCGATGGCGATCGACAGGGCGAGGGTCAGTAGATAGATATCGAGCATGGGCCCCGAAGCTACGCCGAAGTTGAGACCAATCTACCACTCTGGAACGCCGGCTGCCTGTGCCCCGTGTCACTTCCCGTTATGTCGCCACTGCTAAATTGACATCGGCAACCCGCCAGCCGCAGCTGGCGGCAGCGATTAGCAGCCGCTTCCCGCCTCCGCGCCGCGCCGGTACGCTTGCGCCATGCCGCACAACTTCATCGCCGGCGTCGACCTCGGCGCGACCAACGTCCGCGTCGTGATCGCCAACGACGACGGCGAGATCGAGGCTCGACGCGCCGGCCCGCTCCCCGCCGGCGCTCCGGCCGACGTGCTGGCGAAGGTCGGGCGCATCATCGACGACCTGGTCCGGGGCGTCTGGGTCGGCGCGCGGGTCGCGGGCATCGGCGTCGTCCTGCCCGGCGCCGTCGACCCCGCCTCCGGCACGGCCGTCTCGATCGCGAACATGCCGGGCTGGGACGGCGTCCGCATCGCCGAGGCCCTGGGCGAGCCACGCGGCGTCCCGGTCGCGATGGAGAACGACGCCAACGCGGCCGCTGTCGGCGAGGGCTGGCTGGGCGCCGCGAAGGGCCTGCGCGACTACGTCTTCATCGCCCTTGGCACCGGCATCGGCGCGGGCATCGTGCTCGACGGGCGACTGCACCGCGGCAGCCACTTTGTCGCCGGCGAAGTAGCCTTCTTCCCGATGACCCGCGACCAGCTCCGCGCCGGCGACTGGCAGCACTGTCTCGAGGGCGTGGTCGGCGGCCGCGCGGCCGCCGCGAAGGCCGTCGCGCTGCTCGGCCCCCACGCGAAGGCCGCCGACCTCTTCGACGCTACGAAGGCGGGCAACGCGGACGCTGCCGCCTGGCTGGCGGAGACCCAGGAGTACATCGCGATGGCCGTGGCGAGCATAGGCGCGCTACTCGACCCGGAGGCGATCGTCTTCGGCGGGGGCGTCGTCGCCGCGCAGGGCGAGGAGTTCATCGCCCCGATCCGGGAGATGGCGTTGCGCTGCATGCCCGCACGGCCGAAGATAGTCCTGTCGGCGCTGGGCCCGGACGCGCAGATCATCGGCGCGGTGCGGCTGGCGCTCGACCGCCTGGGACAACCATGAAGCGCCGCTCGTTGCGTCTCGCCCCGTTGCTGCTCGTCGCGCTGGCCTCCGCCTGCGTCAGCGGCGGCGTGTTCCATCCGTCCGCCACGGGCCGGTCCATGACGGACGGCGAGACGATCGGCGAGGCCTCCCACCCGGCGGCAGGCGCGGGCACGCCGACCTCCGTGCGGACGCTCCTCAGCGTCGGCTGCCAGAGCGGCAGACTCACAGTGCGCACGAACATGGAAGAGATCATCGCCGGCATCGACTGCGCCAAGGACCAGCCTGCGGCGCGCTACCAGCCGTTCCTCGGCCAGATCGTCGCGATCACGTACACAAGCGGCCGGCTGCGGTTCGAGAATCCGACGGCGGGCACCATCGAGGTGCCGGTACAGCAGGCGAAGGTCTACAAATCCGATGCCACGCCCTGAGCCCGACGCCTACTTCATGGGGATCGCCATCGCCGTGCGCGCGCGCGCCAACTGCACGGGCCGCCGCGTCGGCGCGATTATCGTGCGCGACGGGCGCATCCTCAGCACCGGCTACAACGGCACGCCGTCGAAGATGCGCAACTGCGAGGAGGGTGGCTGCCATCGCTGCGCCCACCCGGAGGACTACCCCAGCGGCCAGGGCTACGATCTGTGTATCTGCGTCCACGCCGAGCAGAACGCGCTGCTCGCCGCCGCCCGCTTCGGCGTCGCCGTCGAAGGTTGCACAATCTACACGACGCTGCAGCCCTGCTTCGGCTGCCTGAAGGAGCTGCTGCAGGCCAACGTCCGCGAGGTCTGCTACCTCAAGCCGTGGGAATCGCGTTTCGGCGAGCAGTACGCCGCCCTCGTCGAGCGCCTGGGCGGCGCTGACTTCCGCGCCGTCGCCATCGACGATCCGGGCGCGCAGTGGGCCCTCGGACGCGCCGGCACCACGGAGCGCACGCAAGGGCACGAAGTGCTGGGGCCGTAGCGAAGAGCGGAGCACCATGATGTTGCGCGCGGGCGGAGCCGAAGTTGTGATGACGCCGCCGGTCGGCACGCCGCTCGACGGCTACGGCGGCCGCGTCGGCGGCTCGATCGGGGTGCACGACGACCTGCACGCGCGCGCCATCGTCGTCGATGACGGCGCCACCAGCGCCGCGATCGTCGGGGTCGACCTGGTCGGCATCGACCGCCGCCTCGTCGCGATCGTCCGGGAGCGGGCGCAGGCCGCCACCGGCATCCCTGCCGCGAACATCATGATCGCCGCCACGCACACGCATGCCGGTCCCGCCGGCCTGCGTCTCGATCTCGACGAGCCGCTCACCGAGATCATGGCGCGCACCCTGTGCGGCGCCATCGAGGCCGCCCACCGCAACCTGCGCCCCGCCGTGCTGAAGGCCGGCCGGGGCAGTGTCGACAGCGTCAGCCAGAACCGCCGCGATCCCGCCGGCCCCGCGGACGACGCGCTGCGCGTGCTGCTCTTCGACTCGCCCGATCCGCGCGACGGGGCGGTCGCATCGATCGTCAACTTCGCCTGCCACGCAACGGTGATGTTCGGCACGAACATGTTGATCTCCGCCGACTACCCCGGCTACGCCGTCCGCACGGTGCAGCGCATCGTCGGCGATGCCCCGGTCGTCTTCCTCAACGGCGCCTGCGGCGACGTCAATCCGGCATGGATCGAGCAGCGCTTCGACGAGGCGGCCCGCGTCGGCTCGATCGTCGGCGCCGAGGCGGCGCGGCGCATTCAGGAGCTGCGGCCGCTCGGCGCGCAGCACAAGGTGTGGACGATCCGCTGGGACGAGCTGTCCGACAAGCCCGTCACGACGGGCGAACTCGTCGAACCGCGCATCCGCGTGCTCAGCCGCACCGTGGCGCTGCCGCTGCGCCAGCTCGACGCGCCGGAGTCGTACGACGCGCGCCTCACCGCCCTCGCGGCGGAGCGTGATGCGCTCGACGCGCTCGACGTGGTGGGAGTGCATCGCGTCATGGAGCAAGTGACCCGCCTGCGCACCGAGCGCACCGTCGCGGAGCGACTGCGATTGCCCGCCGGCCCGCACTTCGCGCACCCGGAGATCCAGGCGATCGCCCTCGGCGAGGGCTGCGTCATCCTCGGCCTGCCGGGTGAGTTCTTCGTCGAGACGGGCCGGCTCATCCAGGAGGCGGCGGGCGTTCGCAACCTCGTCGTCGCCTGCTACGCCAACCACTACGCCGGCTACATGGTGCCCCGCCACGAGTTCGAGCGCGGCGGCTACGAGGCCGGCGTGACGATGCTCGACGAGTCCGCCGAGGAGACGATCCGGCTCGCCGCCATCGACCTGGTCCGTGAGATTGCCCTCTGAACTGCCTCTCAGCGGTGAGAATTGCGTCAATTCCCGGCCGGGACTACTAACCAGTCCGGCCGCAAGGCCATAGAATGGGCGTCATGAAGCGAGTATTGGTCTTCGAGGCGCACGGCGACGACATGGAGTTCTTCGCCGGTGGCACCATCGCCAAGTTCTGCGCCGTCGGGCACGAGGTGACGGTCGTCTGCGCCACGGACAACGACAAGGGCTCGTTCGAGCTGTCGGCGGAGCAGATGCGCGCCGTCCGCGACCGCGAGCTGGAAGGCGCGGCGCGGATGCTGGGCGTGAAGCGCGTGATCCCGCTCGGCTACTCGGACGGCGACCTCGCGTACCAGGCTTCGCCCGAGAAGCTGCGCGGCCAATTCATCAGGATCATCCGAGAGGTGAAGCCGGACATCATGTTCACCTGGGACCCCTTCGCCCCGTACGAAGGCCACCCCGACCACCGCGCCGTCGCCGTCGCCGCCGGCGAGGCGGCGTCCTTCTCGCACTTCCCGCTCTACAATCCGGAACAGATCCGCGAGGGCCTGGCGCCCCACTACGTGGGCCAGCACTGGTTCTTCGCGAAGTCGCCGCGCGACGTCAACAAGTACGTCGACATCGACGCGCACATCGATACGAAGATCGCGGCACTGCACCAGCACGAAGCGCAGATGGTGCTGACGATCGCCGACATGCAGCACCACCTGCGGGCCTCCGGCCTCGACGTGCCGTGGCTAGCCGAGCTGGACCCGCACGACTACCACGAGACAATCGCGCGCCGTATGAAGGCTGGCGCGCGCACCGTCGCCGAGCAGTCCGGCCTTGGCTGCACCTACGCCGAGGCGTTCCGCCGCACCCGGTTCGGCGGCATCGAGTCGATCGCAAAGGGGCAGGCGCTCCCGGAGGACGTGTAGTGAAGCTCGGTTGCAGCTCCTGGTCGTACCACGCCGCGTTCCGCGCCGGCCGCATCGACCTGCGCGAATGGCTCCGCATCTGCGCCGAGGACCTCGACGTGGACGGCGTCGAACTGCTGGACCTGCACTTCGCTACGACCGACCCGGTCTACCTGCGCGACATCAAGAAGCAGTGCGCCGACCTGGGCCTCACGCTCAGCGGCATCGCCGTCAGCAACGACTTCGGCCCGGACGACCGCCGACTGCGCGAGACCGAGAAGGTCAAGCAGTGGTGCGACGTCGCCGCCTACTTGGGCGCGCCAGTCGTCCGCGTGTTCGCCGGCTGGCTGCCCGCCCGCCGCGCCGAGCCTGTGCAGGGCCGTATCGTCGGGGTGCTGCGCCGCGTGTTCGGGCAGCCGCAGCCGAACGGCCGCCGCATCTGGTCCGACGTGACCTGGGCGCTGCGCCAGTGCGCCGATTACGCCGCCGAGCGCGGCGTCGTCCTCGCGCTTCAGAACAACCGCACCGACGGCCTCGTCGGCACGCCGTCACAGATCGAGCAATGCGTGCACGACGTCGGCTCGCCGTGGCTCCGCATCTGCCTCGACCCGGGCGACCTGGCGGACCGCGGCGGCATCGACGCGTCGCTGCCGCGGGTGGTGCAGGTGCACGCACGGATGCGCGACGTCAGCGACGACGGCAGCGACGAACTGATCCACTGGCCGGAGCTGCTGCGCGTCCTGCGCCTCGGCCGCTATCGTGGCTTCGTCCACCTCGACTACGAAGGCTTCGAGGAGCCGGAGACCGCGGTCCCGCGCGCCATCCGCTACATCCGCGGCGTGCTCCGCATGATCGAGCGCCAGCAGCTGCTCCAGGCGCCGTCCGCCGACGCCACGGATGACGATGCTGCCGCGTCGGCGATCATCGACGCGCCGCAGCACGCGCGCGACGACGCCGGGGTGATGCTGCGCTCGTGACGATCCGCGCCGTCATCTTCGATCTCGGCCACACGCTTTGGGACATCGGCCCGCACAACGGCGCGCTGGAGCGCGCGTACGACGGCATGCGGGCGACCGTCGTCCAGCGCCTCGGCAGGGATGACCTGCCGGCCCCCGCGGCGTTCCAGGCGGCGGTGCGCGACGCGCTCTTCGCTGCATCGGAGACCTACTTCACCACCAGCACGCGCACCGATCAGCCCCCATCGTGGACCTGGGTAGATGAGGGCTGCCGCGCGCTCGGACTGGAGCTGGACCACGACCTGCTGCGCGAGATCACACCGCCGCTGTTCGCGACCGAGGTCGACGCGCTGCTCTGCTCCGACGGCACCCGCGAAGGCGTCGAGGCGCTAGTCGCCGCGAGCTATCGCGTCGGCTGTGTGACCAACACGCTCGCAGACGGCGCGGCGATCCGCCAGATGCTCCGCAACCACGGGATGGAGGAGTTGATGGGCGCGGTCGTCGTCTCCGCAGACGAGGGTTACCGCAAGCCGCACCCGATGCTGTTCGAGAAGGCGATGCGCGGCCTCGATGCCACACCGGCCGAGTCGATCTTCGTGGGCGACAGCCCGCTGCACGACATCGCCGGCGCGAAGGCCGTCGGCATGCGCGCGGTGCTCACGCGCCAGTACGCCGTCCGGGCATACGAAGGTTTCGAGCCGCAGCCCGACGCCGTCATCGACCATGTGAGGGAGTTGCCGGACGTGATCGCCCGGCTCGACGCGGCGCCTTAGCCGCGGATGCGGTCGTTCGCCGCGCGCGCCAGCGGATTGACCGGCCGGCTCGTGACCTTCGACTGCTCTTCGCGCTCGCGCTTCACCTGGTCCAGGTCGGAGAGCGCGCTCTCGATCAGGTCCTTCGCCGACGTGCCGTCCTCCGGGAAGCAGACGATCGCCACCGACGCCTTCAGCGGCTCCGGCGCACCGTCGTTGCCGAACACCGACACCTGCGAGAGGCTCGCAAGCAGCCGCGTCGTCACCGACACCGCCGCCGCGCGATTCGTCTCCGGCAGCAGCACGGCGAACTCGTCCGCGTTGAGTCGCGCCACGATCTCCGGCGGCGACACCGCCTCGGCCAGGCTGACGGCGGCGCTGCGCAGCAGCCGGTCGCCCATCGATTGCCCGTACTGCGCGTTGAACGCGCCGAAGTCGTCCAGGTCGATCACGACCACCGACAGCGGCCGCGCATAGCGTCCGCAGCGCACCAGCTCCGACTCGATCGAGTCGGAGACATACCGCCGGTTGTAGACCCAGGTCACCGGGTCGATGTCGTTGAACCGCGCCGTGTCCTCCTGCGTCGCGATGTCGCGCATCGACAGCGTGAAGTGTCCGACGAGCAGTTCGACGATCTCGCCATCGATGTCCGTCTTGTCGAACCCGAAGACCACGCAACCGTACGGCTCGCCCTCGACCAGCATGGGCACCAGGGCGTACTTCTTGATCCCCAGCTTCTCCTCGGCCGCCCGCACGTGCTCCGGCGGAAACAGGTCGCCCCAGAAGTCCTGCAACGACTCGCGGACGACGACCTCACCCGTCTCCATCACGGTGCGGCGGAAGTGGTTGGCGGGCAGGTTCAGCTCGATCGCCGTCAGGTCCTCCTGGTACGCCTCCATCGCGCGCTCCAGGTGCGGCTCCACGATGCCTTCCAGCGGCGACGCCATCAGCACGTCGCGCTTCTTGTCGAGCACCAGCGGATACACGAAGATCGCCTCCGTCGCGGCGGGCGCCCGCTCCAGGAACATGCCCATCATCTCGTTCGTGCTGCCGGCGCTGTGCAGGAACAGCGACAGGATCACCAGGTCGAAGAGCCGCCCCTCGCGCCCTGCGGGGCGCGCGTCATCCAGCGACTGGATCGCCGCGAACGACTGCGATCCGCGATCGCGCGAGCGTTCGTCCTTCTTGCCTGGGAGCCAGCGCATCGTGCCTGCCTACTCTTCCGCGAGTTTGACCACCATGGTCTGCTCGTTGTGCACTTCGACTCGCGTCTCGCGCGACATCGCGCGAGAGACCGCCCGTCCCAGCGTCTCCGGGTTCAGCTCGTTCACCACTTCCAGCGAGACGATCGCAACGCCGTTGCTGTAGCTCAGCAGCGACATGTCGCGCACGCCGTCCATCCCCAGCAGCGCGCGGTGCAGCGGCACCAGGTCCACGCCGCGCCGCTTGTCCTCGACCGTGATGCGGTACGTCCTCGGCAGCAGGTCGAGCCCGCGCCTCGGCTCCGCGTGCAGGGGCGGCAGCGGCTTCGGTATTGGCCGCGTGTCGATCACGCGCTCGCGGTCCTCATGCGTAGCCGCGCGCGAGCCGCCGTCACTTGGGGGCGCGGCGTCCGGCGCGGGCGCCGGCGCCGCTCGCGGTGGCGCCGGCGGGTCGTACCACTCGCCGCGGCTCTCCTGCGCCGGTGTGGCGTCCGTCGCGGTACCCGGCGCCCGCATGGCGTCGAACCGCGCCGTCAGCGCTTCGAGCGCGTGCTTCGTCTCGTCCAGCTCCTGCCGCAGTTGCGCGACGGCCTGAGCCAGTTCGCTCTCGTCCGCATCCGCCCCGGCATGCGGCTTCTGCCAAGGTGCGGGCGCCGGCCGCAGCAGCATCGGCCGCGCCGGCTCGGGCTCCGGTTGGCGCGCCGGCAGCTCGGCCGCGGCGGGTGCCGGGTCCGCCGCCATGTCTTCGCGCTCGCGCAAGGCTTTCGCCTCGGCGACGCGCCGGATCGCGGCTTCAATCACGGACTCCTCGGCGACTGCATGCACCTGCGGCGCGGCGGGTGCCGGGGCCTCCGGCGCCGGGGGCGAGCCTTCCTGCGCTGTCTCTTCGCGCTCGCGCAGGGCCTTCGCCTCGGCGACGCGCCGGATCGCGGCTTCGATCGCGGACTCCTCGGCGGCAGGATGTCCGCCTGTCGGCTCCGCAGCCGGCGCATGGTGCGCCATGCCCGTCCTGGCCGCCTGCACGCGCCGGATCGTGTCCTCGATGGCGGACTCGTCGTGCGCGGGGGGGCCGTCCCCCGGTTCCGGCTCGTAGCGAGGCTGCGCGGACGCGGCCCACGGCTGAGGCGGGGGCGGCGCTGTGGCCGCTTCGGGCGGGGGCGCGCCGCTCTCGCGCGCGGCCCTGGCCTCGGCGACACGGCGAATTGTCGCTTCGATCTGGTCTTCGTCCATGCCTCTTGCCCGTGCCTCATTCCCGGGGGCTCGTACGCCCCTCTGTAGATTCTCGGCATTACGTAGGGGAACCCACACCCGCCAAACGGGAAATGACCCCGGGTGCCGAATCTGAGACGAGCCGTTACAATGGGCTCCAATGAGACTGTTACTGGTCAACGGTCCGAATCTGAACACGCTCGGCAGCCGCGAGGCGCTGATCTACGGCACCACCACGCTGGCCGAGATTGAGGCCGCGGTGGCCGGGCGGGCCGCCTCCCTGGGCGCCGAGGCCCGCGCCTTCCAGTCGAACCACGAGGGCGCCATCATCGATTGGCTCCAGCAGGAGAAGGCCGCAGCCCACGGCATCGTCATTAACGCCGGCGCCCTCACCCACACCAGCGTCGCCCTGCGCGATGCCATCGCCGACGTGGCACTGCCCGCGGTCGAGGTGCACATCTCCAACGTCTGGAAGCGCGAGCCCTTCCGCCACGAGTCGTTCCTGTCGCCCGTCGTGAACGGCGTCATCGCCGGCCTCGGCGTGCAGGGCTATCTGCTGGCCGTCGACGCGCTCGTTACGATCATCAAGGGGACGGAGTAGTGCCGGACGACCTGATCGAACTGCGCGCCGTGGACCCCGACGGCGATCTCGCCTGCGACTTCGCTCTCGCCAACGAGATGGCGCGCCGCGGCCTGCGCGAGGCGTTGGCGGCAAGCATCGCGGCGCCACCGCGGCCGATCGACGGCGGCGTCGAGGTGGCGTTCACGCCCGAATCGTGGGACGCCGTCGCGCGCTACGTCGATCTCGAGTCGCGCTGCTGCGCGTTCCTCGATCTCACCGCCCGGCGCACCGACGGCGCCATTCTCCTGCGCGTCACCGGCCGCCCGGAAGCGCGCGAGCTGATCGCAGGCATCTTCGCGGACCACCGCTAGCAAGAAGGACGGACGCATGAACACCCGCGTGGAGCGACTCCGCCGTGCCCTGCTGGAGCGCGAACTCGATGCGGCGCTGGTCTCGAACGCGCAGAACCGGCGCTATCTCAGCGGCTTCACCGGCTCCGCCGGCTACCTGCTGATCAGCGCCGACGACGCCGTCATCGCCACCGACTTCCGCTACTACGAGCAGAGCGCCGCCCAGGCGCCGGACTTCCGCCTCCACAAGACGGCCGGCGGCTTCGACGGCTGGGCACCGCAGCTCTTCGCCGGCCTCGGCGGCAAGAAGGTCGCGATCGAGTCGAACGACATGACCGTGGCGACTCACGGGCAGTTCAAGAAGTCGCTCGCCACGCTGCCCGAGGCTGAGCGCCCGGTGCTGGTCCCGACGCCCGGCCTCGTCGAGGCGCTGCGGCTCTACAAGGAGCCGGAGGAGATCGTTGCGCTCCAGGCCGCCGTCGACCTGGGTGATGCCGCCTTCACGCACGTCGCGCAGCGCGTCGAGCCGGGCTGGACCGAGAAGCAGGTCGCCTGGGAGATCGAGAAGTACATCCGCGAGCACGGCGGCGACGCCCTCTCGTTCGACACCATCGTCGCGGGCGGCCCCTGGGGCGCCATGCCGCACGCCTACCCGCGCGAGCGAAAGCTCGAAGCCGGCGAGGGCGTGGTCATCGACATGGGCTGCGAGGTCGCGGGCTACATGTCGGACCTGACGCGGACCATCTTCCTCGGCAAGCCGGACGACCAGTTCAAGAAGATCTACGACATCGTGCTCACCGCCCAGCTCACGGCCGAGGAGATGGTGACGCCCGGCATGACCGGCGAGCAGTGCCACATGATCGCCCACAACGTCATCGAGGCCGCCAGCTATGGCGAGACCTTCGGCCACGGCCTCGGCCACGGCATCGGCCTCGAGGTGCACGAAGCGCCCCGCGTCGCCCGCACCTCCACCGACGAACTGCGGGACGGCATGGTCTTCACCATCGAGCCGGGGATCTACATCACCGGCTGGGGAGGCGTCCGCATCGAGGATATGGTGGTGCTGGAGCAGGGCAAGCCGCGCGTCATGAGCCGGGCGCCGAAGCTGCAATTCGCGGGCTGACGCCGCGCTGGAGCGCGGGCCCGCGGTTCGATACCGTTAGGAAGCAATCAATTCAACACCGGAGGGCCGACCCCCTATGATCTCCACGGGCGATATGAAGCGCGGCGCGACCATCGAACTCGATGGGCGCGTGTACCAGGTGATGGAATTCGCGCACATCAAGATGGGCCGTGGCTCCGCGCAGATGCGTATGAAGCTGCGCGATGTGCGGCGCGGCGACCTCATCGAGCGCACCTTCCAGGCTGGCGAGAAGTGGCCGCGCGTCCGCGTCGACCGCGTCCCGATGCAACTCAGCTACATCGAAGACGACATCATGAACTTCATGAACACCGACACCTTTGACCAGGTTCCGCTCACGAAGGACCAGGTCGGCGAGGCCCGCGATTACATTGCCGAGAACGGCACCTGCGACGTGCTCTTCCTCGGCGACGAGCCCATCGGCATCGAATTGCCGTCGTCGGTCGTACTCATCGTCGCCGAGTGCGAGCCCGGCGTGAAGGGCGACACCGCCACCGGCGCGACGAAGCCCGCGAAGCTCGAAACCGGCCTCGTCGTCAACGTGCCTCTCTTCGTGAACGAGGGCGAGAAGATCAAGGTGAACACCAGCACCGGCGAGTACCAGGAGCGCGCGTAGCGCGCGAGCCCCGTCGTCGCCTACTGTGTCGGCGTCAGCAGGATCAGCCCGCAGTGCCCGCAGTGGTTGGCGCCCGCCGGCGGCAGCGCGACGCCGCACGCCGGGCACGCCGTCGCGAGCCGCGCTTCGCAGTGCGCGCAGAACTGCCAGTCCGGGCGCAGCTCCTGGCGACATGCGCTGCACTCGTTGCCGAGCACGCGGAACGCTACCGTCTCACGCTCTTGCTTCGCTTTGTCGGCGTCTGTCGGGTCGCTCATGGCGTCTGTCCTCGCGGGTATCGGTCGCTGCGCGTAGCGACGCGCTCCGCCCTCATCATAGCCGAGCGCAGTCACGCATCATGCGCGTCGACGCGGGGCGCGTTGTTCCTCTTCCAGTCGTCGAAACGCATCACGACGATCCTCAGCGGCTTCTTCCCCGCCCGCGGCTGGCTCAGCACGACGACCGGCACCTTCCCGACGCTCTCTGCCGCGTCGATGCTCTGCTCCAGCGCGGCGCGCACGCGCACCGGGATCGCCTTCATCGTCTTTACTTCCACGCCGTACTGGCCGGCTTCCAGGTCGCTGCGGCGCGCGCCCGCGCTCGGTATGGGCGCCGTGCCCAGCTCCGCGGCGATGGCCTGCTCCTGTTGCTTCCAGCGGCGGTTGCCACCGTTACTGGTGCTCACGGTACCTCCTCCCCCCGCCGCGGCGCCCCGCCGCGCTCCCCGCTGCATCCAAGGTACATCACGCCGGCGGATGCCCATCGTCGCCTCGGCCGCATTGCGCTGAGCCGCCCACGTCGCCGACACTGCGGGATGCACGTCTACGCCGTCCGCGAAGTCACCACCTACCTGCGCGAGCTGTTCGACTCCAATCCCCACCTCGGCGACATCTGGATTGCCGGCGAGGTCTCGAACGTCAGCCGCCCCGCGTCCGGCCACGTCTACTTCACGCTCAAGGACGGCGACTCGTCGCTCAAGTGCGTCTTTTTCGCCCGGCGTCAGCCGGCGCAGACCACCGCCCGCCTCGTCGAGCAAGGCGCGGCCGTCGTAGCGCACGGCCGCGTGTCGATCTACGAGCAGCGCGGCGATCTCCAGCTCTACGTCGACTTCGTACAGCCCGAAGGCGTCGGCGCGCTCCAGGCGGAGTTCGAGCGACTGAAGGCGCGGCTGGAGCAGGAAGGGCTCTTTGATCCGGCGCGCAAGCGTGCTCTCCCGCGCTTCCCCCGCCGGATCGGCGTCGTCACGTCGGAGTCCGGCGCCGTGTTCCACGACATCTGCCATGTGCTGGAACGCCGCTGGCCGCTCGCCGAGATCGTCCTCTCCCCTGCGCCGGTCCAGGGTCCGGACGCTGTCGCCGGCATCATCGGCGCGCTGCACCAGCTCAACCAGCGCGGCGACATCGACGCGATCATTGCCGGCCGCGGCGGCGGCTCGATCGAGGAGCTGTGGTCGTTCAACGACGAGCTCGTCGCCCGCGCCATCTTCGGCAGCGCAGTGCCCGTCGTCTCCGCCGTCGGTCACGAGACGGATTTCACCATCGCCGACTTCGTCGCCGACACGCGCGCCCCCACGCCGTCAGCCGCCGCCGAGATCGTGTCGCCGGACGCAATCGAGATCCGCATGCGGCTCGGCGTGGCTACCGGCACGATGGAGTCGCTGATGCGCCGCCAGGTCAGCGACCAGCGCGCCGTGCTCCAGGATGTCGTGCGATCGATCGAGCGGCGCGCGCCCGACACCGACCGCCAGCGGCAGCGCGTCGATGACCTGGCGCGGCGCGCGCAGTCCGCTGCCGAGCATCTGCATCGCACGGCGGTCCATAGCATCGGCGGCTATGTCTGGCGTCTGAAGGCGCTCGACCCGTTCGCGACGCTCGACCGCGGCTACGCGATCGTGCAGCGCGGGACGGCGGTCGTCAGCAGCACCGGCGATGTCAGTGCTGGCGACGCCTTGGAGATCCGCGTCAAGGATGGTACGTTCGCGGCGCAGGTAGGCGGCGCCGGCCCGGTGCAGCGCGCCCGGCCGAAGCGCCGCGTGCCCGACGCGCAGGCGCCCCTCTTTACGATGCCCGAGGAGCGGGCCTGACTGCCAGAAACACGAAAAGTGCCGAGCAAACTACCGGCGGGAGGCCAGCATGGCGAAAGCCAAATCGCAGAACGAAGTACCGCAGGAGACGTTCGAGCAGCTCTACTCGCGCCTCGAGGAGAGCGTCGGCAAGCTCGAGCAGGGCGGCCTGCCGCTCGACCAGTCGATCGCGCTCTACGAGGAGGGCATGGAACTGGCGCGGCGCTGCCAGGACCGCCTTGACGCTGCCGAGCAGAAGATTACGAAGCTGCGCGAATCATTCGCCGCGCTCCCGGCTCGCGGCGCCGCCATCGCGCAGGACGAGCCCGCGGATTACGAATATGTCAGCGACGACGAGCCTCCGCTCGACGAAGACGAGCCGTTCGGCTAGTTGCAGCCCGCCCCCGCGCGGGCTACCGTGGAGTCACAGATCGGAGGCTACGTGCTGCGCATCGGCTGGTTTTCCACGGGACGCGGAGAGGGATCGCAGAAGCTGCTGCACGCGGCGGTTGAAGCGATCCGCGAGCATCGACTCGACGCCGAGATCGCGTTCGTCTTCTCGAATCGCGAGCCCGGCCAGTTCGAGACGACCGATGTGTTCTTTGACCAGGTCCGCTCCTACGGGATCCCGCTGGTGACGCTTTCAGACGCGCGCTTCCGGCGCGAGCACGGTGGTGAGGTGGCGCGCGCCGGCCAGCCGCTGCCGGCCTGGCGCGCCGACTACGACCGCGTGGTGGCGGACCTGCTCGGCCGGTATGCGTACGACATCGGCATGCTCGCCGGCTACATGCTCATCACGACGGCGCCGCTGTTCGAGTCGCACCCGCTGCTCAACCTCCACCCCGCCGGACCCGGCCAGCCCGCCGGCACCTGGCAGGACGTGACCTGGAAGCTGATCGAGCAGCGCGTTGACCACGGGGGCGTCCGCATCCACCTCGTCACCCAGGCGCTGGACGAGGGTGCGATCGTCACGTACTGCACCTACCCGCTCCGCGGCGCCACCATCGACCTGCTCTGGCGCGCCGCTGAGACACGGTCCGTCGCAGATATCCGCGCCACCGACGGCGAGGAGTTTCCGCTCTTCCACGAGATCCGCCGCCGCGGCGCGGCGCGCGAGCTGCCGCTCGTGGTTGAGACGCTGCGCGCGTTCGCCGACGGCCGCCTCCGCCTCGACGGCGGACGCATCATGGCGGGCGAGACGAAGGTCGTGCACGGCTACGATCTCACGCCCGAGATCGAAGGCTCGCTCGCGAAGGCCGCCATCGCCTGACGCGCAATCTCGACGAGATTGCGGTTTTGACAATTGACGCCCTACGGTGCGAGCGTTACGATATCGCGGCCATGGATACACACACCTGCAACTCTTGCCGCTTCGGATTGGATGACAGCGATAACTTCTGCCGCCGCTGCGGCGTCGCGGCCGATCGCGCGCTGCTCCCGGTCGTTCGCGAGAGCGCCATGCCGGCCGTCTGGCACCCGCAGGTCTCGCCGGTAGTCAAGGGTGCCGCCGTCATGGCTGCGGGCACGATCGGCCAGTTCGTCTTCCGCCGCGTGGTCAGCAACGTCCTCGGCGGAGGCAATCGCCGCAAGTCTCGTGCCGTCAAGATCGGCGGCCGCGAGCGCGACGACCTGGTCGACGAAGCACAGATCATCACCGAGACGGTGATGCTGCGGCGCGTCCGCATCCGGCGCCAGGCGTAGTCACCCGCAAGCACTCGGCCACGGGATCATTGGACGCCCGGGTGGGCAGGACACCAGGACCGGCCGGCGATGGACCGCCGTCACTTCCACACCGCCACCGCCATCGCGCTCTTGATCGCGCTCGCCTGCGCGCTGCTGTCGCTCGGCGACACGGCGTCGGCCTACGACTACGTCGCCGATGGCGGATTCGAGAGCGACATCGGCGACTGGCGCTCGTCGAAGTCGGAGCTCTCGATCGTTGACGCCTCGGACGTGACGCCCGCAGAGGGCGCGCACAGCGCCCGCGTCGCTCCCAACTACACCCCCGCCTCGCTGTACCCGCCGGGCTTCACCATCGGGCCGGGAGACTACACCTTCTCGGCCCGTGTGCGCCGCTCGACCGCGGGCACGGGCATCGCGCTCCAGTGGGCGCTCGGCGGCGCAGACGCGTCTCCCCTCGTCGAGGCCGGTGGCGGCGTCGATGAGTGGATCCTCGTGTCGACCGATGTCACTGTTACGGACTGGGCAGTGCTGCACCTCTACATCCGATTCGCAGGCACGGCCGGCGACGTCTTCTACGCCGATGACGTACGGTTCGAAGGCGCGGCTCCCGTCACGCCGCCGCCGTCCGCCTCGCCGACGCTCGCGGCGTCTGCAACCACCGCCGCCATGATGACCGGCACGCCGTCCGCCACGTTCACCACTACTCCGACTCCGACCGCCACAGCAATTCCGATCGGACCGGCGCTCCGCAACGCCGGATTCGAAGAGGTCGCCGCGGACGGGGCACCGGCGGGCTGGGCGCACTTCGGCGGCGATCTCTCCGCCGCGACCTTGCCCGCGCACAGCGGCGGCGGGGCGGCGCGCTTCGACAGCGCCACCGCCTCGACGAAGTGGCTGTACCAGGCGGTCACCGTCGACCCGGACGCCGGGTACGAGTTCGCGGCATGGCTGTTCGACGCCGACGACCACGTTGCGTCCGCATTTCTCCGCGTCTCTTGGTACGCGAGCGACGATGGCAGCGGCGTCAGCATCGGCTCGGCCGATTCTGTCACGCGCATCGACGCGCCGCGGGAAGACTATCAGCGCCTGACGACGGGCGGCGTGGCGGCGCCGGCCACAGCCCGGAGCGCGAAGCTGCGCGTGATGCTCGCGCCGGCCTCCGCGGCGCGCACGGCGATCTACGTCGACGACGCATCGTTCGGCCCTGCGCCGGTATTGCCGACCCCCGCTGCGGAGACGACCGCGCCACCCCTGGCCGTCGACCAGGGTGTGGGCGAGGCCGCGCCTCCCGGCATCAGCGCGGTGCTGGGCGCGAACAGCCGGCCGCGAGCCGCAACCACGGCCCCGTCGATCGGCACGGACTTGCGTTCGGCGTCGCGCGTCCTGATCAACGAGGTGATGTATGACCCCGACGGTGCCACGTCCGATTCGGACGGCGAATGGGTGGAGTTGTACAATGCGGGCGCCGTACCGGTCGATCTGGGTGGATGGACGCTTTCGGACTCGGCAAGCGGGGATGTCCTGCCGCAGGTGACGATTCTGCAAGACGCCACGCTTGTCGTTGCCGCTTCGAATAGCTTTCGCGGCGCGTATCCCTGGTTCAACGGCCGCGCCGTCGTCCTCGGCGGGCGCATCGGCAACGCGCTTGGCAACGACGGCGACCGCCTCGTCCTCCGCGACTCCTCCGACGCGGTCGCGGACGCGATCTCCTGGGGCACCGATACGTCGGTATTCGCTCCCGCCATCGCGGACGTGCCCGCCGGGCACTCGATCGAACGCCGCACCGCCGGGAGCGACACCGACCAGGCCTCCGACTGGATCGACAACGATCGCCCGTCCCCGGGACTAGTGAGCGCTGTCGCCGCCGGCAAGTCGCAACGCCTGAACAGCGGCACGCAGCCGCGGATCATCGCGGCCGGGGGCGGCTCGTGGTTCGGCGTGTGGGCGCCGTGGATCGTTGCTGCGGTCGCGCCGACAGCGCTGGCGGGCTTCGCGTCGGCCCGGCTGCTGCGGCTCGCCGCACAGCGCCTGCGGCGGCGCCCGTGAAGGAGCGTCTGCAGAAGACCCTCGCTCGCGCCGGTCACGGATCACGCCGCAGCGCCGAGACGCTGATCGCGGACGGCCGCGTCACGATCAACGGCGTCGTCGTCACCACGCCGGGCACACAGGCCGACTCGGACATCGACGTCATCGCGGTGGACGGTGCGCCGCTGCGCTTCGCCGAGGCGCCGGTCTATCTCGCGATGCACAAGCCGTTCGGCTTCGTGACCACCGCGCAGGACCCCCAGGGACGCCGCACAGTCATGGATCTGCTGCCGCCCGACCTGCCGCCGCACGTCTTCCCCGTCGGCCGACTCGATCGCGACACCGAAGGGCTGCTGCTGTTCACCTCCGACGGCGAGTTCGCGCACCGGCTGGCCCACCCGCGCTACGAGATCGAGAAGGAGTACTACGCGCTCGTGAGCGGCACGGCGTCCGCCGACGCGCTTCGCGCGCTCCGTGAAGGCGTGGACATCGAAGACCACCACACGTCGCCCGCACACGTGGACATGACGCCGCCGCCCACCGGCTGGCAGGCGCGCGAAGGCCACACCTGGCTGCGGCTGGTCATCCACGAAGGGCGCAAGCGGCAGGTGCGACTCATGTGCGCCGCGGTCGGCCACCCGGTGCGCAGCCTCGTCCGCACGCGCATCGACGGCGTGCTGCTCGGCCGCCTTGCTACCGGCAAGACGCGGCCGCTGGCCGAGCAGGAGGTGCAGGCGCTGCGGGACAAGCTGGGCCTCTGAGGCGCGCGCCGCGTCCGCTATAATCCGTCGATTCCGGGAGGCCGCCGCCATCAGCGAAGCGACACCGCAGCGCGCGCATACCGCCCTCACCATCGCGATCGATGGCCCGGCCGCCTCCGGCAAGAGCGCGGCCGGCAGCGCCGTCGCGGCGCAACTCGGCTACCGATTCTTCGACACCGGCGCCATGTACCGCGCGGTGACGTGGCTCGGGCTGCGCCGGGGCATCGACACCGGCGATACGGCGTCGCTGGAGCGGCTGGCCCAGGACGCCACGATCACGGTGCGCGACGCCACCGGCAACGCCATCGAGCCGACCGCCGTCCTGCTCGACGGCGAAGATGCCACGCCGCACCTGCGCGACGACGATGTGGAAGCGAACGTGTCACTGGTATCGCGCGTGCCGGGTGTGCGCGCCGCCCTGGTGCGCATCCAGCGCGTCCTCGCGGCGCAGGGGCGCGTGGTGATGGCGGGCCGAGATATCGGCTCGGTCGTGCTGCCCGACGCCGACCTGAAGGTCTACCTGGATGCGTCGCGCGAGGTGCGCGCGCGCCGCCGCGCCGACCAGCTGCGCGCCGGGGGCGCCGATCCGGACGTTGACGCGCTGCTGGCGGAGTTGGCGCGCCGCGACGGCATCGATTCCAGCCGCCAGGCGTCGCCGTTGACCGCCGCGCCCGGGGCTGTGATCATCAATACGGACGAGATGACACTCGAGGAGGTGGTGCTACGCATCGTAGCTCTGGCACACGGATGATCTGGCGGGTCGTACCGGTCTCCTACTGGGGAGTGGTGTGGTTCATCCGCCTCTGCACGTTCCTCTACGTCCGCGGCCCCATCGTCGAGGGTCGGGAGAACATCCCCAAGCGGGGTGGCGCCATCCTCGTCTCGAACCACCTTAACAACGCCGACCCCTGCATCATTCCCGGCGCCCTGTCGCGGCGCGTGATCACCATGGCCAAGAAAGAGATGTTCAAGTGGCCGGTGATTAGCCTGCTCTTCCGGTTCATCGGCGCCTTTCCGGTGGATCGCGAGAGCGCCGACCTGGGCGCCATCCGCGAGGCGCAGAACGTCGTCCATGACGGCATCCTGCTGATGATGTTCCCGGAGGGCACGCGCTCGAAAGATCGACAGCTGCACCGCGGCTTCCCCGGCACCGCGCTGGTCGCGTATCGCACGGGCGCGCCGATCATTCCGGTTGCGATCTGGGGCAGTGAGAACCTGAAGTGGCCGTGGCTGTTCGTCCGCCCGTTCGTCGGGCCGGAGATCCACCTCCGCTTCGGCAAGCCGTTCTACCCGCCCAAGGCCGAACGTATCACCAGTGAGGCCGCGCGTATCGCCACCGACGAGATCATGGTGCGGATCGCGGAGCTGCTGCCCGAGGAGTACCGCGGCGAGTACCGCGAAGCCGCCGCCCGGCTGCAGGCCTCGGAATCGCCGCCGCACGAAGCGGAGCGCGTATAGGCGTCGCCCGACGCACGCTCCAACGCTGAGCGCCCCTCCGTGCCCACCGGCAGCATAGTCCCGTTTCGCCAGGGCCTGCGGCGACCGCTATACTGTCTAACGGATCAGGCGCGAATCTCCGTTATGTCGCCTCGGCGAGCGGGAGTACAGGGTGCAGGTCGTCAAGGCTACGGAACTCGGATTCTGCATGGGCGTCCGCCGCGCCGTCGAGATGATGGAGGGCGCGGCCGGCGACCTCGGCCCCATCACGAGCCTCGGCTCCACGGTCCACAACCCCCAGGTCGTCCAGAAGCTCCGCGACCGCGGTGTCGAGGTGATCGCCACCATCGACGCGATCGACACCCGTCCCGTGGCAATCACGGCCCACGGCGTCGGCCCGCAGGTGCTGAACGAGTTGAAGGCGCACGGTGCGCAGATCGTCGATACGACGTGCCCCATCGTCACGCGCGCCCAGCAGTGGGCCAAGAAGCTGACCGACGAGGGCTTCGGCGTCATCGTCTTCGGGGACCCCGACCACAAGGAGGTGCGCGGCATCCTCGGCTGGGCCGGCGCCAAGGTGATCACCATGAAGTCGGCAGACGACCTCGACGCGCCCCTGCCCGACTGGATGCCGTCGCGCGTCGGTGTGCTCTCGCAGACCACCGAGACCGAGGGCCACTTCGCCAGCTTCGTGCAGCGGCTGCTGACCGCCCACATGGATCGGATCAGCGAGCTGCGGGTGATCAACACGCTCTGCAACGCCACTACGAGCCAGCAGGCCGCCACGTACGAGCTCGCGCAGGACGTCGACCTGATGATCGTCGTGGGCGGGCGCGAGAGCGCGAACACGCGCCACCTCGCCGAGGTCGCGCGCGAGCAGGGCGTGACGACGTACCACGTCGAGTCGGCCGGCGAGATCGACGGCGCCTGGCTGCCCAGCCACGAACGGGTCGGCGTCGCCGCCGGCGCCTCGACACCCGATGCCGTGATCGACGAGGTCGTCGAGCGGCTGTACGCGCTGGCGCCGCGTTGATCGGCACACGACTGCCATGACCGAGGTCGCGCGCACGCCGCGCCGTCGCCATGCGCCCGAGGGCGGCGTCATCGACGCCGTCCGGCCGGACAGCATCGCCGGGGAGATCGGGCTGCAGCCGGGCGATCGCGTCACCGCGATCGACGGCCACCCCCTGCGCGACGCGGTCGACTTCCAGTTCTATGCCGCGGAGGACGTGATCGCCCTCGAGGTGGTGCGCGACGGCAAGCCGCAGATCATCGAGATCGAGAAGCACCCGGACGAGGACCTCGGCATCGACTTCCAGGATGCGGCGTTCGACGGAGTCAAGATCTGCAACAACTCCTGCTTCTTCTGCTTCCTCAAGGGCAACCCGAAGGGCTTGCGGAAGACGCTGTACGTGAAGGACGACGACTACCGGCTGAGCTTCTTCCACGGCAACTTCGTCACGCTCACGAACCTCACCGACGACGACTGGGCGCGGCTCGAAGAGCAGCGACTGTCGCCGATCAACGTCTCCGTCCACGCCACCGAGCCGGAGCTGCGCCGCTACATACTCGGCAACCGCACCGCGCCAGACATCTGCGAGCAGCTGCGGCGCCTCGGATCGCTCGGCATCCAGGCGAATACGCAGGTGGTGCTCTGTCCCGGCGTGAACGACGGCGCGGCGCTCCAGCGCACCATCGACGACCTCTCGGCGCTCTATCCCGTCGTGCAGACGATCAGCATCGTGCCGGTGGGCGCGACCGACGTCGCGGAGGAGCGGATCGAGCGCGGCACGCACGCGACGGAGATCGAAGGCTGCACGCCGGAGCACGCGCGCGCCGTACGGACGCTCGTGGCCCCGTACCAGCGCCGACTCCGCAAGCAGCACGGCCGTACGCTCGTGTACCTCGCCGACGAGTACTACCTGATCGCGGGCGACGAACCGCCCGGCACGGCGCACTACGACGGCTTCGCCCAGTACGAGAACGGCATCGGCATGACGCGCTCGCTGATCGATGACTGGCGGAAGGCACGGCGCGGCTACCGCGGCAGCGACCTCGGGCGACAGGGGCTCGCGCGCGGGCAGCGCTCCGGCGCGAGCCGGCCGGCCTCGCGATCGAGCCGCGGGGTGCGCCGGGTCAGCGTCGCCTGTGCCACGCTGATTGCGCCGACGCTGACCGGACTTGCGTCCGAGTTCGAGGCTGCGACAGGCGTTGGCATGAGCGTGCACGCGACGGAGAACCGGTTCTTCGGGCCGCGAGTGAACGTCAGCGGCCTGCTCGTGACGGGCGACCTCGCGGAGCAGTTGCGCGGCCGCGATCTCGGAGACCTGCTCGTGCTGCCGCGCTACGCGCTCGACTACACCGGGCAGCGATTCCTGGACGACGGCACGCCGGACCAGCTTCAGCGCGAACTCGGCGTGCCGCTCGCATTCGCATCCACCCTGCGCGAGGTGTTGCAAATCGTCCGTGAGCCGCTAGAATCGGACGTGACCGGGGCCTCGGTGGCCGCGACCACGAACGGCAAGGCCTGGGTGGATTTCGAGACATTGGGAGGAGGTGCACCGGCAGCGACGAGGTAACGGGGCGGCCGCGATCGGCGGCACGAATACAAGCGCCAGGCCCGGCACGAAGCCGGGTGACGAGGAAGAGGTCAATCGAAATACTCGGCGGATGGCCTCTCGGTACGCACAACCGTCATGGGCGGGGCAAAACGCGGCGCGCAAGCGCCCGACAGAGACCGCCCAGCGTGCGCCGGCTCCACAGGAGCCGCGAACCCCTGCCTCATCGCGGACCCACATCCCTCAGGAGCGGACGCGCGCACGATGCGCGCGCCGCCAGTGCGCACGCCGTGATGGCGCGCAGGGAGTCTGCATGCAACTTGAACGCTACCTGGGACCAACCGCCATCGCCGCCACCACGGAGGTGCGCTGATGTGCGGCATCATCGGCTACACGGGCGAGCGCGACGCCGCGCCGTTGCTGCTGGACGGCCTCCAGCGGCTCGAATATCGCGGTTACGACAGCGCCGGCATCGCGGTGCTGGACGACGGCGTGATCAGTATCACGAAGGGCGCCGGTAAGCTGTCGGCGCTCCGAGCGGGGCTTGAGGGCGTCTACCCGGCCGGACGCGCCGGCATCGGGCACACGCGCTGGGCCACGCACGGCAAGCCCACCACGGACAACGCGCACCCCCACAGCGATTGCCGCGGCGACGTCGTCGTCATCCACAACGGCATCGTCGAGAACTACCTGGAGCTGCGCGCCGAGCTGAAGGCGCGCGGCCACGAGCTGCGCTCCGAGACGGACACGGAGGCGCTGCCGCACCTCATCGAGACCTACCTCGACGAGGGCAGCGACCTCCTGACCGCACTTCAGCGCACGATCGCCCGCCTGCGCGGCGCACACGCGATCGTCATGATGTCGTCCCGCGAGCCGGGCATCATTCTGGCGGCGCGCGTGGGCAACGCCGGCGGCGTCGTGGTGGGCTACGGCGAGGGCGAGATGTTCCTTTCGAGCGACCTGGCCGCCGTGCTGCCGGAGACGCAGCGCGTCGCGTTCCTCGCCGACGGGGAGATCGCCTGCGTCACACCGGACGGCGCGCGGTACGTGACCTTTGCGGGCGAGCCGATCGCGAAGTCGCCGCAGTTCGTGCCGTTCGACGCCATATCGGCGGCGAAGGGCGCCTACAAGCACTTCATGCTCAAGGAGATCATGGAGCAGCCGGAGTGCCTCGTCGATACGTTCCGTGGCCGCGCCATCTTCGATCCGCCGGGGGTCGAACTGCCGGACCTCCACCTCAGCGACGACGTGCTACGATCGGTGTCGCGCGTGGTGTTGATCGGCATGGGCACGAGCATGCACGCCGCGCTCGTGGGGCGCACCTACTTCGAACGCATCGCCGGCATGCCGGCGGAGGTCGACAACTCGTCGGAGTTCCGCTACCGCGACGCGTTGATCGGACCGGACACGCTCGTCGTGTCGGTCGCGCAGTCGGGCGAGACCGTGGACACGCTCGAAGCGATGGCGGACGCGAAGCGGCGGGGCGCGCCGCAGATCACGATCTGCAACACGCCGGGCGCGCAGACCACGCGCGTTGCCGACGGCTTCCTGCTGACGCGCTGCGGCCCGGAGGTAGCCGTCGCCAGCACGAAGACGCTCACCGCCTCGATCACGGCGCTGTACCTGCTGGCGTGCTACGTCGGACGCGTCCGCGGCGCCATTGACGACGCGCAGATGGCGGAGCTGATCGGCGACCTCGCGCACATCCCGGGCCTGGTCGGCGAGGCGCTGAAGCTCGAGCCGGAGATCGCGCGGATCGCGGCGGCGGTGGCGTCGAGCCAGAACTTCCTGTTCCTCGCGCGCGGCCTGCAGTACCCCATGGCGATGGAGGGGGCGCTCAAGCTCAAAGAGGTGAGCTACATCCACGCCGAGGGGTATCCCGCGGGCGAGATGAAGCACGGCCCCATCGCGCTGATCGACCGCGACATGCCGGTCGTCGCGATCGCGCTGGACGACGGGTCGCGCGACAAGATGCTCTCGAACATCGAGCAGGTGCGCGCCCGCGACGGCCGCGTATACGGCATCGTCACCGAGGGCGACACGGAGATCGCGGCTCAGTGTGACGGCGTGCTGGTGCTTCCGCGCGCGGCGCCGCTGCTCTACCCAATCCTCAGCGCCATCCCGATGCAGCTGCTCTCGTACCACATCGCAGTCCGGCGCGGCTGCGACGTGGACCAGCCACGGAACCTCGCCAAGACGGTGACTGTGGAGTAGCATCTGCCCCAAGCCCGTTTACCAAGCGGCCCGTCCGAACCCGGACGGGCCGCTCTGCGTCAGAAACGCGCGGCAATCCGCTACTGGTGACGGACGAGCGGCCGATGATCCTTGCAGGGGTGTCGGGCGATGTATCGCCTTACACCGGGGGTCGTGCCATGCGCAGGAACACACCGGGAGAACGCGGCGAGAGCGTCCTCGAGACGCTGGTCATCGTCGCGCTGACGATTACGGTCATCGGGGCCATCGCCTACGTCGCGGTGATACGGCCCGGCCGGACGGACGCGGTAAAGCTAACGCCCGAGCAGCAGGCCTACGTGGCCGCGGTGGCCACGCAGCAGGCGCAGGCGTACATCGCCGCGGTCGCGACGATGCAATCGCAGGAATCGGCGCTCGGCGCTCCGGCGCGGCAGCCGCAGGTGGTCGCGCCGACGCAGGCGCCGCCGTCCCAAGCGCCAGCGGCCGCGCCGACGTCGCCGCCCGCCGCACCACCGCCGGCGCCGCCCGCTCCGCCTGCGCCGACTGCCACGCCCGTGCCGCCACCGCCCGCGCCTGTGAAGCCGCCGATGGCCACCTGCGTCGGGTTCATGGTCGGCCTCACGGCTACGGGCATCGACGCTTGCCAGTCAATCGTGGGAGGCGCCGGCAATTGGGACGTGCGCATCCGGAACTGCGTCAACGACATCATCTCCGGCAACGCGGAGACCGCGGCGGCTGGTGCGGACTGCACGTCCGCCGCGCTCATCGCCGCCGACGCGAACCTGTCGGACTGCTTGCTGGGGCTCGTCGGTAAGTCGCACTTCGGGCGCGCGTCGTGCCGCCAGTATTACGGCAGCCAGTAGCCATCGCCGCTGTATCCCTGTGCTACGGTTGACCGGCGCGATCCGCTGAGTTAGTGTATGTATGACACTAAGTCAGCGTCACGGGGTCGCATGGCACAACGTTTCGACTACATCATCGTCGGGTCAGGCATCGCCGGGCTATATGCCGCGCTGCTCGCGCGCGAGCACGGCTCCGTCTGCGTGCTCACCAAGGGCAGCATCGACGAGTGCAACACGAAGTACGCCCAAGGCGGCATCGCCGCCGCGGTGGGCGCGGACGACGACCCCGCGCTGCACCTGCAGGACACGCTCGACGCAGGCGCCGGGCTGGTCGATCCCGAGGCGGCGCGGATACTCGTCGAGGCGGCCGCGGACCGGATCCACGACCTCGTGAACTTCGGCGTCCCCTTCGACAGCACCGACGGCGCGGTCGCCCTCGGTCGCGAGGCGGCGCACAGCCGCAATCGCATCCTCCACGCCGGCGGCGACTCCACCGGCGCCCACATCGAGCTGTCGCTCAGCGGCCTGGCGCGCATGTCGCGGATCACGATCAAGGAGCACGTGCAGGTCGACGAGATCATCGTCGAGAACGGGCGCGCGGTCGCGCTCGGCGCGATCGACACCCGCTCGAACACCACCGAGCGGTTCGACGCGGGCGCGGTTGTGCTGGCGACAGGCGGCTGCGGGCAGTTGTTCCGGGTAAGCACGAATCCCGACGTCGCGACGGGCGACGGCGTCGCGGTTGCCTACCAGGCGGGCGCCGAGATCCAGGACATGGAATTCATCCAGTTCCACCCTACCGCGCTCCGGCTCCCCGGCGTGCCGATCTTCCTGATCTCCGAGGCGGTGCGCGGCGAAGGCGGCATCCTCCGCAACGCCGCCGGCGATCGCTTTATGCCGGGCTACCACGCCCAGGCCGAGCTCGCGCCGCGCGACATCGTCGCCCGCGCTATCGTCAGCGAGATGCAACGGACGGGCACCGAGCGCGTGTACCTGGACATCACGCACCTGCCCGCCGACCGCGTGACGGCGCGCTTCCCCCAGATCTACCGCTACTGCCTCGACCACGGCGTCGACATGACGAAGGAGCCGGTGCCCGTGTCGCCGGCCGCGCATTACACGATGGGCGGCGTGCGGACGAATACCTGGGGCGAGACCACCATCCCGTCGCTGTACGCGTGCGGCGAGTGCGCCTGCACCGGCGTGCACGGCGCGAACCGTCTCGCCAGCAACTCGCTGCTCGAGACGGTCGTCTTCGCCAAGCGCATCGTGCAGCGCTCGGTCGAGGTGCCGGGCGGGGCAGCGGCGCCGACGGACGACGCGCGCGCGCTGCCGGCGCTTGGCGCTCCCGGCATCTCCCCCGATCGCGCTTCGCTCCAGGGGCTGATGTGGGATAAGGTGGGTATCGTACGCGACGGCGCCGGGCTGGCCGAGGCGACGCGTCAGCTGTCCGCGTGGCGCGCGGCACTGCCGCCCCCGAGCGACCGTCCATCCTACGAGCTCGCGAACATGCTCCTAGCGGGCCGGCTGGTCGCGGAGGCGGCACTGATCCGCGAGGAGAGCCGGGGGGCGCACTACCGGACGGACTTTCCCGCGCCGCGCGAGGAGTGGCGCCGCCACATCACCTTCCGCAAGGACGCCCGGCCCGCCTGAGCGAACCCGCGGATCGAGCAGATTCACCAGCAAGAACGGGACGCCGCAGTATGCCTCAACCGCTCCAGCCGCTATCGCCGCAGCTCATCGACGACCTCGTCTTCGCCGCGCTCGAAGAGGATGGTGCATTCGACGACGTCACCACGCGAGCGCTCGTCCAGCCTGACCAGTGGGGCCACGGATACTTCATCGCGAAGGACGACGGCGTCATCGCCGGGCTGCCCATTGCGGCGGCCGCCATGACCGCGATCGACGAAGACGTGTCATTCGACACGCTGGTCGAGGATGGCTTCCGCGTCGCGCCGGGCGAACAGCTCGTCGAGGTGGAAGGCCCCCTCGTCGCCATCCTTGCGTGCGAGCGGGTGGCGCTGAACTACCTGCAACGCCTCAGCGGCATCGCATCGCTCACCCGCGCATACGTCGCCGCGGTCGCACACACGAAGGCCCGCATCCTGGACACGCGCAAGACGACGCCCGGGTTGCGCCACCTCGAGCGCTACGCCGTGCGTGCGGGCGGCGGCTACAACCACCGCCTCAATCTCTCGGCCGGCGTGCTGATCAAGGACAACCACATCGCAGCGGCGCGATTGCGGGGGCTGGACGACCTCGAAGCCGTCGTGACGCAGGCGCGCAACGAGGCGCCGCACACGCTGCGCATCGAGATCGAGGTCACGAGCGTGGAGGAGTTGCGCGAAGCGCTGGCGGGCCGCCCTGACATCATCCTGCTGGACAACATGGGCATCGATGCGATGCGGCAGTGTGTCGAGATCACGGACGGACACGCCCTTCTCGAGGCATCCGGCGGCATCTCGCTCGATACCGTGCGCGCCATCGCCGAGACCGGCGTCGACTTCGTGTCGGTCGGCCGCCTCACGCACTCCGCACCAGCGATGGACATCAGCCTGGAGATCGGGGCGACCTGATGTCGCAGATCGTGATCATCTCCGGCGCACCGGGGGCCGGCAAGAGCAGCGTCACCCGCGCGCTGTGCGAACGCTACGATCGTACCGTCCACATCGAGACAGACCAGTTCTTCGCCGCGATCCGTATGGGGCTCATCAGCCCGTGGAAGGTTGAGTCCGATCGCCAGAACCACATGGTGAGCCGCGCGGCGGCGCGGGCGGCCACCGCCTACGCCGAGGAGTTGTTCGGCGTCTTCATCGACGGGGTGATCGGCCCCCACCTGCTGCAGGTATACCTGCGCGAGCTGGCCGTCACGGGCCTGCCGGTGCACTTCGTGCTGCTCGCGCCTTCGGCGGACGCGATCGTAGCGCGGGGCATGTCGCGGGAAGACATCATGCGCGTCCCGCCGCACCTGCTTCGGCGTGGATGCGAGACGTTCCGCGAGTGGGGCGCGTTCGCCGGCGCTACGATCGACAACACGGCGCTCACGGCCGACCAGGCCGCGGACCTCGTGATGGAGGCGTGCGACCGGGGCGCGGCGCTCGTCCAGGCTCCCGCCTGACGCTGTTCAGCGGCGCGGGCGGTCAAGCTCCGCGCTGTCGAGGATGATCGTCACGGGGCCATCGTTCACGAATTCCACCTGCATCATCGCGCCGAATCGGCCGGTCGCGACGCGGACGCCGGCGTCCCGCAGCGCCTCCGCGAAAGCCTCGACGAGCGGGGCGGCCTCGCCGGGCGCGGCGGAGTCCGTGAATCCGGGCCGCCGGCCTCGCCGCGTATCGGCGAGCAGCGTGAACTGGGAGACCACGAGTGCTTCGCCGCCGATGTCGATCAGCGAGCGGTCGAACTTGCCGTCGTCATCGGGGAACACGCGCAGTTCGGCGCACTTGCGGGCGATCTGGCGTACCGTCTCGACGTCGTCGCCGTGTGCGATGCCCGCCAGCAACACGACGCCGCGGCCGATCGACCCGACGATCTCGCCGCCAACGCTGACGTTGGCCCTGCTGACGCGCTGCAGCACGACGCGCACGCCTAACCGGCGGCGGCGGATTCCGTCGCGGTCGTGGCTGTGTCCGGCGCCGGCGCCGGTGTGTCGTGCTGGTGGCCGCCCGTCCGGTGCTCGTCCGCGCTCGGAGCTGCTGCCGCGGGAGCGGCGGCGTCCGTGGAAGAGCTGCTGCCGCGGTTGTCCGTCTTGTAGAAGCCGCTGCCCTTGAAGACGACGGGCGGCGCGTGGAGGACGCGATTCGCCGGCTTTCCGCAGAACTGGCACTTCTGGCGCGGCTTGGCGTCGAAGCCCTCGCGCTTGTCGTAACGCCTGTCGCAGGCGGAGCAAAGATACTCGTACGTGGGCAAAGCGGTGATCCTCCGTGTGTAATGGCCTACCGAGAGTGTAGCGACGGAGTTACGAGCCCGGCAAGCCGCTTCGGTTAGGGATCCGTCGGCCGGTTCGGATTCGCGCTCTGACTTCCGGCGAAGAGGTCGTCGAACGAGACGTCGGCGGATGTCGCCGGCTGGTTCGCGGTTCGGTCTTCGTATCTCACGGCGAAATGAATCTGCAGGTCTGTCCAGCCCGTGGGCACTTTCCCGAACTTGAACGCGAACGCCTCTCGCAGCGGGTAGGCGAAATACGTCCAGCGGTGCAGCGACGGGGCGGCACGGCTCAGGAACGTGAACTTGGTAGCGGGGCCGCCCGCGGGCTCGCGGTCTGCGCCCGCGATGAGGAAGCGTGAGGTGTAGGTCCCGGGCCCGTCGGCAAAGTCGCCGCCGGCGACCGTCACCGCGAATTCTATGTACTGGAACGTGTCGCGCGGCTGCCAGTCGTCGACGAGATAGAACCCGGAGAGGAATTCCGGGAACTCAGCCCCCGATAGATGCTGGGCGAATCCCGCGGCCGCTGAGCCGTCGATGCCGGCGTCGCTTGCCAACACCAGACGTGCCGCATGGCCTTTCCCGCCGTGCGGCGTGGTGACGTTGACCTGGAAGCCGCTGGGGTCAGTCCCCTGCAGGGGCTCCCATCCGGGCGCGAACAACTCGAAGCCGGGGTTCGCGAGCAGGTTGGACCCGGCCGGCGTCGGAGTTGGCGCGGGCGGCGGCGCCTTGAGCAGGCCGCAGCCGGCCGTCCCGAGCGCCAGCACGCAGACGGCCACTCCGATCACCCATCGCCACCGCGCCCGTCTCTCGCGCTCATGCATCGGGCTGTTGGTACACCGGCCTCTTCGCTGGGTCAAGCGAGCCGCGGCCGTGGCCAGTGCTCGTGCCGCTATAGTGTTGAGCGATGGAAGAAGAGACGCAGAGCCGTCCGCTGCTGGAGCGTCGCGGCACCCGGATCCTGATCGCGGCGGTGTTGCTCGCAGCGCTGGCGGGCACGCTCGTTGCTGTGCGCGCGACGCGCGGCGGCTCCGGCGCGGACGCCATTCCCGGGGCGACGGTGTCAGCCGGAGCGCAGGTCGGGCCGCTGGACAGCGGCCACCCCACAGTCGGCCAGCCCGCGCCCGACTTCGCGCTGCGATCGCCAGACGGCTCTGTCGTGAAGCTCAGCGATCTGCGAGGCAGCGTCGTGCTGGTGAACTTCTGGGCGACGTGGTGCCGCCCGTGCAAGCAGGAGCTGCCCGACATCCAGAAGGCCTACGACGAGTTCCACGCGCGCGGGCTGGTCGTGCTGGAGGTCAACTACCAGGAGGACGCAAAGGACGCGGCAGCGTTCTTCCGCGACCAGCACATCACGCTGCCGATGCTGCTGGACGCCGAGGGCGGCGTCTACACCCAGTACCGCTTGCAGGGGTTGCCCGACAGCTTCTTCGTCGCGCGCGACGGCACCATCGCGGCGCTCCAGTTCGGGCAGCTGACGGCGGACAAGCTCCGCGAGCGGCTCGCTCAGGCGGGGATCCAGTAGCCGCTACAGGCGATCCTTCACAACCGCACCACCCTTCACGACGAGCGGGATGTTCGCCGCCTGCACCAGCAGTGCGATGTCGGCGAGCGGATCGCCCTGGACGAGGATCACGTCCGCGTCCTTGCCCTCCTCGATCGTGCCGATGCGGTCCTCCAGCTGGAACAGCGCGGCGTTCGTCTTCGTCGCGCTGACGATCGCCTCCATCGCGCCGAAGTGCCGCGCCTTCTCGACGAGCTCGCTGGCGCGCCGCGACTGCCGCGGACCGAGCAGGTCGGAGCCCGATCCGATCGACACGCCAGCAGCGGCCGCCATCTGCACGCTTCCGCGCATCGCGCCGCGGACCAGCTCCATCTTGTGGCGGCTGAACTCGGGGATCTCGCCGCGCGCAAGGATCTCCAGGATCACGAGCGTGGGGACAAGGTAGGCGCGCTGCTGCGCCATGCGCCGGGCGATCTCCTCGGTCATGATGCTGCCGTGTTCGATCGAGCGCACGCCGGCTTCGAGCGCGTTCTGCATCGCGCCGGGCGTGTGGCAGTGCGCCATGACGTAGGTGCCGAACGCCCGCGCTTCGTGCACGGCGGCGGCCATCTCCTCCACCGTGAACTGCAGGCTCTCCAGCGGATCGCTGGGCGACATGACGCCGCCGGATGCCATCACCTTCACCTGCGTGGCGCCGCGCCGGATCTGGCGGCGGGCGGCGCGCCGCACCTCGTCCGCCCCGTCGCAGATCTCCGTGTGCGCGACGAGGCCCGGGATCGATTGCCGCGCGGTGTCGTCCCAGCGGTTGCGCTGGTCGCCGTGCCCGCCGGTCTGCGAGAGGAAGGAACCCGCAGGCAGAATGCGCGGGCCGGCGATCTGCCCGTCCGCAACGGCCTGCGCGTACGCCGGATCGAGTCCGCCGGCGTCGCGCACCGTCGTGAAGCCTTCGTCCAGCGCGATGCCGATGTTCTCCGCCACCTTGAAAACGTAGCTGACGTGGCTCTCCGGCGCGTCGTGGTCGCTGTGCGCCGTCAGCCCGAAGTGCACGTGCGCGTCCGTCAGGCCGGGCATCAGCGTGCGGCCGCCGCAGTCGATGGTGCGCGCACCGTCCGGCGTGGCGATCGAACCGGCCGCTCCGATCCGCGAGATGCCTCCTGATTCGACGAGCACGCTCACGTGCGAACGCGGATCAGCGCCCGTGCCATCGATCAGCGTCGCATCGTTCAGCAGCAGGGGTGCGGTCATGCGGCCTCCGTCTGTTTCTCTATTTCAGCGTCGGATCGGTATACGTCTTGAACTGATCGTCGTCCATCGCCACGTAGAACTGGTAATCCTGGAACTCGGAGAAGGCGAACTCCCGCTGGTACTTGAGGTTGCCGGCGGTGTCGGTCACGCGCAGCGTCTGCGGAAACTGCTTCGCGCGCACGGGCACGGTCAGCTGCGCGCCGGGTTCCACGGGCAGGTCGCGGCCGTTCACCTGCAGCACCATGGTCGCGGTGCCGAAGTTCTTGAAGATCAGCCCGCGGTCCTTGCCCGCCACGCCGCCCACGAACGCCCACACGATCACCAGCAGCGCGGCGACGCCGAACAGCGCCATTCCGGCGATCAGCGCGGGACCGCCGCCCGTGAGCTTACGCACGTTCGAGCGCCTTGAGGCGCGCCTCGTCGAGTTCCACACCAAGCCCGGGCTTGTCCGGCACGTGGATGTAACCGTCCTTGTCGATGCCCAGCGGCTCGGTCAGCATGAAGTCGCGGTATTCGGGCACCCAGTTCGGCGGGTCGTACGGGAACTCCACGAACGGGCAGTTGGAGACGCTGGCCGCCACCTGCAGGTTCGCGGCAAGACCGATGCCGTTCGTCCACGTGTGTGGCGCGAAGAGCAGGCCCGCCGCCTCCGCCATGCCCGCGACCTTCTTCGCGACCGTGATGCCGCCCGCGAAGGTGCAGTCGGGCTGGTAGACGTCGAGGCTGCCCTTGTCCAGGTACACCTGGAACTCGTGCAGTCCGGCGTTCAACTCGCCGCCCGCGACCCGCACCGTCGTGTTGGCGCGCACTTCCGCGAGCCCGTCGTAGTCGTATGCATAGAGCGGCTCCTCGATCCAGAAGACGTCGTAGTCTTCCAGTGCGCGGACGACGGCGCGGGCGGTCTTCCGGTCCCATGCGCCGGCGCGCTGGTCGCCGGGCAGGTACCAGCCCCAGTTGCCGTCCACCATGATCGTCATGGTGTTGCCGACCGCCTTGCGCACGGCATCGAGCGTCTTGAGGTCGACCCGCCAGTCCGGGTTGTGGAAGCGCAGCTTGACGGCCTTGAACCCAAGCTCGCGGATCTTCAGCACGTCCTCGACCCGCTGCTCCAGACCGTGGATCTCGCCGGTCGAGCAGTACGCCAGCAGCTTCTCGTTCTTGCCGCCGAGGAGCTTCGCCAGCGGCACCCCGGCCTTCTTCGCAGCGATGTCCCACAGCGCGATCTCAATTGGCCACGGCCGGCCTGAGAAGTGCGCGATGCTCCGCAGCAAGTGCCAGTGCTCCTCGATCGCCAGCGGGTCTTTGCCGACGAACAGGGCCGCCACGGTGTTCAGGCGCGACAGCACGCCGCCGGCGCCGATGCCCGTGATGCCCTCGTCGGTGTGGACCTCGACGATCATCACGTCCTGGTGGCGCTCCGGGAACGGCCGCCAGGTCGGATGGAAGGGGTGGTCTTCGTGGCTAAAGACGAACCTGCGCGCGCGTACTTCCGTGATCTTCATGGACTGCCTCCGCTCCCTGCGTCCGATGCCACGGCAGCGTACCTCGGCCCCACCCGTCGGGCGATGGTGGCGCCGGGGCAGGCCGCATCGTGCGGCGATTTCGTTTCGCGAAAAGACCGTGTCGCGGGCCGTCGGCTCCGATTTCGTTTCGCGAATAGACCGTGTTTCGAAGCGTCACCCCCGATTTCGTTTCACGGAAACGGGCTCTTCGGCGGCGGCGGGCACGATCCGGGGTCGGCGCCGGGGCCCACACACGCGGAAGCGTACGGCCCCGGGGCGACGAACTCGAAGCGCGGGGTGTCACCCGGGTGGAGGGGCCCGGCGCTCACGCTCCCGAGCGCAGAGGGTGCGGCCCGACATGCAATGTTATGGGGCGCTTAACACCCCCTTAATACCTGCGGCCTAAGATGTGGCTGTAGGGCTTGACCGGCATGCAGTTGACCTCCTGCAGGCAGGGACTTCCGGCAGAGGGTCAGGGCGCTCACAAGTGTAAGGCCACAGACAAAGCGCC